>Ga0310695_10009609_pt1 | contig 14465 bp, 19 predicted proteins | sample RumenRJG_04DNA_FD_203882 | JGI IMG/M metagenome (GOLD analysis project Ga0310695, IMG submission 203882) | Bovine rumen microbial communities from Lethbridge, Alberta, Canada - RJG_04 (v2) (version 2) | ecosystem: Host-associated > Mammals > Digestive system > Stomach > Rumen | place: Canada... | reverse complement strand
GGAGATCGAGCTGATCACACCGATCGCTATCGAAGAAGGACTGAGATTCGCTATCAGAGAAGGCGGCAGAACAGTAGGATCTGGCGTTGTAACTGAAATCATCGAATAATCAGACTAAAACCAATCAAAGACACTGCTTGCGGGCAGTGTCTTTTTTTCATGCAGGCGCATCTTACCCGGAGATATTCCTCGCGGAATTGATCGCGGGTGTTTGGCGAAAGATCGGGAAAGCACAGGGCTGTAACGTAAAGGCATGCGCCAGATGTTTCTGCGGCGGGTGCCGCGACTCCGCTCAGAACGATCTCCGGCGTGCGCCTGCGATAGAAGGCTCCGCTACTCGCTCGCTTGCATCCTCGCTGTAAGAGAATTTCTCTGCGGATTACTGAGAACAAGCAGGAATGCGGTTCCAAGCGGAGCCGCTTTTTTTATGCAGGCGCATACAATGAAAACTGCACAAAAGCACAGAGGTATGTGTTATACTGTTTGCGTTGACAATGTTGACAGCGGATCGCGTCTGATATGGGCGGCCGCTGATATGGACAAAGTAAAGAACCGTTGAGTAACGGTAACAGGAATAAGGAGGATAATACAATGGTCGTTAAACTGACACAGGATACTTATGAAAACGAAGTCATGAAGGCTGAAGGCACTGTTCTTGTAGATTTCTACGCTGACTGGTGCGGACCATGCAAGATGCAGGGCCCTATCGTTGAGCAGCTCTCCGAGGAGAGAACTGACGTGAAGTTCTGCAAGCTCAATATCGATGAGGCTATGCAGATCGCGATGTCGCTCGGCATCACAAGCATCCCGACTATCATGGTCGTAAAGAACGGAGAGATCACTTTCAAGCAGGCAGGCCTCATGCAGAAGGCTCAGCTCAACGCTCTGCTGTAAGAATCGGGCGCAATTGACATAGTCGTTCGGCTAAATTATAATGTAATTACATTATATATAGTCGAACGGCTATTTTATTTGACAAATATGAGTTATATAGCCGGACGGCTATATTTCAGGCAAATCGAACGAATCGGTCTGCACCCGTTCGGCAGCTGAGATATTGGGATAGAAACGAAGGGGAGCTTTATGAAAACAATACCTGACATGCAGACTCTGGGGCGCGCAATAAGAGATAGGAGGCGCGAGCTCGGATATACGCAGGCTTTTCTCGCGGAGTATGCAGGGATAAGCGCAAGCTTTCTGTCTGAACTCGAGAACGGCAAGGAGACGATACAGGCAGGCAAGGCCATGGAAGTCATAAGCCTGCTGGGCATGGATATCTGCATCATGAACAGAGGGGAATAAAGCCGGTGAAGAAGCTTGATGTTTCGATAGAAATAAACGGAAGGCAAAGGGAAGTAGGCGTCATAAGCGGCAGCAATGATTATGACGCGTCGTTTTGCTATTCCGAGCATTATCTGGACTCAGGTACGGCACGCCCTATATCGATCAGCCTTCCGCTGACTGAAGAGCCTTATGGGCCTGAAGCTACCAGGCGTTTCTTTGAAGGCCTCCTGCCTGAAGGCTTCATGAGAAGAACGGTAGCTGAGCAGAACCGGACTGACGACGGCGATTACCTGTCGATCCTTGAGATGCTGGGAGCCGAATGTCTGGGGGCCGTGCAGATAAAAGGCGAGAATTACAAATACACAGAGCCATCATACAGGCTCTTTGATCCTGAAGCCATGTACAAACTCGCGGCGGAGGGAGCTACCCGGTCTGCCGACCTCGTAGTGGAGGCGCATCTTTCGCTGACCGGAGCATCGGGAAAGGTTGGAGCATACAAAAACACTGAAGGTCAGTGGTTCCTGCCTGTTGGAAGCGCGCCGAGCACTCATATACTGAAGCAGAGCCACATCCGCTATGATAAAATAGTACAGAACGAGCAGCTCGCGCTCAGGACGGCGGAGTTTCTCGGGATAGATGTTCCGAAGAGCGAGATAGTAGAGGCATATCCGGAGCAGGTCCACGAGAGCATGCTCAGGGCGCCGCTCACGGAAAACGTGCTCTTCGCGACTGAACGCTATGACCGCACCTTTGAGGGCGCTGAAAGCCTTATCGACGGCATGCTGTGTCCGCTCAGACTTCATCAGGAAGATTTCGGGCAGGCTATGGGCATACCTGCTTCGGGCAAGTATGAGAGGCTTGGAGAGAAGCACATGAAGAAGATGTTTGATCTTCTGAGACGATGCTCGGCTTCTCCGATCGAAGATCAGATGAAGCTGTGGGACGTGATAGTGTTCCACTGGCTGATAGGCAACACTGATGGTCACATCAAGAACTTTGCACTGGTATATGACGCGAACCTGAAGGCTGTCAGGCTGGCTCCGGCTTATGATATAGTAAGTACGATACTGTATGATACACATTCATCTGAAATGGCCTTTTCGGTGGGCGGGCAGATCGAATGGAAGAAGATAGACCGCAGCTGCTTTGAGGAAGCGTGCAAAGAGTGCGGATTAAATAAGAAGCTGTTCATGCAGCGCTTTGATGAGAAGCGTGCGGTGTTCAGGGATGCCCTGCGGCGCGCTGCAGAGACCGTGCGTGACGAGGGGTTTGAAGACGCTTTATGGATGGCGGAGAGGATACTGGAGGTAAGAGATGCTGCTGCTGAATAAGGACGAGATCAAAAAAGTGTTTTCGATGCGTGACGCTATCGAAGCTGACAAGGAGTGCTACAGGGCGTTCAGCGAAGGGAAATTTGATGTGCCTCTGCGCGCGGTAATCAACGGAAGCGCGGGCAACTTTCTCTTCATGCCTGCATACAGCGAGGAGATGAAGGCTGCCGGACTCAAGATAGTCAACATAATGCCGGGGAATCCGGCGAAGGGTCTGCCTGCATCCATAGGGCAGGTGCTGCTGATCGACGGTGAGACCGGCGTGGTAAAAGCGATGATGGACGGCACATATGTTACAGCTCTTCGTACCGCGGCAGCCAGCGGAGCGGCGTTCGATCTGTTCGGGCGCAAAGACGCTTCTGTCGGAGCCATGATCGGCACGGGCAGCCAGGCCATGTGCCAGCTCGAGGCGATGCTTTCGGTCAGAGACCTTAAAGAGGTGAGAGTAGCAGCTCGCAATTTTGAGAAGACAAAGGCATTCGCGGAGCAGGCAGCCGCAGAGCTCGGGCACTATGGCGCCGGGATCATACCGGTGGAAGATACAAACAAGGCGGTCGACGGAGCTGATCTGGTAACGCTGGTGACAGTATCGGCAACTCCTGTCTGCAGCGCTGAGTTCTTCAAGCCGGGCGCGGTGATAAGCGCTGTCGGCGCATATACATATGACATGCAGGAGCTTGATCCTGCAGTGTTTGACAGATGCGGAAAGATCTACTTCGACTCTGAAGAAGCCGTGCTTTCAGAGTCGGGAGATATACTGAGGCCTCTCGATGAAGGCACCCTGAGCAGGGATCAGTTCACGGGAGACATCGGAGATTATCTGCTCGGAAAGATCCCGGGGAGGGAGTCTGATGACGAGATCATCGTATTTGAGAACGTCGGGATCGGAGCGCTCGATCTTTACACGGCACAGAAGGTATACGACAAGGCAGCAGAGGCAGGCATTGGCCTGACCTGGTAAATAAAAAGGAGGAAATATTATGCCACATGTAGACATCAGCATGTTCTCGGGAAGAGACGATGAACTTAAAAAGAAGGTAGCGGACGCTGTCGTTGAGACAATGATGAAGGAGCTCGGATGCCAGAAGAGCCATCTGTCGGTAGCTATCCACGACGTTGACCCTGCTGAGTGGAACGAGAAGGTCCATGATAAGGTGGATGCTTCGAAGGTTTATGCCGGAGAGGTATTCGAGAATAAGTAGCACTTAAGATACCCTTTTGCGCTTGTGAATTCTCACAAATCGCCCCAGGTTGTTTTTGTGAAAAAACATAAAAATTGTTGACCTCTAACTGACTCGGGAGTAGAATACTCACGAAGCAAAAGGGTTAATATATAAAGCACTTACGTTGGAGCCGGGTCGTACCGGCTTTTTCGTTGTCCATATTACAGGCCGATTGTGATATACTAAACCACGTGAAATTTATAGAAGTAAAAGATCTTAAAATTGAATTCACAAAGATCGATGAGAACGGCAGGGAAGTGCCCGGTAAAGTAGCCCTGGACGGTGTCAGTCTGGATATCGAAAAGGGCAGTTTTGTCGCAGTCGTAGGCATGAACGGTTCCGGCAAGTCAACGCTAGGAAAATGCCTCAACGGACTTCTTGTTCCTTCGGCGGGGAGAGTCATTGTAGACGGATTTGACACCGCATCGGAGGAGCATATCTGGGATATCAGAAGCCGGGTCGGCATGGTGTTCCAGAATCCCGACAACCAGATCGTTTCTTCGATCGTGGAAGACGACGTAGCGTTCGGGCCTGAAAACCTCGGAGTCGATCCGAAGGAGATAAGACGGCGCGTCGACGAGTCGCTTAAAAAGGTGGGGATGTATGAGCTCAGGGATAAAGGGGCTCATATGCTTTCGGGCGGCCAGAAACAGCGTGTCGCCATTGCCGGAGCGATCGCGATGAGGCCTGAGTGCATCGTGTTCGACGAGCCTACCGCAATGCTCGATCCTAAGGGAAGGGCAAGCGTGATGAGCATAATCAGAGAGCTCAACGCAGGCGGCATCACCTGCGTGCTTATTACTCATTTTATGAGCGAGGCCGAGCAGGCTGACCGAGTTATCGTGCTCAAAAAAGGAAAGGTCCTATGTGACAGGACTCCGGCGGAGCTGTTCGCGGACAGGGAAATGATAGAAAGAGCCGGGCTTGAGATGCCGCCGGCGATAGATATTCGTGACAAGGCAGGGCTGCCGGAGCAGCTGACAACGGCTGAAGGCATCGCAGACTATATTGCAAATTACAGACCGAATCAATAGGCGCATATAATGTCATATATCGAGATTACACTATAATAAGGAATGTCCATATCAGTAAAGAATCTCAACTACATATATAATCCGGGGATGCCGGGCGAGACTGTCGCGCTGAGCGATGTGTCTTTTGATGTGGCTGACGATACTGTTCTGGGCATCATAGGGCATACCGGCTCGGGCAAGTCCACCTTGCTGCAGACTCTGAACGGACTTATAAAACCTACGTCGGGCGAGATATATATCGACGGCGAATGCATAACTGACGGCAAGGCAAAGATGACTGAGATCAGACGCAAAGTCGGCCTGGTCTTCCAGTATCCTGAATACCAGCTATTTGAGGAGACTGTCAGAAAGGACGTCGCGTTCGGCCCTAAGAATCTGGGGCTGGATGAGGCGGAACAGGAGGCCAGGGTAAAAAAGGCTGTAGGGCTTGTAGGCCTCGATTACGATGAGATAAAGGATCTCTCGCCGTTTGAGCTCTCGGGCGGCATGAAGCGCCGTGTCGCGATCGCCGGAGTCATCGCGATGGATCCTAAGATCCTCATTCTCGATGAGCCTACCGCCGGACTTGACCCGGCGGCTCACAGGGACATACTGGCGATGGTGAAGCGCATACACGAGGAGATGGGCATCATCCTGATATTCGTATCTCACAACATGGCAGACATCGCGGAGATGTCGGACAGGGTCATGGTGATGAACGGAGGAAAGGCGGTCCTTTCGGGGACCCCGGCCGAAGTCTTCTCAAACGGGGAGGCTCTTTCAGAGATGGGCCTCGGAGTGCCTCCTGCAAGGGAGATAACAGAAATTATCAAAAAAAGAGAGCCGCGTTTTGTCAGCGAAGCGCTGAGTGCTGACGAGGCGGCGCGTGACATCAGGCTTTACCTGGAGGGACCGGACCGTTGATAAGAGACATAACTCTCGGACAGTATTATCCGGGCGATTCATGGGTGCACAGGCTTGATGCCAGGACCAAGATAATCGCGACACTGCTCTACCTGATAGAGCTCTTTGTCGTAAATAATTTTTACGGCTTTATCATAACGACCGTGGCACTGTTCGCGGTGATAGCTGTATCAAAGGTGCCGTTGAAATTCATATTCAGAGGGCTTTCAGCGGTGTTCCTCATCATAGCGTTCACATTCCTGCTCAACCTTTTCATGGTTGACGGAAGGGTGCTGTGGCACTGGAAGTTCCTTACTATTACGTACGAGGGCGTATTGAGAGCTTTCTTCATGGCCATAAGGCTCGTGCTGATCATTATAGGCTCGTCGATAATGACCCTGACGACAAAGCCGATAGAACTCACGGACGGCCTTGAGAAGCTGCTCAGCCCGTTTTCGAAAATAGGGCTGCCGAGTCATGAGATAGCACTGATGATGACCATAGCGCTAAGGTTCATTCCGACACTCATGGAAGAGACCGACAAGATCATCAAGGCGCAGCAGGCGAGGGGCGCGGACTTCGAGTCAGGCAACCTCTTCCAGAGGGCAAAGAGCCTCATTCCAATACTCGTGCCGCTCTTTGTGAGCTCGTTCAGGATCGCTCAGGACCTCGCGCTTGCGATGGAGGCAAGGTGTTATCACGGAGGCAGCGGCAGGACCCGGATGAACGAGATACGCTTTGACCGCGGAGACGCGGTGGCGGCCGTGCTCATGGTGCTGTTCCTCGCAGTCATCATAGCTTCGAGATTTATTTCTATATAATTATGAGACAGAGAAAATTAAGAAATCTTGATACCAGATATGAAGCCTACTCGGATATTCTTGTGGAGGCGCCGGCGGAGATGCGCGGCAGCTGGGCCGAAAGGTCGGCAGGCGCGCCGCTTTTTATTGAGATAGGATGCGGCAAGGGCAAGTTTATTTCCGAGATAGCGGCGCGCGAGCCGGATCATTTTTTCGTTGCGATAGAAGGCAACAAGAGCGTGATGCTCCGTGCCATGGAAAAGATAAGGGCGGCCGGACTTAAAAATGTGGTGTTCATACCCGAGCTTGCCGGCGACCTGTCTGACTGGTTCGAAGAGGGCTCGGCTGACGGCATCTACCTCAATTTCAGCGATCCGCTGCCTAAGAATTACTGGTACAAGCGCCGCCTGACTTACAGGGACAGGCTTAAATCGTACTTCAGGGTGCTGAAGCCTGAGGGCACGGTCACCTTCAAGACCGACAACACCGATCTGTTCAACTGGTCGGTGCTCGAGATAGTGGCTGCCGATCTTAAGATACTCGATATCACAAGAGATCTTCACGCTGATCCTGAAGCGAACGCGATGAATATAGAAACAGAATACGAAGCCAAGTACAGCGGCTTCGGTGAAAAGATAAAAAGAGTAATAATTGGCCGCAGATAAGCGGCGGAATGGAGGATAAACAAACAAAATGGATTTAGCAGTATTATGTGAGAGTCTGATGCTCATCATCTTCGGGTGCTCGTGGTCATTGGCTATCTGTGCGGTATCACAGCGAAAGTGATAATCTTCAACAGGACGGGAGAGATGCAGGCCTCATTCTGGTTCTACATTCTGGACATACTGCTGGTGTCAACAGATATAGTTCTTTATTTCAGAAATCTGAAAATCGATAAGAAGATGGGACGCATATAGTTCCGGTAAACGAGGGGGACGGCTATGATCAAAAGCATGGCGGCATACAACGGGCGTGAGATCCCGAAAGAGGATAAGGTGTTCGCGGCAAGCGGAAAGGCGCTCGACGCGGTAAGCAAATACGGACCGGCAGATGTCATAAACGCTACAGTAGGATCGCTTTATGATGATGACGGAAAGCTTATCGTGCTCAAATCGGTCGACAAGGTGATGAAAAGCCTCTCTGCTGAGCAGTACGCGGCTTATGCACCTATTGCGGGGACTCCGGGATTCAAAAAAGCTGTCCTGAGGGCTGCTCTCGGAAGCTTCGAACCAAAGAGCTGCGTACGCGTTGTCGGCACACCGGGAGGCACTGGCGCCATCAGAAACGCTGTCGCCAACTACTCGTGCCCGGGAGACAGGATACTCACGCACAGCTGGCACTGGGCTCCTTATAAGACCATCGCCGCTGAGCTGTACCGCGGCATAGAGCATTTTGAGATGTTCGATGAGGAAGGCCGCTTCAACATTGCCGACTTTGATTACAAGGTGAAGAAGCTCATCAGGAATCAGGAGCATCTGGTAATAATACTCAACACACCGGCGAATAATCCTACCGGATACTCGCTCAGCATGGATAACTGGTACGGAGTAAAAAGGACTCTCGATGAGGTGCCGCTCGAGAAGAAAGTGGCCCTTGTGCTCGATTCAGCGTATATCGATTACGCGGGAGAGCCTGATGAGGTGAGAGGCTTCCTGAGCGTCATAGACAACCTGAGGGCAAACATACTGCCGATAATCGCTTACAGCGCTTCGAAGACTTTTACCTTCTACGGAGCGAGATGTGCGGCTATGATATGCCTCGCGCACAGCACTGAGGTCGCAGATGAATTCGAAAGCATCAATTCGTTCTCGTCAAGGGCCACATGGTCCAACTCATCCCGGGCGCCGCAGGAGGTAATAGAACGCATATATGCTGATGAGAACCTCCTTGCCGAGGTGGAAGCCGAAAGAGCGGCTGCCCGCAGCATGCTCCTGGCAAGGGGCAGGGCCTTTGAAGAGGCCGCCGCGGAATGCGGGCTCAAAACGCTTCCTTTCAGCGCCGGATTCTTTGTGATGGTGCCTTGCGAAGACCCTGATGGTCTCTGCGCCAGACTCAACGAAAAGAACGTGTTCCTGATACCGTTCGACAAGGGCGCAAGGGTATCGGTTGCGGCCATATCGGAGGATAAGTGCAGGTGCCTGCCGGCAATGATAAAAGCGGCGCTTGATGAAATGAGGGAATCATAAGGAACAGGGAAATGAAAAGCAGCAGGCACATAATAGCCGGCGCTCTCATTACACTCGCCGGAGCCGCGCTATGGGGACTGAATGCCGTGGTCAGCAAATATCTGATGGGACGCGGCATCGATACGATGTGGATGGTCAACTTCCGCATGATAAGCTCGGGTCTTGTGCTGCTTATCTTTGCTCTGATCAGAAGGCCGCAGGGCATTTTCGACATCTGGAAGGACAGAAAGTCCGTTATCAGACTCCTCGTCATAGCCCTGTTTGCGTTTGGCCTCTGCCAGCCTACATATTATATTTCCATCGACTACAGCAACGCAGGCATCGCGTCTGCCATACAGCAGACCGCGCCTGTGTTTGTGCTTATATACGTAATGATCAGGGAGCAGCGGAAACCGTTCCCTGCGGAGCTCGCGGCGCTCATCCTCGTAACTGCGGGATCTTTCCTGATCTCGACTCATGGAGATATCGGCTCGCTGGCGATACATCCGCTCGCGCTGGTATCGGGACTTGTATCCGCTATCTGCAGTGCAATGTACATCACACTTCCGTCAGATCTTATAAAGCGCTACGGCACTTTCGAGACTGTCGGATGGGGACTGTTTCTCGGCGGTGTATTCATCGCTCCGTTCTGCAGGCTGTGGAACTTCCCGGCACAGTGGGATGGCTCGCTCATAGCCGGCATGATATTCATAATCCTTCCGGGAGCTGCCTTCGCATTTGCGCTGTTCCTTTACGGGACCAGCATCGTAGGGCCGGTACGCGGAGGAGTGTACAATCTTTTCGAACCCGTGACTGCGCTTGCCGCGTCGGTACTCTGGCTTGGCCAGAGCTTTCACCCGGCGGAGATAGGGGGCACGGCAGCAATACTGGCCGGCATTGCGATACTGACGGCAGCAAAGGAACGTCCGGATGAAGGGAGCGGAAGCTGATACTGAGATTTACATAGATGCTATAATAACGGGACGGGCCGGGACGGCTCCCCGGCAATTGGGAAAGGAGTTTTAAAAATGAGTGTAAAGGTTCTTAAGTTCGGTGGTTCTTCGGTAGCTGACGCTGCTCAGATAAAAAAGATGAGAAGCATCGTTGAAGCTGATCCGGAGAGAAGGTATGTTGTTGTGTCCGCTCCGGGAAAGAGATACAGCGGAGACAGCAAGATCACAGATCTGCTCATCATGCTCAAGGCCGTGATCGACAACAATATTCCGTATGAGCCTCTTATGGCGCCTATAAAGGAAAGGTATATGACGATCGCGAACGACCTTGGCATAGATGTCGACCTCGACGCTGAATTTGCCTTGATCCGTAAGAACATCGAAAACGGCTGCTCCGGCAACTACATAGTAAGCCGCGGCGAGTACCTTTCGGCGCGCCTTGTATCCGCGTATCTGGGTTATGATTTCATCGACACGGAAAGCCTTGTTCTCTTCGACAACAAGGGCAGGCTGCTCGTGGAGGAGACAAACAACGCTCTGGCGGCTGCTCTTAAACAGCACGAGAGGGCGGTGCTGCCGGGCTTCTACGGAAGCTATGCAAAGAATGGGGAAATCTGCCTGTTCTCAAGGGGCGGCTCGGACGTAACAGGTTCTCTGGTCGCAAGAGCAGCAGAGGCTGAGGTATACGAGAACTGGACCGACGTTTCGGGCATGCTCATGGCGGATCCGCGCATCGTTGATGATCCGCTCCCGATCAAGGATATCTCATACATGGAGCTCAGAGAGCTGTCATACATGGGAGCCGGCGTAATGCATGAAGACGCTGTTTTCCCAGCCAGGATGTCAGATATTCCGATCAACATCCGCAACACCAACCAGCCTGAGGATCCGGGAACAGTGATCTCCAACGGCAAGGGCGGAGATGAAGGCAGCATCATAAGCGGTATCGCCGGCAAGCGCGATTTCACGGTCATCTCGATCTATAAGAACATGATGAACAATGAAGTGGGATTCGTGCGCAGGGCGCTCGCTATCGTTGAGGACGCCGGAGTCAGCTTCGACCACATCCCTACAGGCATAGACTCGCTGTCGATGGTTATCGCGAGCGCTGAGCTCGAGGACAAGCTCGATGATATTCTTGAGGCATTCAAGTTGCAGCTGAAGCCGGACGATATAAACGTTGAGGACGGCATTGCAATGATCGCTGTCGTGGGCCGCAGGATGTTCCGCAGCGTTGGTACTTCTGCAAGGATATGCGGAGCGCTGGCTTCGAACGGCGTCAATATCCGCATGCTCAATCAGGGCACAGGCGAGATCAACGTCATAGTCGGCGTTGAAGCAGCAGACTTCGAAAAAGCCATCCGCGCCATCTACGCTGAATTTGTTTCCGAATAAAAACCAACTGACAAGAACGCAATTTTGAGGTATACTATATGAGCGGCACAGAAAGTGCCGCAAATACGCAGGTGTAGTTTAATGGCAAAATAAGAGCTTCCCAAGCTCTGGTCGAGGGTTCGATTCCCTTCACCTGCTCCATAATATGGGCTTTCGGAAAGAATTCCGGGAGCTCTTTTCTTTTTTCTCCAACAGACCGAAAAGATACATCTCCGGTTAGGAATCAGTTGGAGGAATACGAGCAAAAATTGGAGGAAATCAGAACAGAGGCTCTGGAACCGTTGAAATTACTGGAGTATACAAAAGCGATTCTGTTCACCCGCTCCATAAATCGGGCTCCGGAGATAAATCCCGGAGTCCTTTATATTGCTTAAATTCGTTGAAAACACTGCATTTGAAGCTTGTGGCTCAAGTCCACTCAAGTCCAAAAAAGTCCACTCAAGTCCAAGGTGTTGGGGTAAAAATGGTGGGATGTCCCGTGCGGTTGTACGGAATCGAAGTTCTATCCGAAGAGAATAAAATGTTGGATTTTCAATGATTTGAAGACGGCTTTGATTCCCTTTGGGATGCAGGGAATCGAACCCACAAAATCGTACATTTGTCGTCTGATCTATACAGTATCTATAATCATACTGAAAAACAATTATGAAAAGCATAAACAAGTTAAAGGAAGGAGTGATCACGATGTTTAAGCCGAAATTCAAATTCACTTACGATGAGATCCGGATAATCGTAATGGCTCTGGTCGAACTCAAGAACCAGCTTATATCTGAGGGAAGATACACCGATGCTGTAGATGATCTTCTTATAAAGTTCGTAGAGTAATGATCCTTTCTTCAGCTCGCTGTTCAATACATGGCTCTGCACAATTTGGTGCGGGGCTTTTATTATGCAGCCGAGATAACCGGAGAAAGGAATTATTTATGAACGCAAAGGATAAAGAAAAACTGAATATGGCAGGAACGATTGTAAGTCTTTTGAAAGGCGACACTATAGTAATCGATCCGGATGAATTCAGGAGGAGAGCGGATATCAAAAATAAGGAGTTTTACGAAGTGGAAAAGGATACAGGATGCAAAGAAGAGAAAAAAGTCCCTGGGCTTACAGATGCAGAGATGCTCTGCTGCGATATCGCCATACACATTGCTCATAAGACAGCAGCAAGATTTGAGGATATGGCAGACGGTATGGAAATGTCGACACTAAAGCAGATAGTCAGGAGGATTGAAGATGCCGATCCGGAATCAGTAGTGCCTATGCTTCAGGCAATGTTTCTCGCGAGAGGAATGGTGGATATTGCTGAAGATTTGGATATGCTTGAGCTCTGCTCCAAATATAGGGCTTATTCTGCTTGGACTTGGGATCATGCAGGTAGGACTTTCACTCAAGTCCCATGACCCGTCGCAGCGTGCGAACGGATTTCTGACTGTGGCAGGCGGAATCATAATCACCTTCACCAAAGAAATACTCAATATGATCGTCGGCTAATGACAGGGAGTAGGTGAGATTTATGATGGACAAACTGAAAAAGACAGCCGTGCTGCTCGGTGGAGTAATGCTTATCCTCCTGATAATCGTCTGGGGGATAAAGCATAATATGAAGCCTATCGACGTGCAGCCGGAAACAGACACTGATACAGAAGTAATTACTGAAGAACCGGAAAAAACACCTGAGGTGCAAGCAGATTACGACATAGTTGCCGGGCTGAAACTGAAGGATAAGGACGGCATAAAGACACTTAGCACTGATCATTTTACGCTGAAGCTTACGCATGGAAAGAGCTGGGATGCGAAGGTCAACAGCAAAACATCGATCACAATCTATAACACCGCTCTTTATGAGGCGAATCGTGGTGGAAAGCTTGTGACCATTCTTGCCTATGATGCCGGCGATGAGAGTTATGACGTTCTTCCGGAATACAATGTTATAGGAGAAAGTGGTGGCAAAGTGTATATAGCCGCATATCCTACTGACATGCAGTATGACAGCAGCAATAAGAAAGCAGTTGCGGACTATCTGGCAGTATTTGAGGAAGTCAGCAGGCTTATGGAGGATGCTTCAGACTGTCCGATGACTTTCAGGTAAGCGGAGGAAGAATGAATACACAGAAAGTAAAGAATGTAGACGGCAAAGTCGGCGAGGGAGTGAAGTTTGAGAGGATCAGAAGGATCACCGGCTATCTCGTCGGGACAATAGATCGATTCAATGATGCAAAGGCATCAGAGGTCAAAGAACGTGTGAAACATGGGGTTGGCAAATAGCTCCACGGAAAAAGACCGGGACATCCGGTCTTTTTCCTTATTTTAACGATGATTGATATTGTAATACTGTAACAAACAAGATTATTTTATGAATTTTACCTCTTTGCTGATGGCTTCAATCTGTTCGTCCTTTTTCTTGTTATATTCGAGTTTCTTTTCTTCGAAGTAATTGCGTCCATAAGCGTCTATGGATACGATCAGCGGGCCGAACTCTTTTACCCTGCAATTCCAAAGTGTTTCAGGCATTCCGAGATCTCTCCATTCCGCACGCATGATCTCTTCTACACAGACGGCGGCGACTACGGCATTTCCGGCTGGGATAACACAATGGATGGCGCCAAAGTCTTTGCACGCATTTGCTGTGTTTTCCTTCATCCCGCCCTTGCCTACTATGACACGAACGCCTGTGGCTTTAACAAAGTCGTACTCGAATTTTTCCATTCTCATGGAGGTAGTCGGACCAACTGATACCATTTCGAACTTGTCATCATCCAGAGGTCTGATGATAGGGCCGGCGTGGAATATCGCATTATTACGCACATCGACAGGGATATCCCGGCCTTCTTCTACTACTCTGCGGTGGGCAATGTCTCTGCATGTTGTGAGACTGACGTCAAGATAAACGATATCTCCAATGTGTATATCTTTCAGATCATCCGCGGATACCGGAGTGATAAGAACTTTCTTTCCATCTCTGATTTCTACCATTTTAGTGTCCTCCTATTACATTTCAAAACCGGTATGGGTGGTTACTGTGTAATTGAGATCTTTGTCAAATACTATGTGACCTCTGCGGTGACTCCAGCAGCCAACGTTAACAGCTACGCCTATTGCAGATGGATGACGTGCGGTGTTCTCGATATTTACGCCCATGACTGAGAAGTTTCCTCCCATTCCCTGAGGTCCGAGACCAATCGCATTAATTCCATCTTCAAGCAGTCTCTCCATCTTCGCAGCCCTTTCGTTTTCGTTATGAGAGCCATCAGCTCCAAGACTCCGGACTAAGATCCGGAGCTTTTTTATTGTAGCTTCAGCGCGATTAAACCACCGGCTATGCCGGTGAGAATTAAGGGCTTTAGCTTCAAGAATAATACCTCCAATGCTAACATGAGAGTGGCTACCAACCGCATCTCAGA
>Ga0310695_10009603_pt1 | contig 14469 bp, 10 predicted proteins | sample RumenRJG_04DNA_FD_203882 | JGI IMG/M metagenome (GOLD analysis project Ga0310695, IMG submission 203882) | Bovine rumen microbial communities from Lethbridge, Alberta, Canada - RJG_04 (v2) (version 2) | ecosystem: Host-associated > Mammals > Digestive system > Stomach > Rumen | place: Canada... | reverse complement strand
GCTCATGCAGTTGGAGCATATTCTCCGTAAGCTTGTCTTTGCGCTTGATGCTTTCAATACAAGATTGGGTGTTCTGCACCAAACGTCGGTTCGTGCGCATAGACATATATACCATAACATCCTTGGCCTCCAGCAGGCGGTATCGGCCTTGCAGGATGGTGCGCAGATAGGTGCGTATGTCGGCATTGTCATCGACGATCAGCACAGTGGGCGCTTCCTCGTCGGGCACGGTGTCTGCGGCTTGAATCTCAGGCTCCTGTTGGGCGGTGATGGCATCAATCTGCTCGCCAGTCATGTCACTCTTGGGGGCTCCCACCTGGGCATCCAGCATCTTGTTGATCAACTGGCTGAGTTGGCGGGTGTTGCGCCGCACGATGGCAAACAGGTCGCTGGCCCTGGTGCTCGCATTCTTGATGTCTGGCGTTTCGGCCAACTGGGCCAGCGGGCCTTCGATGAGGGTCAGGGGCGTACGCAACTCGTGGCTCACCTGCGTGTAGAAGTCGAGTTGCTCACGTTCCATCTGGGTGCGTTCGTCTTGGATGCGGGCCTTCTGCAGGTAGTACATGTAGATGCCCACCAGCAACAGTAGCAGCAGGGCGATGGTGGCCAGCGCCAGGAAGGTGAGCGTGCGCTGGTTGGCCAACTGCTTCATGTATCCGCTTGCCGTCCGGTGCAGTTTCTCGATGTATTGTGACTGGTTCATCACCTCCTCGCTCCCCATCAGCAGGACACGGGCATTGTCGCGTGTGACGAGCGCCGACATCAGTTTGGTCTCTTTCTCGTAGGGGCGGCCTTCCAGAATGTCAACAGCCAGTTGGATCAACTTGTCGCCATGCGTCGGATAGATGTAGGACGCATCCAGCAGCGAGTCTCTCACCAGCGTGATGCCGCCGTTCTCGCCAGGCAGGCCGTCGATGCCGCAGAACAGGGGCAATGGCCCATGGCCGGCCTCGGTAAACGCTTTGCGGGCACCCATCGCCGTGCGGTCGTTCATGCCGAACACCAGGTCGATGCCCTCATCACGGCTCTTGTCAAGCCATTGCTTGACAATCCTGTAGGCCGTTGGCTCGGTCCAGTCTCCTTGCAATGTCGCAACCACCTGGATATTGGGATGTTGCGAGATAGCCTCGCGGAAGCCGTTGTGGCGTTCAATCGCTGGCGACGAGCCTTTCAGGCCCATCACCTCGATGATGCGGCCCCGCTCTTTCAGGCGTGAGGCCACATACTCGCCCATCAGGTGCCCCATCTCGTAGTTGTCGGCACCCATATAGGCCGTGTATTTCTTGGAATTGGTCTTGCGCTCAAACACAATCACCGGGATGCCTTGGTCATAGGCCCTGTCGATGGCCGACGAAATGGTCGATACCTGGTTGGGCGCGACAATCAGCAGGTCGATGCCCGTGCCGACGAGGCTGTCTATCTGCTGGATTTGGCGCTCGTCGCTGTCATAGGCCGCAGCAAACCTCAACTCCACATTGTCATGGAAGTAAGCCCCGATTTTCAATTCTGAGTTCTGCTTGTCGCGCCAGATGTCATCAGAGCACTGTGACACACCGATGCGGTATTTCTTAGCATCCTGCGAACAAGAAGCCAGCAGCGCCAGCAGTAGAATAGTAATACAGATATTTAACTTATGCATATCTTCTTCAGTATTCTGTTCCCCACCCTATCATCAATTAAATTAATTGAGAGCAGTTTACAATAAAACGAACTGCAAATTTTATATTTTTTTCACAAACAACAAAATTTCCCAGTCAATTTATGATAATTCATGGTCTATCAACCGAAAAAAAGTGAGATCTATCATCCCTTCGATAACACATCTCGTCTTCAATTTGACTCTCTAGAAATGATGAGTTTAAAAGGGGGGAATAGTGCCGTTTTGTATTCCCCCGTTTTGGGATATAACATACTAATCGGGAGATATGACAAATTAATCATCATTTTACAACTGACTGATAACCAGTTATTTTCATTAATTTATAGTATCACACAATCAGTATGTGATTAGTATGTAATATCAATCGAGAAAACCTCCAGCTCCACAAAAACAATTATAAGTCGCAGAAAATCTGCGACTTATTTTTTACCAAAATTTGTACTCCATCTTGGACGATTGATGAATCTACGGCAGGTGTCAAACTGTCGCGCACTCTGCAACATTAATATTAACACCTTTGAAAGAGTGACTTTCTAGTATCCCCAGGGGGTGTTTCTACCCAAGACTTCATCGACCACCTGAGCATTGGCGCGCATGGACGGGAAAGTGCTTCTCAGGGTGGCTGTCGGCAATAAATGGATGAAAAATGCGGAGATTTGAAAAAAAAGGATTACCTTTGGGAAATCTTTTAAACCTTACCGCTATGGATTCAACTTTTATCGCTAATGACACCATTCTTGTCCCGCACCAGGCTGCAGGTAATTGCTGCGCCCCGGCTCAGGCGCTCGATATCACTCATTGCATCTGCACGACTTTGTTTCTCATCGCCGCTCTGGCCATGGTGCTCTATTTCGCATGGAGAATCATCGCCCTGTGCGCGGCAAGGCGTGATGCTCGCCATGACAGGGAATATAAAGACCGGGACAAGCAACGCCAACGGTTGATCGACTACCAGGCCCGCTACCTGAACTATCTCGAGAAGAACAACGCTACCGACTTCTGCAAGGTCATTGATGGCTACATCAAGAGGCAAGAAGGACTCCAGGACAACACCAGCAAGAAAGATCAAAAGCCGAAAAAATAAACCCCAAGAACGATGAACGACAAACGAACCAAACGATCAATCTGGCTAACATTTGACAGGATTCTGTCTCACGACCTGGGCAAGCAGGTCCTGATTCTGCTGGGCATACTGGCCTTCATCTTTGTCATCTCCACGATATGCCTTCACTTTGCCGGCCCCGACTGGCAGGCGTATTGCCAGAACAAGTGCATCAGCAAGTGGGTGTTCCCGTTCTATCTGCTCATTGACGGCAACGCCTTCAGCAACTTCTACATGGATTCCGCTTCCAGCAGTCTCACGGTTATTCTCACCTGCATTTTCTACTTCGCTGGAATCATCGTCTTCACCGGCATGACCATCTCGGTGATGACCAACATGATTTCTCGTCGAGTCGAGAAGCACCAGGACGGCCTCATCCACTACCTCAAGTCGGGACACATCATCATCATGGGGTATGACGACATGGTGCCATCGATCATCGATGAGGTTTTCACACGCTATCCTGGCACCTATGTGCTGCTGATGACCTCCATCGAGGCCTTCAAGGTCAGCGAGCGGCTGCGCAAGTCGGTCGCTAGCAGGCACTTTGACCGCATTATCATCAACTATGGTCACCGAACCACAATTGACTACTACCGCCAGATCAACCTCGAGAAGGCCAAGGAAATCTATATCGCCGGCTATCGCTCCCTGCCGGCCCATGATGCGATCAACGTCGAGTGTGTTGACAGCATCTGCGACTATCTGAACCGGCTGAAACAGGACGGCAAACTCAAGCAGGTGCCCTCGCGCATCACGTGCGTGTTTGAGGACCTGGACACCTATGCCGCCTTCAAGACCACCGAGATTTTCAACAAGGTCGGCGAACTGGGAATCGAGTTTGTGCCCTACAATTTCTATGCCGGCTGGGCACGCCAGGTCTTTGTCAACAGGAAGTACAAGGACAATGCCGGAGGTTATCTTGATTATCCGCCGGTCTATGGGCCTGGCATCAGCACCAGTGACACGAAATATGTCCACCTGGTGTTTGTGGGAACGACCAATTTTGCCGTCGCCTTTGCCCAAGAAGCGGCCCAAGTGCTGCATTTCCCCAACTTCAACCGGGACAGGAATTTGAAGACCCGCATCACTTTTATCGAGGTGAATGCCGACAAGGAGATATCGCTGTTCGCCACCCGCAACAGGCACTTCTTTGAAGTCCAGCCCCTTATTTTCAAGGACTGCACCGGGCCTGAGCCTCAGGACAACAGCGGCAACTATAAGAAACTGCTCAAGTTCCCGGACAAGGATTGCGGCTTCCTGGATGTGGAATATGAGTTCATCAAGGGCAATGTCTTCTCCAGGGAGGTGCAGTCATTGATCAGTGAATGGGCCGACAAGAGCGATGAACAATACCTCTCGATCTTCCTTACCCTTGCCGACCAGCGCGAGAACTTCATCATGGGCATGAACATGCCCGACAACATCTATGACCAGGGCATCCCTATCTTCATTCGCCAGGACAGATCGGACAACTTTGTCATCAACCTCAGGGAAAACGACAGCGAAGAGCACGACTACAGCCATGTGCTGCCGGACAATACCCTCGTGACAGAGAAACGCAAAGGGCGGTATTCCAACATCTACCCCTTCGGCATGAACGACATGTCCTATAGCAATGACGAGACGCTGCTCAAGCGGGCCAAACTCATCAACTTATTGTACACCACCGCCGACTACTCGACTTATCGGTTTACAGACATCATGTCGCTTAACGCCAAGGACAACGATGAGATCATGAAAATGGCCGACGAGGCCTGGAGTGAACTGCAAGTAGCCAAGAAGTGGTCCAACCTCTACTGTGCCTACTGCATCCCGTGCAAGTTGGCCTCGCTGCGTGCCATGAGGGGTCTCTCCCCCACCGACACCAGCCATGACCAGGACGACCTGAATGATGACGAGATCCTGCAGATGGCTATCGTGGAGCACAACCGATGGAACGTGGAGAAATTGCTGATGGGATTCCGCAAGCCCTTGCCTCATGAGGACATCGTGGAGCATCCCGACCACAAAACGGCCCTGAGGAAAAACAAGGACCTCTACATCCACAGCGACATCAGGCCCTTTGATCAACTGGATGGCATCAAGAATCTTGACATGCAGATTTCCAAGTACATTCCATGGATCATCAAGATGGCGCCATCGCAGTAGAGTGCCGATAATCACCAGTATAAATAGTAATCGATAGAATCACCTCAGGATCAGATGAACAGACTCCTATGCACCATATTGACCGCACTGCTGGCGACTGGCGCCATTATGGCACAGAACCAGAGCGGCTATGTCAAGACCAAGGGCCGGCTGAACGCACAGGGCGCTGTCATCGCCGGTAAGCGGTTGCCTGGCGCCACAATACAGGTCCGGGGTCGCAATGCCGTCGTCAGCAATGCCAACGGTGATTTCTCGCTTGCCATCCCCTCCAGAAAATATTACCTGCAGAGGGTCAGCAAGAACGGTTACGCTCTCATTGACCCCGACGCGCTATTCAAGGTATATTCCTACTCCACCAACCCCCTGGTCATCGTCATGGGTCAGCCCGAGCAGCAGCGCGAGGACAAACTGGCTGCCGAGAAGAAACTGAGGCGTTCACTCCAGCGGCAACTGGAAGCCAAGGAGGAAGCCCTTGAAGAACTCAGGCATCAGAACAAAATGACTCAGGATGCCTACAACAAGGCGCTCGAGGCGCTCTATCAAGAACAAGACAAGAACGGCGGGCTCATCAGCAAGATGGCCGAGCACTATGCCCTAGTCGATTATGACCAACTGGACGACTTCAACCGGCAGGTGTGTGCCTGCATCCTCAATGGCGAACTCGTCAAGGCCGATTCCCTGCTGCGCAGCAAGGGCGACCTGGACCAGCGGCTGGCACGTGTGCGCGAGCAGGAAGAAGCACAGGCCGCCGAGCGAGTCGAACTCTCACGCCGGCAGCACAACCTGGAACTGAGCATTGCTGGTACCCAAGCCGAGAAAGAGGACATCGCGCTGGATTGCTTCAATTTCTACCAGAAGTTTATTATCGAGTGCCAGCACGATAGTGCCTCCCACTATATCGAGAAGCGTGCTGCCATCGACCTGCATAACAGCAGGTGGCAGTTGGACGCAGGCAGTTATTTCCAGAAACGCGGCCTGCTCCACAAAGCCAAATATTACAATGACCTGGCGCTGCAAGCCGCACGGCAGCAGGTTCAAGCCGACCCGCAAGCCCACCTGGCCACACTGGCAATGACGCTTGACAATATCGCGCTCATGTACCAGGAGCAAGATCGCACTGCCGAGGCCGAGGACTTGCTGACCGACGCTCTGGAGATCTACCGCCGGCTAGACACGGAAAACCCCGACGCCTTTGACCTGAAAGTCGCCAGCGTGCTCAACAAACTGGCCCTCCTCCACTCGTCAATCGGCCAGAGCGAGCCTCTGTATGCTTCCGCTCTGGAAATCTGCCAGCGCCACATGCAGGATGATGTCGCGGGATATGCCCCCTTTGCCGCCCAGATCTTCAACAACCTTGGGGCTCTGTATGATGCCAACCAGTATGCCGAGAGCGGTGAGCAGATGTACAACAACGCCCTCGACATCTACCGTCGGCTGGCAGCCAATGATCCAGACGCCTACAGCGCCGACGTCGCCTCGACTCTCAACAACCTGTCCACGCTCTATCACCGCTATGGCTTCAACGTCGCTCAAGTCGAGCCGCTGCAACAGGAGGCGTTGCAGATCTATCGCCGACTGGCGGCTGACAATCCCCTACTCTACAAGCCCAAACTCGCCGCGCTGCTCTCTAACCGTGCCGCGCAATGTTATAGCAACGGTCGCGGCAATGAGGGCGAACAGGCCTACGATGAACTGTTCGACATCTACCGCGCCCTGGCTCAGGATGACCCATTCGCCTACCGGCCCAGGCTAGCCAGCGCCCTCTACGAACAAGGAATCCGCCTGTATCAAGAGGAGAACACCGGCAAGAGCGAGAAACTTTTTACCGAGGCTCTAGGCATCTACCGCGAGTTGGCTTCTATAGCGCCCAGCACCTACAAGCCCGATCTGGCCCGACTGTTGCGCAATGTGGCTACCCTGCTCGACAAGCGCCAGAGTTGGGACGAGAGTGAACGGTTGTACCTGGAGGAGTTGACCATCAACAAGGAACTGGCTCAAGGCAATCCTGGTCGATACATGACTGATGTGGCACGGTCCTATGGCAACCTGTCAAACCACGCACTGCTCATGAAGCAATTTGACATGGCCCTGGATTACGGCCATCAAGGCCTTGCATGCGACAGTACCCGCCTATTCATCCAAGCCAATCTCGCTGCAGCCCACCTGTTCAAGGGCGAATATGACCTGGCCGAGGTCATTTACCGCCAGTACCGGCAGCGACTGCGTGACACCTTTCTTGACGACCTGGAGCAGTTCGGCCGCATAGGCATCATCCCCAAGGAGCGGGAACCCGACGTGGAACGCATCCGCCGTCTTCTGCTCGGGCAATAACATTTCCAGATAATCACAAACAACTAAATAACAAAAAAACCTACTACAATGAAAAGAATTTTTATCTCCCTGATTGCCTTGATAGGCATCTTAACGACAAGTGCCGCACAATCCAGCGACACAACCACCACTGTAACCTCCCTCGACGACATCATCGCCATGGAGACCCAGTCACAGATGAAAAACAGCATCGCGATGCGCTTGCAGGACCAGTGGAGCAAGAGCACCTTCTTGAACATCGGTTACAACATGACCAAACTCTCCTCCAAGGAGTTCCCAGCAACCGCCACCAGACTTGCCAATGAGTTTGACAACAAACTGGGCTTGGGCATCCAGTGGGGACACACTTTCAACTTCCACAAGTATCCGCTGGGATCGGTCCTTTTCATCGGGCTCGACTTCACATGGTTGGACTTCAACTTCAACCAGTACAAGAAATGTGACGCTCCTGTCGGTTTCGACCTGGGTGAGCAAGTGCTGAACCTGCCGTGGCACAACGAGAAGATGTCGCTCAATTATGGCATGTCGGTGGGTCCGTCGTTGACCCTCTACCCCTTCACGAGCCTCCAGAATAGTGGCACCGATAAGATTCGCCTGCAGTTGTACTTCCACGTGGGCTATGACGTCGCCTACTACCAGATCAAGGACGTGCCAGAGAAAGGCAATAACCAGGAAACGAGTAAAAAGAGCGCTTGGGGACATGGCCTGTACACGAGTTTTGGCGGCAACATCACGTGGGACTTCATCGGCGTGGGCATCGAGAGCCGCAACGATGGCGGCATCAACTGCAAGCCCGTGGATGACCTTTACAACACCGGCAAGTTTAAAATCAAGGAGAAAACGACCCGACTGTACCTGCAGTTCCGATTCTGATTCTTCTCTTTATCCATTCAAGCCAACATGAAAAGATTCGTTTTTCTTGCGCTAGCGGCATTCCTGTGGACGATGCTGGCCATGGCACAGAATACTGACCACAAGTCGGGCCGTTGCGGCGATGACGTCGAGTGGTCTTTTGACGGGCGCACGCTCATCTTGACCAATTCGGCCAGCGGCAAGGCTTTCTTGAACAACATGAACGACTATGACCTCAATAAGAACCAGGCACCATGGGTTAAGCAAAAGTTGGACATCAGGAGGGTTATCGTCGGCAAGGGTATCGGACGCATCGGGGCCTGCGCGTTTGCCAACTGCGAGAACCTCAACAGTGTCGAGTTCCAGGACACCTACCTGCGTGAAATCGGCTGGGGCGCTTTCCTCAACTGCAAGAACCTGTTTAACTTCTCGATTCCAGTCAACATCAAGCGCATCGAGACCATCGCCTTTGCCAACTGTCGTTCCTTGCGGTCGGTCAAGATTCCTGTCCTGGCACGCGTCGAGGACCAGGCTTTCCTCTCGTGTGTCAACCTCAATCTCATCGAGATTGGCAACAACGCGTTGCTGGGCAAGGCCGTGTTTGCCACCGAGGTTGAGGAGAATGGGAAGAAGATGCACAAGCCCTATACCGGCGAGATACGCAGCCTGCCCGCCAACATCAACACCGACAATTGCCTGGAGTATGGCTTGTCAAGGGAGTCCGTTGCCATCTGCCTGAAGTCGTCTAGTCAACTATTGGGCAACAACGACTATCAATCCATTGTGGACAAGAATATTCCCGAGAGCAACCTAATGCGTAACGACACTTACGCCCTCATTATCGGCAACGAGCATTACCGCTTTGTGTCCGACGTCCCCTTTGCCAAGAACGATGCCACCGTCTTTGCCGAGTACTGCAAGAAGACGCTGGGTATTCCGGCCGAGAACCTACACCTGTGTGAGGACGCAACCAAGCACATGATACTGGAGCAGGAAATTGAGGACTGGCTGCGCAATGGCATCTCACAACGCAACAGCAAGAAACTCATCGTTTACTATGCGGGGCACGGCGTGCCCGACATCCAGGCCGGCAACAAGGCCTATCTGCTGCCCACCGACGTGTTTGGCACCAAGCCCACCCATGGCATCGCCCTCGACGACTTCTATAGCCTCCTGGGCGGTCTGGGATTTGAGCGTGTCACTGTTTTCATCGACGCGTGCTTCAGCGGTGTCAACCGCGACAATGAGGGACTGAGCATCGAGCGGGCCGTCGAGGTTGAGGCCCAGGACAGCCAGCCCAAGACGGGCAACATGATCGTCTTCACGGCGGCTCATGGCAACGAGACGGCCCAGAGTTACCAGGAGGAAGGACACGGCTTGTTCACCTACTACTTGCTCAAGGAACTCCAGGAGTCTCATGGCATGGTATCCTATGGCAGGCTGGCCAGCGAACTAGAGAAAAACGTGAGCAACGTCGCGCCCACCCTTGAGATGCGCAAGCACCAAACGCCCAAAATCTTCACATCATTCCCCACAGACGTGTGGAAGAAGTGCAGTTTCTAGCCATCACCATCATCACAATAGATGCCCATGAACGAGCAGCAATACCGTTATTACGCCTTTATCAGTTACAACTCCCGGGACACGGCATGGGGCAAGCGGGTGCAACGCAAGTTGGAGAACTACCGCATGCCGGCCACGCTGTGCTCCGAGCGAGGATGGAAACGCACGCCGCTTAGGCCCATCTTCTTTGCGCCAACCGACATCCAGCCTGGGGGCCTCGGCAAGGAGTTACAGGAGCGACTGCGAGCGTCCCGCCACCTGATTGTCATCTGTTCACCCAATTCGGCCACGTCCGACTGGGTGGGCCGTGAGATCGAGTTCTTCCACTCGTTGGGTCGCACTGCCAACATCCACTTCTTTATCGTTGACGGCGTGCCCAACAGCGGCGACCCCGACACCGAATGCTTCAATCCGGTCGTCAGCCAGTTGGGTATTCCCGAAATCCTGGGAGCCAACATCCACGAGAAGGCCTACCGCTGGCCATGGCTCAACAAGGAGAGGGCCTACGTCCAACTGGTGTCCAAACTGCTGGGGGTGGAGTTTGACTCCATCTGGCAACGCCACAAGCGGCAACTGGCCAGACGCGCCGCCACATGGATTCTGGCGGCAGTGGCCATGTTGTCGATGCTGCTGTGGGTCTGGATAGCCAATCAGCCGTTCGATGCCCGCATCGCGCTACAGGAAGCCTCGCCCCACAACGGGCAGTTGCCGCCGCTCCACGACGCTGTGGTGACGCTATCACTCGACAACGAGGACAAGAGCGATACCATCCTGACAATGGAGCAGACGGCCTTGTTCTCCAACATTCCGCACCGCCTCATGGGTAGGGAGGCCCGCATCGTCGTCACTGCGCCCGACCACTTGACCACCGACACGACAATAACGCTCGACCGCGACATCACGGTCGGCATCAAGCGTGACGAGCGTGTCTATGGACTGGTGAGATTTGCCTTGTGGAACCCTGCCACCGAGGAGTTCATCACCCACTCGGCCGTGCAGGTCGCCGGCATCACCGCCACAAGCGATGCCAGTGGACAAGTCAACATCACGGTTCCCCTGGATCGGCAGCGGCAGTACTACCAGGTCAAGGCCTCGTTTCCGTTGGTCAATGACACCATCTATATGCCCTGCGGCGAGAACGACGTTTTACAGAAGAGAATCTAATAAAAAAACTAACACTACATGGACAAGAAACAGTACATTCCCAATCCGATTGACACCAGTGACATCACCCTGGACGAAGGACTCACGGCGCTCGTCGAGCATATGGCCAGAAACGTGCACGAGGTGTGGGCACAGAGCCGTATTTCTCAAGGCTGGACCTGGGGACCACAACGCGACGACACCCTCAAGACCCACCCCGACCTCGTCCCCTATGAGGACCTGACCGAGGTCGAGAAGCAGTATGACCGCGACACGGCCACCGCCACACTCAAACTGATCATAAAACTAGGTTACAACATCAACAAGGAATGACGATGAAAAGAATGCTAACAATCATCGCCGCCTCATTGCTCCTGGCACTGGGCGCCACGGCCCAAGCCATGGAGACTCCCGCGACGGCCACCTACACCAGCAAGGCTTATCTGAAATCGGACACAGCCGTCAACGGCAAGACAGCCGACGAGTGCTACATGTTCCTGGCCGCGCTGGGCAAGGCCGAGCAAGGCAGCCCCGAGGGCGCGGCAGCCGAACTCTCGTTGCTGCTCAACCTGTTCGAGAGCCGCCATCCGGGTGCTGGCGACGTTTCCATCCAGGAAGTGGCCAAGTGGGCCACCGAGTGTGGCTGGTTTGCCCATGCGCCCCGCCACTGGGACGAGACGGCCGGCGAGGCCTATCTCGAGGTCGCACGGTCGGTGATGGCCGGGAACCGCGTCATGCCGCCGTTCATCCTCGAGCACGACTGCATGGAAGACCTGGCCTATATCGAAACCGATGGTGTGCGCTACAGCCCCTATGACAAAGACAAGTACGTCAGCGGGGTGACGATTTGCTACCAGGCGCCAGTCCATGAGCACAAGGGAAGGAGATTCGGCTTCAAGCGTCCCACACACTGGACTTTCTACAGTTTTCCGACCGCCAAGAGTGATCCCTTTGGCTACCTGTGCGGCAAGGATTGTCCTCACCACAACGTGACCGACCCGCAAGACATCATCAGGTGAACCTATAGACCACCATTTTTTAAACTACAAGCCCGATGTTTCATCCACTTTGGCAGTGTAAACATCGGGCTTGGCGTGATGATAGGCTGGGCGTTAGCGCTGTGGGAGGGTGCGGACGGGGAAGTTGAAGTAAGTGTCGGGGAAGGGCTCGTCCTTCAGCGTGAAGTGCCACCACTCGTTGTCCAGCGGCTTGAAGCCATGGCGCAGCATGGCCGTGCGCAGCACCATGCGGTTGTAGAACTGCTCGCTGGTGAAGGTGGGCACCGTCTGCTGGAAATCCAGCGTCTCGGGGTTGCCGCCGCCATAGTCAGGATGACTCTCGATGCCAAACCAGTCGAACGTGCCGCCCATGTCCAGTTCCTTGCCCGTCTTCATATCCACTAACGTGAGGTCCACCGTCGAGCCACGCGAGTGACCGCTCTTCTCGGCCACATATTCGCCCTCAAACACCTGCTTCTTGTTCAAGCGTGGATAGAAATAGGCCTTGGTGAGCGTGTCGGTCTCGTCAAGCGCCCAGTGCAGGAAGTGGTCCACGGCGCGCTGGGGGCGGTAGGCGTCATAGATCTTGAGCACATAGCCGTGGCGCTTCAAGTCCAGGCTCACGGCGCGCAGGCTATCGGCTGCCACGCGTGTCATCAGCGCCGTCGGCTCCTCATAGCCGTCAATCCTGGCGCCCACAAAGTTATAGGTGCTATGGTAGCGGATTTCCAGAATCGCGTCGGGCACCACGTCGGTGATGTTGACAAACTGGCTCGAGTCCATCGTCTTGTCATTCACACGCGCCACATCCTGGGCACTCTTGCAGCCCGTCAGCAACCCAGCGGCAACGACCAGCGCCACCGACAGCAATTTTATAACATTGTTCTTCATATACTTGTAGTTTTTAATCCAATTCGACTACAAAAGTACACATTTTCCCCAAATCACAATGTAACAATTCAGCCAAAACGCATAATCACAATTTCACGCTAAGTCACAAAGCCGCGAAGGAATTGTTTTTAAGATAGTTATAAAATATACTACTCTTATCACAACTGCATGAATGACGACTCGTAATTGTTTTAATAACCATTGAAACAATTAGTTAATCAAGTCAATATTAAACACTTAGCAGTTTCGCGAATTTGCGTGAGGTTATGGCTGAGATGATTCACTGAATTGTTGTAACCACAACATTCCCTGTCAAAAATCAGCCATCCAGCAGTGCCGCCGGGTTATCTCTCATCCAACTCCCCCTTGTGTTTCTCCTTGCGGGTGTAGGTCTTCTTGGAGCGGTGGACACGGTTGGCCGAGTGGAACCCGGGGCCCAGCACCTCCTGCTGTCCCTCACGGTTGCCACGACGCATCGCCTTGATGACATCATCCAGGCGCGACTTCTCTTTCTTATTCTTCTTTGCCATAATACTCACCACCCGACAAAAACCATGCCAACAGACAAAACGGAAACAAAAAAACTCCCACCGAAGCGGGAGTATAGGTTTTACCCTTCGGCCTATAGGCCTTATTGTGATAAGATGTAGGAATCTTATGGGTGCAAAATTACAAAAAGATTTTGCACTAGCAAATTTTATTTGTAATTTTACCGAAAATCTAATGTAAAAAATATCATTTATGGAAAAAATATTAGGAATAGACACAGGAACCAATAGCCTCGGATGGGCCATTATCGAAAAAGATGAAAAGGGAACCCGACTTATTGATAGAGGTACTAACATCTTTACCGAAGGAGTAAAAATCGAAAAGACGGGTATCGAGTCGTCAAAGGCGGCTGAGCGTACTGGATACCGAGCGATGCGCAAGCATTACTGGCGGCGCAAGGTAAGGAAAATACATCTGCTCACGTTGCTAGTGGAGAATAAGTTGTGTCCGCCACTGGACTACAACGAATTAAGAGAATGGAGGTTGAAAGGCATCTATCCTCACAATGATGATTTCATGGCCTGGCAACGAACCGAAGACAAGAAGAATATAAACCCCTATCACTTCCGGCACATCTGCCTGACCGAGAAATTGGATTTGTCCAACCTCACCCAACGGTATATCCTGGGCAGGGCCCTTTATCACCTGAATCAGCGACGCGGTTTCTTGAGCAACCGTAAAGAAACCTCCAAGGCAAGTGAGGGAACCGTGAGCAAGGACATTAGTGCCCTGACAGCCGAAATGCGCGATGCTGGGTGTGAATACTTGGGCGAGTATTTCTATCAACTATACCAAAAAGGCGAAAAAATCAGGCAACACTACACAGCCCGCAATGAGCATTACCTGAGAGAGTTCCATGCCATCTGTGAGAAGCAGGAATTACCACAGGAATTATCACAGGAATTAGTGAATGATTTGGAGCGGGCGATTTTCTACCAGCGGCCACTCAAATCACAAAAGGGCACTGTGGGTACCTGCACCTTTGAAAAGGGGAAACCGCGTTGTCCGTCATCGCATCCCCTGTTTGAGGAATTCCGCATGTACAGTTTCTTGAACAATATCAAGATTCAGACACCCATCGACAGCGAGTTGAGATACTTGAGCGGAGACGAGAAATCCAAGATTCTACCCTTGTTCAAGAGAAAGAGCAAACACACCTTCAGTTTTGAAGATATTGCCAAGAAACTTGCAGGCAAAAACAAGTATAAATACTACCGTGATAAGGAAGA
>Ga0310695_10009600_pt1 | contig 14472 bp, 10 predicted proteins | sample RumenRJG_04DNA_FD_203882 | JGI IMG/M metagenome (GOLD analysis project Ga0310695, IMG submission 203882) | Bovine rumen microbial communities from Lethbridge, Alberta, Canada - RJG_04 (v2) (version 2) | ecosystem: Host-associated > Mammals > Digestive system > Stomach > Rumen | place: Canada... | reverse complement strand
GCATTACCATATCTAAATATGCTTTGTCTTGATCATCCATTACACCATCACAATAGATACAGCAGACAATCATACCTAAGATGTTATTGAACGCCGCAGGAAGAAAATAACCCATTTTGACCTTTTTCATTATAAGATCTTTAAAATCGGGCTCTTCTTCTGCAATCTGAATTAATTTTTCAACATCTTCAACTCCAAATATTTCAGCTGCCCCTTTTAAGAATTCTGTTTCGGCAGCATTTGTCTTTTGGCCGTGCGCACATCCTACCCGAATAGCATCATAAAAAAGATTAACTGCCACTAAGTCACTCTGCTTTTTAAAAACATCGTGCGTAGCAATGGCTTCTTTCAAGCTGCCAACCTGTTCCTTAAGAAGCTGAAGTGCACCATCTGCATCTTTTGTTTTTAATGCATGAACAGCCCTGTCAAAACTTGTATCAGCAGGCCACCGATTTTCTAAAAGGTTTTCAAGCTGACCTATAGAAATCAAGCATCTCCCAGCATCCATTTCGTCGGATTCTTTTACGGGAGACCCCATTGAATAGATCTTATTGCCACGCATGTGATTGCGTACGTCCTTTTCTCTTCCACCATTCTCACTAATGTATAAGTGATTGTCCCTTCGGCTAATAACGTATTCATTAACCGTGCCGCCGTTATAATGCTCTGTTTCTCCGTTCAGTTCAAAGCGCCAATTCAGAAGACGCTCTTTAAGCTTCGCATTTCCTAATACCTTTGCGGCCAGTGATCGGATTTGATGGTTAAGTACTTTCGCAAAGTCCAGCACTTCATTTTCATCTGCCAGAGCTTCTTCTATCTCTATTGTCCTTTTGGCATCATAATACTCTTCGACTGGCCATTGATTCTCATCATCAAACCATTTGACCGCATACATTTTGAGGATCTTATAGTCGATATCTGTCGGTGCAGAAAGCTGCACTTTGCTCCATACCTCACCCATGGATAAACTCCTTTCGCTTTTGAAATCCAAGAAATCTTATTTTACTTTTTTCGTTCCAAACCCAGCTTCTTTTCAATTGCAGCGTATACATCTTCCATAGTCATATTATCATATTCTTCTTGACTAACATCGAGATTTTCGGGTGTTATTGATACTATTCCCGGTTGATTCAACGGATCATTTTTAATATCATCCAGATATGGTTAATTTGCTCTCGTTCAATTGAACTATTTCAGTCCTGACAATCCCCGTTTAACTTGCTGAAAATTCCTTCATAATACTCCACAAACGATAATGGCGTCTCACCTGTTTCAGGTGTAACTCCGCATGCTTCTGCCAGCATGACCTGCTCTTGGGGCATATCGGGCTTGTATAAAACCGCTGTCCCTTTTCCGTAGAGCTTTTTACAATCCATCAGCCACCAAAGATCCATTTCTGATTGATCCATTCCTTGACCGACTATGTATACATTTCCAAACAAAATATAGTCGACCCAGCTTCTGGGATAGAACAGGTCTCCGTTTCTCTCCGCGATCTTATATCTTTTGATTGTTTCTGCAGTATAGGTCTGAATCCTGCTCAGAAGTCTCCCGTAATAATAGTGTCCGATTATCATGGAGTCCGGTATGGCGGCTTCGCCGTGAATATGCCAAATTATCGTTTCACTATTTTCATTTGGTACGAACAGATAATTATACAGTGCCGTTGTTTCTGCTTTTGGCTTGTCTTTACAAGTCTTCTTTCTGTACTTTGAAGCTTTTCCGATGGCTACATGAAATCCAGGGCACAAAGCTTTCTCTATTTCATAACTGTAATTAGTTGTAAGGATTGCCTCAAACCCGGTATTGATCGCCTTTTTGATAAGGGTATCCTCACCAGGCAGTACATCCGACTGAATATAAAGTTGAGATGCCTCTTTCATCCCAGTATTTAGATGATTCCCTGTGGCGACGATTGCCAGCTGCGGGTATGGCAACTTCTTCAGTATCCCCCATTTTTCATCAGAAAAGCGTGATCCTGACAAATTCCGAAGCAGTTTGTCCCAGTTTGCGTCTTCAAAGGCACGGTGAAGACCATTGCCAGTAAGAAGCACCTTTGGAGTATGATCTGTATAAAACGGCTGCATATATCTGAGCATGTTCATGGAAGGTTCTCCTCATTAAGTTAACGGCCGAGTATTACCCTGTTCTTATTCACTAAAGCAGTTATCATAAAGTTCCTCAACTTCCCCGTCTTCATCAAGTTCATCCGCCATTTCTGTCCAATTGCCGGTCATTTCAGTATCAATGACCGCTTTTTCCCATTCAAGCTTTGCTAACTCTTCAGAAGCTTTATGCTCAGCGTCCTCCCTCTTCATTATTAGCGTATCACTAACCATATCAGAATCATAATCTGATTCATCAGCCTCTACTGTATAGTTAATTAACCTTGTGAAGATATCATTTTCTTTCAATTTAATGCCCAAAAGAGTATAGTACTCATTATCGTTATCGATAAATCCATCGTTAATACAAAGATTAAATACCAGTCCTTGCTTATCACGTATTGTTTTCAGTAGTCCTATTGTTTCGACTATTGAGTCTGTACTCACAGGTTCCACTTCTACATAAACAGTCTTCTTCTCATCGTTCTCTTCAAAACTGAGTATATTAGTTTCGCCAATCATAAAATCACTGAATAGCGATAATAACCCTTTAACAAATTCATAGTCTTTTCGAGTACCGTTAATTTCAAGAGTATATGCTCCCGTAGAATAAGCCATTTTATTTACCTCCATTTGTATTAATTTTGTAATCAAAATATAAATATATGTATTAACTACTCTACTAATAATATCATCAAAACTCACACTCCCAGATCCTCAATCCTCTTCAAAATATCATTCTGCCTCTCATAAAACAGAAGATCTTTATTATGCCTGAAATATTCCGGGCACCCGTACTGGCTGATGAACATTGCGCTCTTTGTGTTTGCCGTAAGCTCCGTTACAATAATCAGGATTTCCTGTCCTTCGCTGTTTTTTTCATTCTATAAATTATTTCTTATTATGATTCTTCGGCTGTGCTTCCTTCAACTGACAGCCTTCTCCGCTCCTCACCGATTCAGTCATTCGAACCATTCCTTGTGCATCCCTTCTAAAAAATCATTTGTCAGAGGATACCCGTCGTTCTCACCTATTACTGTATCGATTCCGCAATAAGGGCATACGGCCGTCCAATCAGGCTGATCAATACTCCAGTCTTCAATTTTCTCGGAGGAAAAGAATCTCATGCAGTAAAAACATCCGCACTTTTGTGGGACAGATAATCTTCTCTTGTTCGCATATGAGGCTTTATGTGCCGCTTTTAACAACTCTATCGAATACTTCAATCGCTTTTCTCCTCGTCTATCCTGTTAATTACCATATCAAAACAATAAAAGCTCAATGATACCGCCTAATGCTCCTACTCAAATCATCAGGACTATATTCCTGAAGAGCCCTTTGGAACTCTCTTCTGTCATATCTGCCAAAAGAATCCAACCTATTCCTTGGAACTCTGCCTGTAACGATATCTGTTCTGTACTCAGACAATTCATGAATGCCCAGCTTCCTTAATTCTTCAATGATAACATTGTCGTTGTAGAATATTGCGAAGTATAGAACCTCTGAAAAATCCCCCATACTCCGTTTTCTATTTCCAAAATCATTTGTACTTATTTCCGACATCTACTATTTCCTCCCTCTTTTCACATTTAAGCATCACCCTTTATAAAATAATACCTCCATCGAATCAATATACTAATCTCTTACTCCATCTCATATTACGCACTGTCCCCAAAGGAATAATCTTCCTGGTCCTCCTCATCGGAAATCCACAATTATCACAGATTCCGCCATTCATCGGTTTCCCACATCTCGGACAAATCACAGCAATTTCCTCCTTTCAGAATCCTCTTTATTCTCATGTGCTTAATACTTAATTCTATCAATCGATCTTTCTACATTGGTGGGCTGCCAGCCCACTGACCAACTACTTCAGTACCTCAATGACACCCCCCTGTCCGCGCAGCCAGATATCGACACCGTCGCCATACACTTCTGCACAGATCACCCAGCCTTTATCATCATGGGAGAGTATTTCTGCCGTCGGGAAGCGGTCCAGAACAGACTCGATGCTGAGGCCCTTATATCGGAACTTTATCTTTCTCAGTTCGCCGCCGAACATAAACTGGATTCGTTTTCGAAATTCGCCCTCTTCAAAGCGTTCGGCGTAGGGAACATGGAAGTGTTCGTCCAGGATCACATATTCATCAATACGGTCAATGCGGTAAATGGTTGGAAATGGGTGTTTGGGAAGGTCGGGGTTTTCTTCGCTATCGGAAATATAGGCGCAAAGATAGAAGTAATACTCAGAAAACATAATGCCGACCGGCTGGATCAGGCGTGATACGGGATCAGATTCTTTCAGTTTACGGTAACGAATCCTTATGAGCCTGTGCTCATAAACGGCGCTGCTGATGTCCCACATGACATCAACAAACGCCTTACCGTGATGTGGTTCAAGATAATGATATTTTTCATTGGCGATCAGTTTGCTGACCTTCTTAAGATTTCCGTACGGAACACAGCACTGCACCAGTTTGTCTATAATCGGATACATCTCCTCTTTCACAAGCGAACGGCTCTCGAGAAGGATCTTGCACACGGTCAGGATCTCGCTGTTTGTCAGCGCATGATTATCAGTCCTCACAAGGACATAACCTCTTTTCGTCCTGTCATAAATCAGTTCCTGATTCATATCAGGATTGTCGGCAAAATAAGCCCGGATGTCCTCCAGATCACGCTGGATTGAGCGTTCATTCACGCCAAACCGGGCCGCTTCTGCCGCTTTGCTGATTACTTCACCGTTTGTAATGCGGTTGTAGATATCGATAATACGTTCAACTTTCTTATCCATGGGCAGTCTCATTCGGTCTAAGCGATAAATCATTTGTATCATGAATGGTATGACTACATCATACCATTTTTGCTTGGACAGATTATGTCTTTCAAGAAAACTTATCGGATCATCGTTTTATTATTCTTTATTTTTCTACGTACAGTGCACATATTACCAATCGTCGAGGTCGGCGAGCAGATCATCAATCACAACCTCCTTCTCAGAGCCACCTATCTTCTTCAGTTCCAGGTAGACTCTCGCCGTCGTCAGTGCGTCAGAAAGCGCTCTGTGAGCCTGCGGGTTCTCAATATCAAGCTTTCTGCTCAGCGTTTCAAGTGAGATCTTCTTTTCTGTGATCCCAAGTTTTGTACGGAACTCTTCCGCATATCTCATGACATCAAACTGCGGATTCTTCATAATGATATTGCTGTACCGCCCCGCGCGGACCAGGAACCTGCTGTCGAACTTTACATTGTTATATCCCACCAACACGTTGTCACCCACAAATGCCATGAAATCAGGGAAGACCTCCCACATCTGCCTGGCATCTTTGACATCTTCTTTAGTAATCCCGGTGAGCTTCGTAACCTCCTCGCGCACACTCCTTTTATATGGGCGGACAAACTCTTGGAAAACAAATTCCTGTGATTCAACTACTTCTCCATTGCATACCTTAATCGCCCCAATCTCAATTATAGAATCAGTTTTCGCACTAATACCGGTTGTTTCCAGATCATAGGCAACGAAGGTGTCAAAATATGCATCGCGGATCTCTTTCGGCTCCGGATACTGGTCTTTCGGGATTGCTTCCGGGATGCTGCTTCTCGGTGTTGATGCTTCCGGAAGCTCAGCATCTATGCCAATCGATGCCAGATATTCCACATATGCCTTTCTGGCTTCAGCCTTGTTTTCCTTCGGATTCGGCATATACTGCTGTTTACCCTTAGCCTCTTTTTCCCTGTAATCCCGGTTCTTTCCGATAATCTTTCCAAACCGTCTGGCAATCTGTTCAGCCCCATGAAGTCTTGTAGCTGCCTCAATTGCCTCATCTGCTTCATCATAACGTCTGGTCTTGGAGTAAAAGTCTGCTAGGTTGTAATAGCACTGCAGCGGCAGTTCATCTTCGTTCAACAGCTCGCCTGCAATGAGGTCTGCCTCTTCATAACGGTAATCCATGAAAAGCGCTCCAAGTACCAACCCCTTAATCCTGTTTATTTCCTGCCTGGTCAGTCCTTCAGAATCCCTTATCCTGTCATACGTCGAGTACAGCCACTGTTGACTATTCTTTGGAACACTCTCATATATTCCGGAAAGTGTAAGAATTTTCCAGTACTCCTTCCTGGGGGACGGCAGGTCGTCTGCGAGAGCAAATACCACATTTCGAAAATTGCTAATACTCGACATCTCTGATGCGATCTGATCCCACAGGGGATTCTCCCCAGAACCAGGTTTATACTCAATAATTCTCCGGCATAAATCTTCTATGTCTACCTTGCTGCGGCATGCATTACACAAACAGTAATCTGTCTCTATTCCACAATTCAGACATTTAGCCATAAGGCTTCCTCCTTAACACTCCTCGCATTTACAGAAATAGCGCATATCGCAGAACCTGCACGCATAAGTGTTCTGTACACGCAAATGAAAATCTTTCGCTTCTATCTTTTCCACTGTTTCTGTGATCTCCCGGATTGTGTGGTCGACGTCTGCCCTGTTCCATTCAAACGTAATGAGCGGATTGCCCTCCATAGTGCTTGTATAGTACAGGTGCATGCGGCTGACTTTTTTGCCATACCTCTTTTCGATCAAATATGCGTAAATCTCAAGCTGTTTCCGGTAATGCTCGATTCGCAACGGATATCTGACAGCATCTGGTTTAGGACCGGTCTTGTAATCTACAATCTCGACGGTACCGCCGTGTCCCTCCACAAGGTCGATCACGCCCTGCAGGATATATTTAGGCAATACCAGATTGATCTCTTCTTCAGCTTTCCAAACCTTGCCGAGTTCATTCTTCCGGTGATGATAGTACCGGATCACCTGTTGCAATGCCTGATCCTGCTGTTCATCAGTAAGACAGTAACCCGTCTGTTCCTCCATGCTCTGGTAATTGAGGATGAACCATTCCCGGATCGAATCTTCATTCACTCGCTCCGGATGTCCGGCTATGATGCATTTGTTCATGTCTTCCAGGGTCGCATGTACCAGAGATCCGATCGACGTATGGAACATCCGGTTCTGTGCGAATCCGAATTCCTTGTAGAACTTATATTGCATCGGGCATCCGTCATATACTGCGATGTGCGATGTGAATGAATAGGTCCGCTTATAACTGATCCTCTTGACTCCGGCAAACGGTTCCTTCCAGCTGAACTTGCGAATATCAGGGAGCGTGCCGATATAGGGCGCAAAAGCTTTTCCCTGCTTCTTCCCGGATGCCAGCACGAGCAGGTTCTGTGCCCTGGAAAACGCCGTATAGTACAGACGCCAGAAGTCAAAATATTTAATATTGCCTGCCGGTTCAAACGGCGGACGGTGGAAGAACCGATTTTCCAGAGATGTCATCAGGAAGTCATAGTTCTTTCTGGGCGAATTCCCGAGCGATCCGACGATTACGACAGGAAACTCCAGTCCTTTGGACTGGTGAATCGTCATAAACGATATACATCCCTTCGGCGCGTATTCCGAATCATCTTCATATTCTCCGATCCCGTCGATATATAGATAGCGGAAGAACTCGTTGAACAGCTCCTCTGGAAGGGCGATCCGGTTCACAGGAGTGATGCTGTGCATGCCGTGAAGGTGACTGAATCGTGAGAGCAGCCGGGATATTTCGGAAAGATTCCGTGCCGCCCTGCTTTCCAGTACATGATTCTGCATGTTTGCTTTCAGGTATCCGCGGAATGGGTCAAAAGAGACAAGCTTATAGAATATATCCAAGAGCCCGTTTTCATTTTCCTCTGTTACGTTCAGGATCTCACCGGCCTGTTTCCGTACAAAGGCAAAAAGTTTCTTGTTGCTCTTACAACTCGCATTTGCTTCCTTCACACAGGAAATATAATACTCCCTGAGCTTATCGGATATGGCATGCGTGAACGTATTCTTCTTCAGATCGCTAAGGTATGACTGGAAGCAGATCATAAAGAAACCCAGGATCTGTTTTACTTCCTGCCTTTCAAAAAACATATCCGAGCGCGGGGAATAGACCGGAATGCCATTCTCCTCCAGATATCTTCCCAGTCCTTCTGCTTCGTCACTTTTAACAGAACGAAACAGGCAGGCGATTTGACTAAAGTCAGAAATACATCCGCTGTCAATAAGACTTCGGATGGTCCAGAGCAGTTCCTTTCGCTCCGCTTCTTCCGTTCCACCACAGGAAAATACTGCGGTTCCGGAGAGTTCTTTTGGATCAGCCGCCACGATCTGTTTTTGATAGCGGTATCTATCCCAGTTGAACAGGTTTGTGCCTTCAGCATTATCCATCCAGCGGTTATAAAACCGGATGATATCCGGTATGGAACGGTAATTCTTATTAAGGTGAATGATCTTACATTCTTCTTGAGAAAATTTGGAAGGAAACTCCAGTATGTTGCGGATCGTGGCTCCGCGGAAGCGATACATGCCCTGGTCATCATCTCCGACAACGCAGATATTCTTTCTGTCTCCGGCCATCAGGAACACCAGCTGTTCCTGAATATAGTTCGTATCCTGGTACTCATCCACCATGAAGTACCGGATATCCTGCTGCACTTTTGCAAGAACGGCCGGACAGTTTTTCAGCATGTCATAAGTTCTGGTCTGAATTGAAGTGAAATCCATCACACCGTTCCGCTCGAGAAGTTCGCGGTAACGAATCGTGATCTTTCCAAGGAACTGCATATCCCTGTCTTTATCTGCTAACAGGGCATCGACATCCGCAAGCTCCTCCATGATCTGGTTCACATAGCGGCAGATCTCCTGCGCCTGTTTCCAGCGGTTTTTGGCTGTGATCAGTTTGGAGAAATCAGGAAGTCGGTTAAAGAGTTCTATATTCCTGCATACAAGATAGAGCTGCTCGAAAGCGTCCATCATTCGCAGCGGTTTATCGTTATCCGTATATTCTGAGTTTTCTTTCAAAAGACGCAGGCAGACTGCGTGGAAGGTTCCTATATACATCTCGTTGATATTGATCTGCATGCCTGATGCAAGGAACTCATCTGAAATTCTGGTCAGCAGTTCCCTTGCCGCCTTCTCTGTGAATGTGACCACCATGATTTCACTGGGTGCGACATGCTTTTCAAGAACGAGATAGGCTATTCTTTTTACAAGAGTGAAGGTCTTTCCAGTACCGGGACCGGCAATGACAAGGACCGGCCCGTCCGTTGCGGTAATCGCCTTCACCTGGTCATCGTTTATACGGGTAAAATCAAACATAAGCCTTACCTATATGATTTCAAAAGATACTCCGATTGCCTTCATAAAATCACAGATCTGGTTCAAGCGAGCCTGAGAAGCATGGATTCTGACGAGGGTTCCTTCTTCTTCATCCACAGCCTGGTTTTCGGAAAACTCTGCCACAGGCGCAGTGGCATATGTATCTTCTCCCACTGCCGTACCTGTAAGTTTTGCCTTCCCGACCGCCTCATTTAGCTCCTCGTTTTTCTGAAGAACTGCTTCCATCGACAGAGTCTCCATATACAACTCCATTAATGTATCCATATACGGAGAATCAAGCTCCCTGATGCTTTCCAGGTCTCTTGCCGCAGAGGCAACTGCAAGCTGAATAGCTTCACGATATTTTGCAGCACTTGTCGAAGGATTTGCCCACTTTGGATCAAAAATCTTCAGATAAAGCTTCTCTGCATCCGTTCCCAGGTTTCCGGAAACCCTGTCGTAGTACTCCCGGATTTCTTTCTCTTTAGCCTCTTTCTGGCGCCCTTCATAATCCTTCACGACCTCATCAATCTGCTGACGTCTCTCTTCGATGAGTCCGGTGAGTTCCTTGATCTGCGGTTCAATAGCTTCATATGGCTCCAGGCAGCGTGCCTTATATGCCTTTCTAGCGTCTTCGACAACTTTCTTTGCCTTGTTCAGAGTCGTTCGGTCCTTCTTGGCGTCCTTGATCGTCTCATCTGTATAGACAAGGCCTGCATACTCCGACAGATAGGCCTGTAATTCTGCTTTCAAAGCCTGGAAGTCCCAGGCTGTAATGTCTGTACTGTCTAAGTTCATAACCTTCAGTTCGTTCATTCGCCATCCTCCTGAAGTGTGTGCATCTTGTGTCCTGCAAATCTGCATATCAATAATAGTATATCTATTTACATAGACAGTTTATGTCTTTGTGAAATGTCAGACCTCGTTTTTGGGAGTCGTCAGATTCGCATGCATTTCTACAAACAGAATTGCCTGTTTCGCATGCCTGCTCCTTTTAGAAATCGGATCCACAAAACTGACTGTCGCACTTTTTATGACAAGATATCCTTCGTCGTACAAAGGAGCAACTGCATTGCATAACTCTGCGGGCATATTGCCGACATCCTTTCCTTTCTCCGTAAAGAGCCGAAAGTTGTTCGGATTATATGGATTTTCCGGGTCGCGTGTGATCCGTATCACATCACCTGTTTTTACTTTTTCAATCTGCTCCGTGCGACCGTCATAGCGGGTCCCTTTTGATTCAAAACGCAAGATCAGTTCGCCTGAAATTTCATCCCATGATCCATCTGACTGCTCCGGATACTCCACCATTCCCGGTTCAAAATAGTCCGACCCCATTGTCTTCGACAATTCGTGCTGGGCATGTAGCTTTGACATCTCTGTTAATAAGATTTCTTTCTGCTCTTCAAATGAATTCATTCTTACATTCCTTCCGCTGCATCCAGTTCTCTGTTGAAAACTCCTTCGTTCGCATACAACCGATCCATATATTTATCATAGTAGACATCTGTACCGCCGACTTTATAGATCAAATCTGAACGATCTGAGATCTGACAACCGTAGACTTCTTCCATCTCTGTCATGAGATCAAAAACATCGATGCTTCCGTTCTCAAGGATCAATGACTCTTCAAAGGATTGGATCGTGATTCGTTTGTTTCCCTTATAGAGAAGAATATTTCCGAATGCCCTTGTATCCGAGAATCTGTCATCTGAGGTAAGCAGGCTTGCATAGAACCAGTCGGAGAAGCCGAGATTGAAGAGTTCTGTCTCAAAACCCGCCTCCTTTATGGACTGCACGCTGAAATACGTTCCATCTTCTACAAAATCCGCAGTTTCATCACAGAAGGCCATAAGATCCTCTCTCGTCACACCAGCTGCAGCCAGTTTCCGATAAGCAATGATCTGGTTAGGCTCAAACTCGAAAATCTCCATTTCGTTCTTTAGATTTACGAAAGCCATAGAGAACGACTGAACATACGCAAATCTCTGCCTATACGGTGAGATATCGAGAACATCGTCCTGAGTCAGGAGTTTCCTGAAGTAATCATCCAAAGAAGAATGATTCCGGTACACATAGCGTGAGAGTACTGAAAATCCCATCAGTTTCAGGTTATAGGGGTTAACTTCCTCAATATCCGCTCCCGGAACAGCTTTTGCATAAATTTCCCGAATCTCATCGATGTAATAGAAATCATCTGTCAGTTCTGCAAGTAGGGCTCTTTGATTGTCAGCAAGCATCGCCTTTTGGTCGATCGTGTACATACCGTTATGATAGTAAGGCGCAAGGGCGCCCAGATAAGTCCCCATCACCGTTGCTGCATCATATCCATACTCCTGATGAACCAATTCCGCAAAATCTGCCTGCGCAATAGGCGCACTGTCTACCAAGAGATCCAGAAGTGCTCCGTCGCGGTCAAAGGTTCCGAAGCGGATCATCGGCATTCTCTCACAGTGGAAATCATGATATGCCCCGTCCGGAACGATCTTCCGAAGAAGATTGTGGAGTTCATACTGATCCCGGATATCATATTTATCCATAATATCAGGATAATCCCGCACGAATTTCCATGTAGAATATTCGATATTTTCATAGGCGTTCAGATTCAGCTTATCCAAAAGCTCCGTAAAATCCTGTCCATCAATATCGTAGTACCGAATCTGCTCATTCTGCTTCCACAGAAGAAACCGTACCTCGGAAAGCCTGTTCTTTCTTGTGCGGATCACAGTATCCGTATAGTAGAGCTTCTCATCATACGGTACTTCCTCCTCACACAGGAAGTTGTTATAAATCCGCGTAAACTCGTCGAAGGACACATTGTCCTTACAGAACTTACGGACAGCATACTCCTCAAGATCGGCCCTTGTTTTATTGACCCATCTGCCGTCAAGGAAGAGTTTATTCCGGTTCAGATAGTTCTTGATCTTCAGACGAAATCCGAAATCAAGGCCGTGATAATCATCCAGTGCTTCCTCAAGAGAATGTTTCCCTTTATCCGCGCCGGTCATCTCCATGTAGGTAAAAACCTGTCTGCCAATCCCAAGCCATTCCTCCGCATCTTTCTTTTCAAACGAATATGTTTCAAAGAAGTAGCGATAATAGTCTTCATCGAACCATTCAACGCCTATATCCGCGCGCAAGTAGTCCTTTATTTTTTTTATGTTATTAGCGACAATCTGGCGGACACGTTCCCGGGTTTTTCCATATCTCGTGGCAATGGCCTCTAACGTTTCCCCCTGAAGCCTGTGTATCATGATCTCGCGATTTCTGTCAGTTATCTTGGTGCATTCTTTCAGATAATCAGCTACCTTCGGATAAATCCGGTAGCAACGGAAATCAACATATTCGAGTTTGCCGTTCGCAAGCAGACTGCCGAGAACGGATTTAAGCACTTCATCAGGAACCTGCTCCGGCATTCCTGACTTTTCCCGTAGCTCGAGGAGGCTGAGACCGTCAAATCCGATTTTATTGTAAGTAGCAAGAATGACGGCCTTAACCGACTCCTTGTCCCATATTACGCTGTCATCCCCGCTGCAGAATGCCTTGAGACGTGTTTCATGTTTTACCAGGTAATCATCAATGAATTTCTGAATCTCATGCATGGAGCCGGCTCCCATGCCTTTAAACTCCATTAGTTCCACTTTCGTGAGGAAAATGAAGCTACTGAGTTTCGGATACCCATTCCTCATCAGAAGGTTTTTGGATCGGACGGAGAATCCGATTGTTTCCACGTCACAGTCGTTTGCCTTCACATACTGAAGAATTCTGTAGTGTTCATCTTTGCTGTAAAGAAGATCCCGAAGGGGCACCTCCTGATTACGAGTGGCTTCCTCCAGTGTTTTTCTGAGGCTTCCAATGATCTCTGTTTCGTGTTCCTTCAGCCAGACGCGGCACATCTTCACAATTTCTTCGGCGGAAGCATAATCCATCCGCGGAATCTCCATCAGCTTATCCACCGTAAGGAAAATAATCTGATCCAGTGTCTCCATCCTGTTCAGCAGAAGATGATTGTATGCCCTGGCAGACAAAAGCTCCAGAGCGCCTGTCTTCACCTGCTTTTCCCGGATCCAGTCCAGGACAAAGGATCTGCCTTCCTCCGACTCACACCATGCCCCGAAATCCTCCGGCATATACGCCAAGGCCTCCGCAGTTGTCTCATCCGGTCCGGGCAGTCCGCCTTCTGAGTCGTATTTCCGATATTCCTTAATTTTCAAAAGGACCTCGTCAATCGATTTCCGCCCCATATTCCGGATTTCAGAAAGTGTCTCCTCTGTATACGTCAGCATTTCACCAACTGTATTGACGCCTGCACGACGCAAGGCATTGGCAGACCGGTTCGAAAGCCCTATACTATCAATACCAATCGTTTTCACATCCATACTCAGCATTCCCCGTTACAGTAATTCCTTAAATCTTTCTGCAATGCGGATCAGTTCCCCGAGCTCTGCCTTAAGGCTTTCCTTTTCCTCCGTGCCTAAGCGGTCAAAGAACCGGGTGTCTATATCCATCATCAGCGCAATGCTTTTTGCCACATTTTCCGAAGGCTTCTCCTTTAACTTCTTCGAACGGGAGCGCAGCATTGCTCTTTCCATTGACATGGCCAGCTCATCCGCAATATCCGAATTCTCCAATGCGAAGGCATCAATGTCTTCTTTCGTATGTATCTTTTTGCCATGCAGTTTCTCATGAATCACGTCATCCCATTTCCGCTGATCCTCAAAGTAATTCCTGTAAGAATCACCGCGGATCAGTGCTTTGATGTCGCGGATGAATTTCCGCTGATCAGGAATTGCTTTCATCAGCACGTTGTTGAAGGAAATCCGTTTCAGCTTAGTCTTTTCGGTTTCCTCCAGAGAACGAAGAAGAGGGATCATCTCCTGGAACAGACTGTAGACCTGGTATTCGCGGGCCACATGGTACTGTTCCGAGAGTCCAATGTATTCCAGAAATTCACAAATTACTTCGGCAATCTCGATGCGCTTTTTAACATCAGCCGGCTGTTCATTAGTGCTTGTGGCATATTCCTTTATGGTCAGCAGTTTCGTCTGCACAACATCGCGGTAGGTCCCGATTGCAAAATCAATCAGGTCATAGTCGACCTTCTTTTCCTCACCATGCTGAATGGCCAGCTCCAGAAGCTTGATCTTTTTTTTGTCCTCGCGGATGTCCATGTCCATC
>Ga0310695_10009597_pt1 | contig 14473 bp, 11 predicted proteins | sample RumenRJG_04DNA_FD_203882 | JGI IMG/M metagenome (GOLD analysis project Ga0310695, IMG submission 203882) | Bovine rumen microbial communities from Lethbridge, Alberta, Canada - RJG_04 (v2) (version 2) | ecosystem: Host-associated > Mammals > Digestive system > Stomach > Rumen | place: Canada... | reverse complement strand
GACTCAAAAAAAGCCCTGTCCGGCACTGCGTTTTCACGCGGCGCGGACAGGGCTTTTTTAATTCACGAAGGTTATGGTTGTTGTTTACGGGTCAGTGCTGACGTTACCCCAGTGACAGCCTGTGAACGATGGTATTTAATAACCCCAGTCTACGACTTCCCAGCCTCCGTCGTCTGTGCGGGCCAGCCACCACTGGTAATCCTTGTATTCCTGATCGGGTTCCCATGCGCCGATGGCCTCGACAGGTGAATGGAAGTCTGTCAGGAATTCAGCGACGTGTGTATAACCGGCTCCCTCGTTGACGGCATTGAGCCTCTCAAGGTTTTCTGCATTGTCTGCTTCATCGCCGGCATAGCGGAGGGTGTGAAGCTCACAGCCTTTCCAGGATGCAAAGGTGCACTTAATCTGGATGGCTGCTTCTGCCAGCTCCTCAGGCGTGTAAATCTCGGAAGTTCCATAATCAATTTCGACGTCTGTCTCGTTGACTGCTCCCAGCCAGCCTTCCAGAGTGACACCGGAATTCATGATCTCTTTTGCGATGTCGACGTCATCCACATAGCGAATGTGCCAGGGCTCATATCCATAGCCTGTAATATGCTCTTTGCCTTCCAGATAGCGCAGGATGAAACCGTGATCTGCAAGCCTGGAATGAATGACCTCCCAGATTTCAGGATAGCGGATCATGTCTTCGTTTTCGACTACGTCAACCCCGTCGATAATGAGGTAGAGATCCAGGGCGAGGCCGGTGTGGTGCTCTGAATAGCCCGGCGTCGCAACCGTTTTCAGTGCATAGTCTGCGCCGTATTTCGCGGTAAAGTCATCCATGATCCGCTGCTGTTCGGAGACACTTCGGCGGGCGGAATCCAGATCAACAAAAATACCTTCTTTTTCCAGATCTTCTTTCAGCTTCAGATAGGCATCATATGCCTTCTTTTCGACCTCCACATCATCCCCGATGGAATTGGTCATGTGGACTGTCTCCAGGGCGTCCTCCCATCCATCCGGAAGGGGATTCAGCTTGTTTACCAGAGCAAGATAATTGATCGCTTCCGCACTTTCGGCAGCCTCAGCAGTAGCAGCTGCAGCTGCAGTCTCAGCAGTCTGTGAAGCTGCAGTCTCTGCCGCTTGAGCAGGTTCAGCTGCAGTGTCTGCCGCCTGAGCAGGTTCTGCCTCGTCCTGCCCGGCTTCCACGGTCTGTCCTTCATTTGGAGAAGGTTCCGGACTTGTGCTCTGTGAAGCACCTGTCCCGCCTGAAGAACATGCCGCAAGTACAATTGCCATAAAAACTGCAAGAAGTATCGCCATTTGGTTCTTACGTGACTTTTTCATTGCTTTTCCTCCACTGTACCAACTGTACCGGTCTGGTTTGTCCGGCAGTTCTGCGGTGTTAGTCTCTTTCCATAGTATAGCACAGGAGACAGGAAAAAAATCTGCCTTGCATGTAAATGTACCTTTCTGAAATTTGCCTGCCTGCAGCTGTCGCGAAGGCGGGACGCGGGGACGGTTCTGACTGTCTCATTTTTTCTTTGGATGTTGCCTGCATTTATTTAGATGAGGAACGGGGGTGGTTCAGACTGTCTGGTTTTTCCCCTGGATCGGATTTACATTTATTTGCAGATTTATCATTTATTTGCAGATTTACATTTATTTCAGATTTACTTTTATTTGCAGAATTTCATTTATTTGCATAAGGATATGAATTTCCTGGCTGACGGCATCAGGAATTTGTCTTTGTGATGGATGATATAAAAGCTGCGCCTGAAATCCAGACCTTCGACGTTCACGGTTATGATCTGACCGCTGTCTAGTGCAGACTGGATCATGCGGCGGGGCAGGACCGCAATTCCCAATCCGGTTATCGTTGCATTGATCAGGGTGCTGGTACTCATGGCTTCCCATGCAGGGATGATGTGGATTCCGGCCTGTGCGGTGACATGGTCAAAGACATCTCTGGTGCCGCTTCCTTTTTCGCGGAGCAGGAAGCGCTGTTTTTTGAATTCGTCGCGTGAGATGGTCTGTCCATCTTTCCAGCCCTTGTCTGCGGAGCACAGAACGCAGAGTTGATCCTGCATGTATGCTTCTGCAATGATTCTGGGATCGCGGGGGATGCCTTCGATCAGGGCGAAGTCCAGGTCGTTGGTCAGGATCTTATGCTCCAGACTGTCAGATTGCTCCACAACGACCCGTACATCGATCCCGGGGCAGATCTCCGCGTAGGCTTTTACATACCCGGGCAGGAACTGTGAGCCGATGGTAATACTGGCGCCGACGCGTAGGATGCCTTTGGAATCCCAGTCACGCAGGCCTGTTTCCATATCTTCAAAAAGGTCGGTGATATGGATGGCATATTGCAGAAACAGTTTTCCGGAATCCGTGATCTTCAGACGCCGGCCGATGCGGTCGAACAGGCGCACACCGTAATACTGCTCCAGTTCTTTGATGGCAAGACTGATGGCTGGCTGTGTCATGTGCAGGCGATCGGCTGCCCTGGTAGAATTGCAATCTGACTCGCAGACGGTCCGAAAGATGATCATATGACGCAGAGTCATGTTTATTTCCTTTCTTATATCGAATTACTTATATATGTGGTTAAAATATATTATTTTAATTATTAAAAAGTAAGAAGTATAATGTCACAGTTGTAAGGAAAAAGTCAAGATAATTATTTTATAAGGAAATTAAACGTGGAGAAAGGATAGAGATGGATACTTTGGAAATTCTGAAAACTCTTGCTATCATCATTATCAGCTCGAAAATATTCGGCCTGCTGGCGCGTGATCTGAAGGCTCCGCAGGTCGCCGGAGAGATTATAGCGGGACTTTTGATAGGCCCGTCATTGTTGAATCTGGTTTCACAAAATGACTTCCTGGCAGGAATGGCCGAGATCGGAGTGATCCTGCTCATGTTCAGCGCAGGCCTGGAAACGGATATCGATAAGCTGAAAAAATCAGGACTGAAGGCAGCGGTCATTGCGGTTGCCGGCGTTTCGACCCCGCTTGTACTTGGAACCCTTCTTTACATGGGATTTTATGGATTCTCCGCGCCCGGAACAGCCGGATTTATCCAGGCTGTCTTTATCGGAACGATTCTTACAGCAACATCTGTCAGCATCACTGTCCAGGTACTGAAGGAACTGGGAAAGGTTTCCACCGAAGTCGGCACTACCATCATGAGTGCCGCGATCATTGATGATGTGATCGGAATTGTTGTGCTCACGGCAGTTCTGGGACTCCGGGATCCAAGCGCCAATCTCGGGGCAGTCTGCATCAAGACGATTGCGTTTTTTGTCCTGTCTGTTGTTGTCGGAGTGATCATATTCCGTGTCATGAAGATCGTGGACCGCAGATGGCCTCACACCAGAAGGATCCCTATTATCGGAATGAGCCTGGCTTTCATCATGGCATATATTTCTGACAGATATTTCGGCGTTGCGGACATCACGGGTGCCTATGTGGCAGGAATCATCCTGAGTTCCCTGGATGACTCCTCCTACATTGACAGAAAAATGGACATCAGTTCCTATATGATCTTCGGTCCTGTCTTTTTTGCAAGTGTGGGTCTGCAGACAAATCTGAGAACAGTCGATATGACCGTCCTGGCTTTCTCCGCTGCATTTGTAGTGGTGGGACTTCTGGGCAAAGTGATCGGCTGCGGCCTTGTGTCAAAGCTGCTGCGTTTTGACAATTCAGACAGCCTCAAGATCGGGATCGGCATGATGACCCGGGGCGAGGTCGCCCTGATCGTTGCTCAGAGAGGACTCAAAACCGGGATCATTGACAGCAAATATTTCACGGCTGTCATCCTTCTGATCGTTGTCAGTTCCATACTGACACCTGTTCTGTTAAAATCGATCTACGCAGCGGATGAAAAACAGGCTGTTGCTCTCAATGATTATGCCAGTGTCTGATTACCTGATCACGGGCCTGCTGCTTGGCTGAGTTTCTCAGCCAGGCAGCAGGCTCTTTTTTTATGACACGGCCCGTGTAATGTAACAGACTGTATTGATCAAAAATCTTATGGTATAATATTGTATCTTTATACATTAGATTTACATTAGATAAAGATTAACTGAGAAATACTATTTTACATAGAATGCGCGTCACAAGCCGCATCTGCACCGGATCCAAAGTGTTTTCAAGTATTCTTTGCCTGAAAAACGGGTATCGAGTATAGCCATGGTGCAGGACCTTACGGACTGGAGATTACCATGGATAAAAAGACAGCAGTTCATAAAATACAGCACAACACTGAAAGAACGATCCACACTTTCCAGTTTATTGTTTTCGCGATTTTGTGCGGACTTTTGATCGGAGTCATTGGAGTACTTTTTCATGAGTGCATAGATTATGTGACAGAGTTGAGGATGGCTCATCCGCAGATTTTGCTGCTGCTGCCTGTCGGGGCTGTGCTGATCCTGTTTCTTTACCGCCGGACCGGACGCGGCGCAGAGGGAGGCACCAACCTCATTATCTCCTCGATCCAGAGCGGAGAGACAGTTCCGCTTCGTATGGCACCGCTGATTTTTATCGCAACGACGATCTCTCACCTGGCAGGAGCTTCTGTCGGACGGGAAGGTGCCGCGCTTCAGCTGGGCGGATCGATCGGCCACTACATTGCATCTGCTTTTCGTTTTTCGGAGAGGGATCGGAAGACATTGATCATGACCGGCATGTCTGCTGCCTTTTCCGCTATGTTCGGGACACCGCTTGCGGCGGCGGTTTTTCCCATGGAAGTGGTCAGCGTGGGAATCATGCATTATTCCTCGCTGCTTCCCTGCACGATCGCCTCGTTTGTCGCCTATGGCGTCGCTGTGAAGATGGGCGGAACTTCTCCTTTTTATGAACTGGGAAAGATCCCTGCACTCGGCATCAAGTCCTGCGTGAACGTGCTGATCCTTGCCCTGCTCTCCGGCTTTTTGTCATGGATTTTCTGTGCGACCCTGCAGGCAGGAGAACACATTGCTGAAAAATTCCTGAAAAACGGTTATGTACGCGCTCTGATCCTGGGCTCTGTTTTGCTCATATACACCTGGCTTTCCCGCGGACAGGTCTACAACGGATCAGGCAGCGGTTACATTATGTCCTTTATTGCCGGAGAAGGCGCGAAAACGGCCTTTTTATTTAAGATGGTCTTTACCATCCTGTCCATTTGTGCCGGATATAAAGGCGGTGAGATCGTACCGTCCTTCTTTATCGGCGCAGCGTTTGGAAGGTTCTTTAGCGCCCTGTCCGGATTTTCACCTGCGCTCAGCGCCGCAGTCGGTATGGGAGCAGTCTTCTGCGGAGTCACCAACAGTCCAATCTCGTCCTTTATCATCTGCTGTGAGATGTTTGGGTTTGAGGGATCGGCCTACTTCCTTCTCGCCTGTGTGATCAGCTATGTCGTCTCCGGCTATTACGGCCTGTATACGAGTCAGAAGATCATTTATTCCAAATTCCGCCTGTCATATATCGACAAACGGACATTGTGATTTCGAAGGCAGAGATTCCGGGTGATTCCGGGAGATTCCGGTAATTCAGGAGATTGTGATTCCGGCGATTTTGATAAAAGATACATGTGATCATTTCTGTGACAGTTCTATGATATTCTGTACTGTACAATGACGCCATAAAAAACAAAGAAAGTTAATGTGTCACCTCGGAAAGAACGTTACAGTACAGACCCACCTGAAACGCGAGATGTTTTGCGCGCTTTTTGCGCAAAACCCGAGTTGAACGGCGCGCGGCGCGCGTAAAACGCAGACAATGCGAAGCTTTGTTGGAATCGCCGCGCGCAGCGTTACATGTTCACGTCCTTCGAGGGGGCGTGAACTGTAACGAAAGAACTGATGAAGTGCCCCCGGGCGACGGATCATCAGCTCTTTCCGGGGCGGCACATCATAGAAAGGAGAAAACGTTATGAAGATGAAAAAGATGATATTTTTTTTATTGTCTATTCTGCTGATTTTTGCCCTGGCAGGCTGCGGCAGCAAGAAAACGGATGAAAAAACAGATGCAAAGATTGCAAGTACAGAAGCAGCAACCGGGAATACCGGGGAGGGCGAATCTGAAGGATGGACCCGTGATGGATATTTTTCAGACGAAAGCGATAATATGGTCTCGATCACCTGGATGGATGACATCGATGACCCCGGCTGGTATGTAGGATGTATGCTTGGCGAAGACTTCGAAGAAGACTCCTGGGGCGGCACGCTTAAGGCGGAGGGAAATACCCTGCAAGGTACACTGCTTCCTTCCGGCAGCCAGGATGAACTTACTGTCACTGTTTCAGAAGAGGGTGAGGACGGTATTCTTCTTGTTGTTGATGGAGGCCAGACTTATCACTTTACTCCTATGGAAGGTATGGAGGATGCCAGTATTATCGTGACCATCAATACAGAAGGCCAGGGTAATATCGACTATGCAGAGGGTGAGGAGGCTCCCGAAATTGACACAGAGTATCCTTCCCAGTCTGCACAGATCAATCTTGCGGAGCCCACAACCCATACCTTTGTCGCATGGCCGCAGGCAGGAAATGTATTCGTCAAGTGGACCAGAAACGGTGAAGATTTCTCAAAGGATGCAATGATTACCGTGCTTCTGGATGAAAGCGCAGACTATGTCGCTGTATTTGAAGAGGATCCTGACTGGCAGAACCCGGTGATGAATTTCGTCGGCCAATATCAGTGCGACAGGGCGCATGCTCAGGTCGAATGCTTTGGAAATGATGAGGCATGGATCACGATTACATGGGCAGGCAGTGCTTCAGAACTGGCGCGCTGGGATATCGCAGGACGGCTTGATCCGGAGACAATGACCATCGAGTATACCGGCTGCACAAAGTCTCATGTCGTTTATAATGAAGAAGGCGATGTTGAGAGTGACGAGCCGGAGTATGAGGATGGTACCGGAACCATCATATTTAATGAAAATGGAACCTTTACATGGCACGAAGACCAGTCCGAGACCGGCAATGATATGGTGTTTGAGTGGCTTCCTGTCGAGGAGGAATGAATATCGGGAGGGCAACTATGTTTTATACATGCGCAGAGGCTGCAAAAATATTAAGGAAGCTGAATGAAGATCTGAAAGTATTGCGGGCCAAGGAAGAGAAAGGATACCGCTTCACAGCTGCGGTAGATGAAGATCTTGAGTCTGCAAGGCCCGTGTACGATTATCTGCAGACACAGGAGGAGCAGCGCCGGATCGAAGCGAAGATCCGGAAGGTAAAGCATGCCATCAACTGCTTCAATATCAACACCATGATCCCGGAATTTGATATGACAATTGACGAGATGCTGGTATACATCCCCCAGCTGAGCGAGAGAAAACGGAAGCTTACGGAAATGGCTTCTTTCCTTCCCAAGGAAAGAGTCTCAAACGGATATCAGGCGACCAAGATTATTGAGTATACCTATACCAACTATGACCTCGAGAAGGCAGCTGATGATCTCACCAGGGTATCCGATGAACTGGCCAGGGCCCAGACGGCACTCGATGTGATCAATAACTCGGGTCAGTTGGAGATTAGCTTTTGATCCACTTTCCATGATCTGTGCAGTGTCATTTTTAAATCCTTTTCTTTCCGAGGTTACAGTTCCGGTGTTTGTTTAGCGTACAGGACTGTGTTACGGATTATTTATTGATGTCAGTGTTTATTGTTTAAAGTTTCATCAATGAGTGATCGGAAAATCATAGACGATACTGCTGGATCAGAAAACCTGCCGGTTTACCGGCTGCGGCGGAGGTTTGGTTACATGCCGCTTTTTTTGAGTTGACACTGAGCTGGAGGTAGAAGATGTTTGAGAATATTATTGCAGAACGTATGGAGAGACTTCATGCAGAATCTGCCTTTCAGATTTTAGCGGAGGCCAATGCGCTGGAGGCGCAGGGGCGCAGTGTGATCCATTGTGAGATCGGGCAGCCCGACTTTGCCACACCGGACCACATCATCAAAGCGGCATATGAAGCTATGAAGGCCGGTTATACCGGATACAGTCCTGCTCCGGGCTATCCGGATGTCCGGGCTGCGATTGCCCGGGAAGCAGGGGAGCGGAAAGGTCTGGATCTTTCTCCTGAAAATATCATTATTGTGCCGGGCGGCAAACCGATCATGTTTTTTACAATGCTGATGCTGGTATCATCTGGAGATGAGGTCCTGTATCCCAATCCGGGCTTTCCAATCTATGAGTCCTGCATCCGGTTTGCAGGCGGAACCCCGGTTCCTGTTCCCCTTCTCGATAAAAATGATTTCCGGATTGATCTGGATCATTTCCGGGCAAGTATCACGCCCAAAACAAAGCTGGTGATCATCAACAATCCGGGAAATCCCACCGGAGGATTGATGACGCGCAAAGATATCGAGGAACTTGCCTCGGTTCTGCGGGACAGACCTGATATTATGATCCTGTCAGACGAAATCTATGACCGGCTGGTATATGGGGAAAAGCCTTTTTCCATTGCTGCAGTCCCTGGTTTTAAAGATCGCACTATAATCCTGGACGGCTTTTCCAAGGCCTATGCCATGACCGGCTGGCGGATCGGATACGGGATCATGCATCCGGAACTGGCAAAGGGAGTCGAAATGCTGATGGTCAACTCCAATTCATGTACCGCTTCCTTTACACAGAGGGCCGCCCTTGCGGCTGTAACCGGACCTCAGGACGACGTGAGCAGGATGCGGGATGAATTTAGGGAAAGACGGGACTGGGTGGTACCTGCCCTCAATGAGATCCAGGGAATCACCTGCCCCACACCGGGCGGCGCTTTTTATGCCTTCCCGAATATAGAGTCCTTTGGCCTGGACAGCCACACATTCTGTACCAGACTCCTGAGGGAGGCGGGCGTTGCCGCTGCATGGGGCACATCTTTCGGATCATACGGTGAAGGACATTTCCGGCTTTCCTTCGCCAATTCACTGGAGAATCTGAAGATTGCAGTCGACAGGATAGCCGGATTTACTGCCGGGCTAGTCTGAGATGTTCGTTATAGTACCAGTCCTCAGGGCAAAAAATGAGTAAAGAAATGTTCTTTTGAAATCGTTGAAATCGTGAGAAGTTGTATCTGCTTGCGAACAAATAGAATGATTTGTAAAATATACTTTGATCGCAAGCATTTGTTTGGAAAAGCATTGGCTTGAGCAAAACGAAATTCAAATTAAGCAATTACAACAATGGAGGATTACCAGAATGACATTTCAGGAAATGCTTGAAAGAAGAGAGAGCTGCAGGGCCTATTCTGACCGCCCTGTGTCGAGAGAGGATCTTATGAAACTTGTGGAGGCAGGACGTCTTTCACCCAGCGGGTGCAATGCCCAGCCCTGGAAATTTATCGTTGTTGACGATCCTGAAGCGAAAAAGTAACTTTGCGATGCCCTTGTGGTAGAAGGCGGTGCGACAGGTGTTCCTTTCCGGGAGCAGGTTCCGGCCTACATCATTCTTGTAGAACAGCCGGCAAAGGTGGTGCCCTTTGTGAAAGCTCATTATGGGGATACACAGAGGTTTGCCCAGGGCGATATCGGCATGGCGGCGATGAATATGTGTTATCAGGCCCTGGAACTGGGACTTTCCACATGTATCCTGGGTCTGAACGATCAGAAGAAGATGGAAGAGTATTTTGGAATCCCCGAGGGCAGTGAAGTCCGTATTGTCCTTGCGGTTGGATACAGCGCGGAGGAAAAGGCTCCCCGCAAGAAAATCCGCAAGACCACTGAAGAAATCTGCAGCTTCAATCGCTGGTAAAGCTGGGAGAACACAGGTTACCTGCAATAGTTTGTTACAGCAGGGACGAATTTTGATCGTCCAACTGTATTAAAAAAAGCCTCTGTCCGACATTGCGTATCTTAGAACGCATGCTGGACAGGGGCTTTGCTTATTAATGCCTGTCTTCTTTTAGATTATCTTTGCTCGACTTCGCTTATCGTTCTTTTTATCAGCGCTCATCTTTGTCAACAAATCCGAGCATTATGATGGCCAGCACAATGTAGATCAGACAGAAAACCAGGAGTAATAGCCAGTCCTTCATCAGCATGCCTGCACCGCCCTCACCGGCATTAGCCAACCATTCTGCCTGTAAGTTGACGGATGAATTTGTACGGGCGATAGAGATGATCGCCTGGACTCCCCAGCGGCTGGCAGTCAAATAGGAGATTAATTCAGTTATTCCTGTCAGATCAAATACGACACCGGCCATGACCAGCTGTACCACAAGGATAAACGGCATGATCATCATGGCAGACATCTCATTCCTGACGATACAAGAGACCAGCATTGCGATCATATCTGCACAGAAAGTCGTCAGGAAAATGGTCAGATACAGCTCAATAAACATCGGCAGCACCAGTCCGCTGGGTGGAAGGTGGGAATGGTTGCGAACAAGGACGACAATCAGCACGATCAGAGATTCTCCCGCACAGAGGAACATTTCATAAATCACATGCGCCAGAATATAAGAGGAGATGCGCAGACCGGTCCGGTATTCTCTTTTTATGATCGCCCTTTCCCTGCAGATTGACTGGATCGAATTAAAAAGTCCTGACCAGATGCAGGCGGATATTACCGCAAAGGCTCCTTTATTTGTTGCATCGTATGTATTGAACATGTCCGGTCCGGTTACCATGGAGATGATCACGATAATGATGAATGAAGACAGAAAGTTTTTCCACTGTTTTTCATTTCGAAACAGACGGAAACATTTACCGAGATAAACGGCGATCTGTCCCTGGCCGGAGATTCTTCGTTCTGCCATTTTAATACGCTCCTTTTTTGCCTGCGGTATTGGATGCATCACTTATAAAGATAGGTTTTTGTACTTGTCAATATAGTAATCCGCCAGTCCTTCTCCGCCTTCTTCCGTATAATTGATTCGCCGCATGATCCCTTCCAGATCATCAACTTCAAAAAAGGCACATGCGTCTTTGGGGGAACCGTAATAGACCAGGCGTCCTTCCTCTTCGCTGTTCTTTGCGAGCACGATTATTTTGTCAAATAATTTGAATGCGCGGTCCGGACTGTGGGAAATGACCATGACGATCTTGCCCTGATCCGCAATTGAGCGCAGATTTTCCCACAGCTGACGAGCCATGGTCCCATCCAGACCGGAGTCCGGTTCGTCGAGGAAAAACAGAGAAGGATTTCCGACATATTCCACAGCAATGCTGAGCCGTTTTCTCTGTCCTCCGCTGAGTTTTACGACAAGTGCGTCCCGCAGACGTTCAAGCCCGAGCATGTGCAGTGTCTCTTCGACATGTCTGTCATATTCTTCTTTTTCCATGACCGGAAGCCGCATCCTGGCTGCATTGAGCAGTGTATCATAGACGGAATCGTTCTTGCGCAGAAGATCCTCCTGAGGAACATAACCGATCTCATATTTCATGCGTTCATATTCCTGGTAGATATCCGTTCCTTTATAGCGGATTTCTCCTTCCGCGGGTTCATATCCCATGACGGCATTCATGAAGGTGGTCTTTCCGGCACCGGATCCGCCCAGGATCAAGACCATGCTGCCGGGCATGATATTCAATCGGATATCCCTGAGAAGGGTCTTCTTTTTAGCCCGCAGCCAGACATTTCGCTCTTCAATCCAGACAGAGAGGCCCTCACGGCTGTCATCAGCCGCCCCTTTGTTTTGTGGTATGGCAGGTATGGCAGGTTTGACAGCTTTGGCGTCGTCCAGCTCTGCCGTGACGGAATCGGATTCGGCTTTTTTCGGTATATCCGCATCCGCATAGCAATCTACACAGCAGAGCAGTTCATCTTCCAGAAACACGAAATAATAATCTGCAATCCTGATCACGTCGTTTTTCTGAAGATATACCGGCTCCTCAATGCGGGATGCATTGAGGAATACGCCATTCAGACTGCCGTGGTCCAAAAGTGCCCAGCCTTTTTTTGCACGAAACAGGGAAGCATGCCGCCTGGAGACGCTTTCCTCGCGCAGGCGAAGCTGCTCATTTCTGCCTATGACGACTTCTGCGGCATCCGCAAGCGAGATCCGTCTCCAGATCCGATTCTCTTCCGGTGCCGTCGAATAGATCAGAATCACATCCATGTCCGCATTCGGATCCTGCTTTCCATGGATCCGCAGGATATCTCCGTCGGACAGGGTTTTCCCTTCTCCGGCTGCGAGCATGGTCCCGCAGCAGATCGTTCCGTTCATACTCCCTGCATCCGTATATCGGCATCCTGCGGCATTCGTGGTAAAAAGGCCGTGCTTCCGTGAAGCAACACCTGAGTGGATCGGAAGATCAGGCTTGCTGCTGCGTGAGACCCGGCCGAGGGTCTGCTCGCCTTGCAGTATGTATGTGTGAAGTTCGTGTCCGCTGATCACGGTCAGATGCGGTGTATTGTCTTTCTGCTGAAATAAAATGGTTTCTTCAAGCATAGTTGTGATTGTGGCCTCCCCCTCACAAACATGTATGGGTTATTACTGCATGTACACATCCTTTACAGAAAGGGTACTGTGACGATCATTCCGTTTCTTCATCTCTCTCATCAATGCCTGCTGAAACTCGTGCATCCGAGCGGATCTGTCTGATCTCTTCATCCGCCTCTTCTTTTGTCAAATATTCGATGCCGCCTGTGGATGTACCGGCTTCTCTGCGTGTCTCCTGGAAGGTGTTCAGCAGGTTCACCTGTCTGTCAGGCGGTGTGTCGACCAGACGAGGGGTTCCGAAGGGAACCTCTGACAGAGTAACCGGATCCAGAGCCTCCCACCAATCCAGATAAAGTCTGCTGACCATCCCGATACTCGTCATTGCAGGCATGCCCGAAATATCTGTGATCTCATTGTTATAGAGGGACAGATAGACGTAATCTTTCTTTCCGATAAGGGCTGAGATATCCTTTATCTTATTATTCTGGAGCAGCAGCGCCATCTTCTGTACAGTCGATGCCCCGAGTGCAGATACATCTGTGATCTGGTTTTCACCGAGATCTGCCATATAAAGCTCAAGACAGGATTCCAATGCGGAAATATCGCTGATCCTGTTGCCGGAAGCCGAAAGGAAATAGAGCTTGTGGCATTCCTGTAATCCTCTGAGCGTCGTCAGCTGATTATTATTTACAGACAGCCCCTTCAGACTTGTACATGCCTCCAGGGGAGTGAGATCCGATATCTGATTATCATCGAGTACTGCTACCTCCAGGTGTTCTTCATTTTTGGCAAGCAGTGAAATATCTGAAATTCTGTTCTTGTCGAGACGAACTTCTTTGAGCTGTGTGACATTCTGGAGGCCGTCAAGGGTGCTGATCTGGTTGTCGGAAGCTCTCAGTGACTCCAGAACAAGCATATTTTCACAGAACTTCAGATCGCCGACAGAATTTCTTCTGAAAGAGAGTAATTTCAGGTTTTCGCACCCCGATAAGCAGGACAGATCAGTGATCCGGTTTCCGTCCAGATTAAGGTATGCCAGATCGTGACAATCGGACAGAGGAGTCACATCCTGAATCTGATTGTTCTGTAATTCCAGTCTGAAAAGCTCTGTACATGCTGAAAGAGGGGAGATATCCGAGATCTGATTATTGCCCAGCATAAGATGCTTGATGCCCTTACAGTTCTCCAGCACGGAAATATCCTCAATCTGGTTATTATCAGCGTTAAACTCGTATAATTTTTCGCTGGCCTTTATTGCGGAAATATCCCGGATCTGATTATTTTGTACATCCAGGATGCTCAAGTGTCCTTTTTCCTGCAGTCCGTTCAGGCTTGTCAGCTGATTGTCTGTTGCGTAAACATTTATCAATGCAGAAGCAGTACTTAAAAAGGTCAAATCTGTCAGATGAACTTCGTTCAGAGTCAGACTTTCCAGGTAGGGCTCATTGCCGAAGGCAGAAAGATCCACACCTGTCAGATCAGTTTGAATGATCGAGGCAGATTTCAGTGCCGGATTTTCAGGAATCCGGTCGGATCCCCCGTCCCGTTTCAATGAATAGATATATAAATCCTCCAGTCCGGAGAAACGCTCCAGAAAACCAAACCCGTTTTCCAGACGGTAATTACCCAGGTTAAAATCTGTCAGCTGTGGAATATCTGCCGCAAACATTGCTGAACCATCGAAAATGGTTTCTTCAACTGCGTATGGTCCCCTGAGGAATAACTCCCGCAGCGGATCCATTTTTGAAAGAGGAGTCAGAGTGGAAAAACCGGAACAGGCGGAGATTTCAACATCGCGGATCCGCTTCATGGAGGCAAGTCTTTCAATGATCTCATCACTGAGGGTACAATGACTAAACCTCAGTGCAGTTACGTCCTTGTTGCGGTCAACGCTATCCAGCATAGATTTGCTGACAGTAACATTTTCATTGATAGAACCAAATTCAACGACCTTACCTCCCCCGATCCAGGGTTTGATCTCTCCGCCTCCGCTTCCGTTCGATCTTAAATGCAGAACACCGATCAGGGAGGCAGCTGCCAGTATACAGACGAGGATCGGTATTATAATGAATCGTTTTCCTGTCTTTGCGGCAGGCTTTTTGCGGTCGTCCCCGGATTTTTTT
>Ga0310695_10009594_pt1 | contig 14476 bp, 19 predicted proteins | sample RumenRJG_04DNA_FD_203882 | JGI IMG/M metagenome (GOLD analysis project Ga0310695, IMG submission 203882) | Bovine rumen microbial communities from Lethbridge, Alberta, Canada - RJG_04 (v2) (version 2) | ecosystem: Host-associated > Mammals > Digestive system > Stomach > Rumen | place: Canada... | reverse complement strand
GTCGAAAAAATAGGGGGAATTGGGTAGACAGGGAAGATGAGAGTAAGTTGGACTCTTGTTTTAGCGGTCGTTCTAGGGTGTGGTCAGGCGTTCGGAGTCGAATTTCGCCGCGCAGAGCCTAATCTAGACGACGTTTTTGGCGCCTCCTGCCGAATTTCCGTTCAGGGAGCGCGCGGATCAGGGACCTTTGTAGGCGTTGCGGAAGATTCGCCGGACGTCGCGAGGATACTTACAAACTATCACGTTGTGGGACGTCAGAATCACGCGACAGTTGATTTCTGGACTCACGGCAGAAAGCAGTCGATTAGCGGAACGGTTGTACAGCGCGCTTACGACGCCTCAATGCCAGCCGACTTCGCGATTATTGCGGTCGACGCGAACGAACTCAAACGTCTCGTCGATCCGCCGTTCGTCGCTCTCGGCGGTCGAGACGCTCAGCCGGGCGTCAACGCGTTCTTCCTCTCCTCCGGCGGTCCTAAGGGCTGGGCGGTGAAGGCGTGGAAAGGGCAGACTCTCGGCTACTACAATGGCGCGACCGCGTTATTCCAGCCGCACCCGGTGCCGGGTCAGTCCGGCTCCGGCGTCTTTGAGATTGTCGACGACGAACTATTCCAGACCGGGATTATTACCTGGCTAATCGGCACCGAGGGCGACGATAACGCACGAGGCGGCGCAATTCCCATTGCGAACCTATACCGTGCCTTCAAGGGCGAGGTCGTCGCTCCCACTTCTTCCCCAATACCGCCCGGGGCGAAGGAGTGCAGCGACGGCCTCCGGCTCTTGTACTTCCGTCAGGACAACTGCCCTCCGTGCGACGTCTACGCGAACGAAGTGCCACAGCTCGAAGACCTAGCGCCGCTCGAAATTGTGGACGCCGCGAGTGAAGACGGATACAAGAGCGCGGTCGAGTACGGCGTAACAGAGCTTCCTACTCTCGTCATCGTATCGTCGGACAAACACTTCACGGTTACGTTCGAGGACATGAAGAAGACCTCGCTTCTCGAAGCGGCGAAGGGCGCGATTCAAGGCGTTCATTTCGCGGAAGCGGTCGACACGCCCGCCTTCGCGCTTCGTCCGCCGGTACGAGAGCAAATTACGCCGGAGAACGCAGGACTACTCGACGACAGCGAGAAGCGATGGAACAATCGCGGGAAGTCGCCGGATTCTAGCGCGCTGATCAAGCCGGACCAAATAGGCGGCGTCCAGGACGCGATTAGAAAGTCCCTTGAAGCGCAGACCGAAAAGCTCGCACAGAAACTCGACTCAATCGTCGCGTCGTCGGTGAAGCGCAACCTAGTAAAAATCGTACTCGGTCTCCTAGCGATACTCTGGTTCGCGCGCATGGGCGGCGCGGCGGGTAAATCGTTCGCCGCGTGGGTGTGGAAGAAAGTGAAACTTGCGATTCGCGAACTCGCTTATCGTGTGAAGACGGAAATTGAGAAGGACTAATGTCAGAACCTATTGAATGGGACGGCTCCACGCCCATTGAACCGAAAATCGGCGACTTCCTAATCTTCAATGAGGTCGCTTGCGAATGTGCCAAAGGCGGCGCGTTGAGTCCCGTTAGGCTGTGCGCGCGGTGCGTCTTGAAGGATCATCGCGCCGCCTGCGGCAATTTTAACTGCGTCGGCTCTAATCGCGCCGATCAGATGAAGGTATACCTTAAGGTCGCCGCTCCTACTGGGTAATTTTCTATATCTCACCTCACGCCACCCAGTAGGACGGTACCTTATGGCAAAATCACTCGAACAACTTTACGAAGAAAAGAAAGAGTGGGCGCGGAAGAAGCACCGCGAGGAGACGGCGGCGTCGCAGGAAATCGGACCGCTTCCAGCCGTTGTTGACGCCGAACGAAAAGCGCGCGCCTTCGACTCGTTCCAGTTCTTCTGCGAAACCTACTTCAAGGAGGTCTTTTACCTCCCCTGGTCGACGATACATCTCGACGTCATCGCGAAACTCGAACGAGTCGTGAAGAACGGCGAAGTCTTCGCGCTTGCGATGCCGCGCGGCTCCGGAAAGACGACGCTCTGCCAGCTCGCCGTCCTGTGGGCTACGATGACGGGCAAGTCCGACTTCGCAGTGCTCATCGCGGCGAACGCTTCGCGCGCCGATCAGCTCCTTGAAGACCTCAAAGTGTGGGTTGAGACGAACGACCTACTGCTCGAAGACTTCCCAGAGGTCTGTTACCCAATACGCAAACTCGAACGCACGGCGCAGCGCCAGCGCGGTCAGAAACTCAACGGCGAACCGACGTTCATCGACCTCAAACTCGGCAGCTTTGTGCTTCCGACCGTCGCTGGCGCGGCGTCCTCGGGCGCGTGTATTAAGACCGCCGGAATGACGGGTTCAGACATTCGCGGTCTATCGTATACCCGGCGAGACGGCAAAAAGACGCGTCCTACGCTCGCGCTAATCGACGACCCGCAAACGCGTGAAATCGCGCAATCGGCGACGCAGTGCGCGAATTGCGAGCGGATTATCAAGGCGGACGTGCTTGGCATGGCGGGCGCGGGCAAAAAGCTCGCTTGTTGTATCACTATGACGGTCGTAGCCGACAACGACGTCGCGCAACGTCTGCTCGACCGTAACCGGAATCCAGAATTTCGCGGCGAACGTTATCAACTCCTGGACGCTTACCCCACAAACATTGAGCTCTGGGAGGAATATCGCCGCATCCGCGACGCAGAACTGCAATCTGACGGGGACGGCTCCCAGTCGACACAGTTCTACGTCGCACATCGCGCCGACATGGACGAAGGCGCGATCCCTACTTGGAAAGAACGTTTCAATTCCGACGAGGTCTCGGCTGTACAGCACGCAATGAATCTCCGCTTCCGAGACGAAGCGGCGTTCCTATCGGAATACCAGAATCTCCCGCCTCAAACGTTGCTCGAAGAGGAATCGTTCGACGGCGAGAAACTGCAAGCGTCGCTCACCGGACGTCAGCGAGGGTGGATTCCCGAATCGGCACAGTTCGCGACCGCCTTTGTCGACGTCCACAAAAACCTACTGTTCTGGGCGCTCTGCGCCTGGGACGACTCCTTCAACGGCGTCATCGTTGACTACGGCGTGTATCCAGAGCAGAAGCGCGCCGTCTTCACGCTCAGCGACTCGAAACCAACGCTTCCAGAACTTAACCCCGGAGTCGGTCTGGAAGCGGCTATATATGCAGGTCTGAATCAACTCCTCGGGCAGTTGTTTTCGAGAGAACTACTACGTGAAGACGGCGCCGAAATTGGTCTCGCGCGCGTTATGATCGACGCAAACTGGGGACCGATGACCGACGTTGTGTATCAGCTTATTAGCGATCAGACCGCGCGCCGCGACGTCATACTCCCCTCGCACGGAGTGTACGTCGGCGCTTCGTCGAAGCCGTTCAGCGAGTACGCGTTCAAGCGTGGCGATAAGGCAGGGCTCCACTGGCGGATACCGAACGAAGCGCGTAAGCGGGTTCGCAAGATTTCCGTCGACACAAACTTCTGGAAGACCTTTGTCTTCTCACGACTCAAAACTGCGCCCGGCGATCCCGGTCGACTCGCGCTCGACGGCGACGCTAAGAGTCATGCGCTACTACTGGAACACCTAACGGCGGAGTCGTGCGTCGCAGTCGAGGCGAAGGGGAAGCGCGTCGACGAATGGCGAGCGAAGCCTGGGCGCGACAATCACTGGCTAGACTGCTTGGTTGGATGTGCTGTCGCCGCGTCCGTACAAGGGGCTAAGCTCGAAGCGACGCGCTCCGCTGTTAGAACGACTAAAACGCGACGTGTGTCGTTGCGAGAATTGCAGATGAGATGAGTACAAGAGAAGACCTCGGGAAAATACCGGCACAGCACAAACCGTTCGCGCGATTGTTACTCACAGCATTAGCGCTCAGTAAAAAGGAACGACCGAGCCTTAAAGAACGAGAGCAGATCTATAGGCGACTCTTAATATACGTTCGCTCGCTCACGATGATAATGATTGATGCAACTAAAGACGACTTCGCTCAAATGTATGCTAAGAGGATTGTTACAGTGTAGAAAGCTCAATAAATGACGAATGGGACGCTTTCTTCGATAGTCTTTATAAGACGAACTAGACCTAAAAGAGGGGAGAGAAAATGTCAGACAAACAACCGCTTGTTTATGGCACACTACGATCGATCAGCGACTCGTTAGAAGACTTGTACGAATGGCTCACGACGTTCAAACGCCCGTGCGACACAGAGCTTTCAGACGAACAGTACGAAGACCCAAACAGGGACGATTACTACCTTAAAAAGACCCCGCTCGACTTGATTCGCGAGATTGAGGACGACGTTGATTATGTCCGCAAGAATATAGGTTGACGAAAATGAAATTTTAAGGGCAGTACAATGGAAGAAACGAATCGTTTTGAAGAGTATAAGAAAAAGTACCCACGCACTGAATACGTGTATTCAAACGAGATTAGCAAACACCCCGATGAGCTTTATTTTGGTTATCCTCCGCTCCTTGTCAAAGACGTGCCTGTCGTTAGCGTTACCGCTCTTGAAATTGAATTAATCGAGCTTTATATAGCGTTCCCTAAACTGATACAAGAAGACGATGAGTGGTGGGATGAGATCGCAGGAGACCCCCGACTAGAACTTTCGGGTATTTTCTTATACTTTTACAACCTCGTAAATGACTTAGTAACAGACAATCATCTCGTCAGTTTCCAGCGCCTATATGAGATTCACGAGAACAAAGAGATTCGCGACTTTATTAGAGAATTAAAGATTGAAGCGGAAGCGAGAAAGCTAATCGGCGACAACTCGATTTATCTCGATAAGGCGCGACTTCAAGCACATTTGTGCATTGAAAGACTAGGTCGTTACATCGAATACAAAAGAGAACACCTCTTATAGCGCGCACGCATAGAAATCGTGGAGAGGACGTGTAGCTTTAACCTTTTCCTTCACGTCCATCGCGCTCTAGCGCAGACGGCGACTCGCTAGTTCAAGCGTTGTTTATTGGAATGCGGAACGACGCGCGAAGAATAAGCCCGTCGGCATAATCTCCTAGCATGGGGAGCGACTCAGGCGTTCCCCATGCGAAGGGAACTTCCTTTCTTACGAGTGGCTCTCGCCCTCGCGGGCGAGAGCTTTTAAGGAGACAAGGCATGGACGTTACTAAGAAAACAGAAATCATCGAACAATTCCTAGCTGACCTGGCGTCCCCTAAATCGGTGCGCACCGACTCCGGCGAAGTCGAACAGCACGACCTGCTCGCGAGAAAAAAGGCTATCGAGTGGGGCTTCGCAATGTCCGACGACCTCGAAGCGGAGGCGGCTGGTCGTCGACGCGGAATCGTCGTCGGTCAGATTAGGAACATCGACCACATGTAACAGCTGTTACGTGGAGCGACGCAGAAAAAGACTCTGAGGCCACGTCGCACCAGCGTAGTTGCTTCTCGCTGGTAAAACCGCAAGGGGAGTAAGTAACGCTATTCCATAAAGGCAACCTAGAGAAATATACTTTCAAGTCCCTCCCCGGGGGGGGGGACGTTTAATCTCGGAGAAAAAAGATGCAACATATACAAAAGCTCGACGGCGACTATCAGCACGCTTACCTCTTTGTTCTTCAAGCGCAGAATCCCGAAGGCGGTCAGCTCACGCGAGGGCAGCTCAATTCCGCAATCGACGCCGCCGGGGCGACGCTCGAACTGCTCGGCGCGAACGTGGAAGCGCACGCGTCGCTCATTCCGATCGAGACGGTCGAGGAAGGCAAGAGCGCACGACTCGTGATCGACGTCGCTGTGGAGGAAGTCGAATGAAGAAGAAACGAACGTCGCTTGTCGACCGCATGAACGAGAGAGTGCGCGCCACTCACTACGACGCAACCTCGCTCAAAGACCTGTCGGAATACTGGCGGTGGACGGATTCAAAGTCGGTCGACGCGTCGCTTGATCCGGAGACGCGCCGAAAGCTCCGTGATCGCGCGCGCTACGAGGTTGCGAACAATTCCTACGCGATGGGCGTCGCGCTCGCGCTTGCGAACGCCGTAGTCGGATCCGGACCGCGCTTACAGGTCTTATCGCTCGAAAAAGAGCTTGCGAACGATATAGAATGGGCGTTCGCCGAGTGGATGGAGCAGATCAGCCTTGCGGAAAAACTTCGCGCAATGAGAATAGCGAAGTTTCAAGACGGCGAGGCGTTCGCTGTGCTGTACAGTAACGAAGCGCGGGACAACTACCTGCCGAAACTCGACGTCATGCCGCTCGACGCCGAACGCGTCGCGGGCGAGAACGGAGTCGACGACGGGACAGTCGACGGAATTGAACTCGACGAATACGGGAATCCGGTCAGCTATCGTGTGCTCACTCATCATCCCGGCGACCTATCTTCGCGAAACTGGGCTCCAAACAGAACGAACGCGGAAACGACCGCGACAATCTACCCCGCGTCGAACGTTCTACACTGGTATCGTCGCACGCTTCCAGAACAGCATCGCGGCTGTCCGGAAATCGTCACGGCGCTCAATCTATTCGCGCTGCTTCGTCGCTACACGCTAGCGGTCGTTTCGGCGGCGGAGACTGCCGCAGATATTGCCGCGTTCTTAACGTCTGAAGTCGATTCCGGCGGATACGAACGTATCGTCGGCGATCCAATGGAACAACTCGACATCGTTCGTAACAAGATACTCACGCTCCCAGAGGGCACAAGCATTCAACAGCTTCGCGCGGAACAGCCGACGACGACGTACGGCGACTTCAAACGTGAGATACTCGGCGAAATTGGGCGGTCTCTACAAATGCCGGTCAACATCATTACCGGCAATAGCTCCGGATACAATTACGCGTCCGGACGTCTCGATCACCAGGAATATCAGAAAGCGATTCGTCTTCAACAAGCTGAGTGCGGCGTAAAAATCATGACGCCGATATTCCGAGCTTGGTTCGCCGAGTGGACGCTTGCGAACGCGCCCGAGCTTCGCGGATCAGTAGTGCCTGTGCAGTGGTACTGGGACGGCTTCGAGCACGTTGACCCCGTGAAGGAGGCGCAAGCGCAACAGATACGTCTCGCGTCCGGAATCACGAACTTGCAGATTGAAATCGGCAAGCAGGGCAGAGACTGGGAAGACGCGCTCGACCAACTGTACAAGGAACGCGCTATCTCTCGCGAACTTGCTGACAAGTACGGCGTTCAAGATATATTCGGCGCGACGCGTCAGATAAACTCGCCAGTGGAACAGAATGAGCCTGAGCCAGACCGAGCTGATTAAAATTTTCCTCTCGCCGATGAACGTGAACGTGAAGATAGAAAAGCGCCAGCTATTCGTCGACCATCTTTTACGCGGCGACATTACCACCGAGTCGCCCGGAAACGTATTAGCGGCGATGCTGGGCGTCTCGTCTAGTGTCGCGATCAAATGGCGCAACTTCTTTTTTGGTTACAAAACACAAGCGGAACGGTCCTACGAGAACTTCGTCCGGCGACTTGAAAACGACCTGCCCCTCTCTGAGAGCAGAGACGACGCGAGACGACGCAACGAAAATCGTCTCAAGAGAGAACGTCCAGCCCTCTACCAGAAGTACCTTACATACACTCGTGCGGCGCGTCGGCGTGCGCTGAGAGAGAAACGTATTGAAGAAATCGCCGAATACATCCGTACTGTGGGCGCTTCGCAGGAAGACGTAATGAAGAAGTTTAAGTGCGGTTGTGCATTTGCAGCGGAAGCGCGCGCGCTCGTCTACGACGACCTCGACGACGGCTCAGACCCGCCGGGAATCGCTAAATGGGACGAACTCTACGAACGCGAAGTGAACGGGTACGGCATGCGCCTTCAAAAGAAGGGCTGGAAGGTCTATCGTAAGTTGTGGGAAGAGCGCCGAAATCGACAGGAAGAAACGATTGGAATTACAGCGGAGAGGGTGCATGGATAAGCAAGGTTACGAAGCGCGCGACGATTTTTGGAAGCTCGCCGACTCGCTGCACAAACAGCTTGTGAAAGAAGAACGCGCGGCGCTTAAAAGTCTTCATTCGTACATCAGAGCGTTCGAGTACCCTGACGGCGCGATTATTCCGACCGACGAAGACAAACAGAAATGTAAAGACTACAAACTCGCCGTGGGCGCGATCTACTCGTACATGTGGACAGTGAGCGGCGCTCATAAGATACTCAAAAAGGCGTTAGGGAAGTGAGAATCGTATATTTAACCACTATCGGCGCGACAATCGGCAATCTCATCGGCTACATCATTACCGAAATCATTAAAGCGTTATGAACTACGGTTACGCGCGCGTCTCATCGATCGGTCAGCGACTCGACCGACAGATTGAAGAGCTACATAAAGTCGGCGTAACTGCGATATTTTGCGACAAACAGTCCGGTAAAAACTTTGAACGCGCCGAGTATGTAAGGATGCTGACGCAACTCTCCAAAGGCGACGTGCTCTTTGTCAAAAGTCTCGATCGCTTCGGGAGAAACTACAAAGAGGTTGTGGAGCAGTGGCGGATCATCACGAAGATTAAAGAATGCGACGTCGTTGTGCTCGACATGCCGTTGTTGGACACGCGCGCCGAAAAGAATCTACTCGGCACATTCATTAGCGATCTTGTCTTACAGATACTCGCCTTCGTCGCCGAGAATGAGCGCGCCTATATCCGACAGCGCGCTTCGGAAGGAATAGCGCTAGCGAAAGCGCGAGGCGTGAAGTTTGGGAGGCCGAGAAGACGATTACCGAAGAATTTTAAAGAGGTTGCCCTCTGTTATTTAGAAGGCGAGTGTACTGGCGATTCAGCGGCTGAGCGCGTGGGAATACCGACGTCGACGTTTCGTCGCTGTGCGTTAGAGATTTTGGAGAAGGCGAATGACAAAGACAAATGACACTGTGCAGTACCTAATCGACGTTCATATTAAGAATCTGCAACTACTGAAAAAATGGGCGAAGGACGGAGAATGCCCTGAGCTCGCCAATTCCGGACTCTCGATAGTAGAGTTCGCGAAGTGTATTGTGAATACCGAGAGAGAAGGTGGAAAGTATTTAATATCACTATTGGAGAAAATCGATGCCTGAGTTTCGATGCGGAAACTGTCGCACTCGCGTGTGCTGGTTGATGAGTAGTAAACCTGAGACGCCGTCGTATTGTCCCTATTGCGGCGAGCGCGGCGACTTCGAGTTCCACGGGGATGGGAGCGAAGACGACAATGAGCCCGCTTTTCGCGATATTGCGGACGCGCGAGATTTTGCCTGCTACTACGACGAAATCGAAGACGAAGTGCCCGTCCAGATTTCCGACATGGTCGCGCGCATTCTCCCCTACCACACGACGCTAGCAAATACGCTGTGGTGGTCGTTGTACGATATAGTCGGCGACGCTGGATTCTTTGACCCAGTTGCGTGTATGGAAAGCAGAGTATGAATGGAAGAAGAAGACAAAGAACGTCTCGAAAAAGGAACTCGCAATGATGATAGCGCGGTACGCCTTCGCTGGCGGTCTAATCTATCGCGAGTATCTCAAACATGGCGGTAAACGATTGAAGAGTATGCGTGGATAGCTTTGAGATTGCGCTTTTCATGATATTGATCATAGCGCTTAGCGCGGCGCTTGGAAGCAAATGACAGAAATACAGAAACTACTAACTGATGAAGTAAATCGGCTGGGGGAGCTCCTTAACAAAAAGAACACAGACTACGGCGCGGCGGCGTTCCAGGCTCCGCTTTTGGCGGCGACGAACGCGAAGACAGCGATACTCGTTCGTATGAGCGATAAGATTAAACGGCTTGAACATCTTAAAAACAATAAGCCGGAAGTCGACGAAACGTTCAACGACACGGTGCGCGATCTCGCCGGATATTGTGTTCTATATCTGGTAAATGACGCTCTCCAAACATGACCTCAATTCTAATTTAGAACAGCGTGATTTCAACGTTCGACCGCCGAGTCTGCGTCAGCGAATCCGCGATCGATACGCGGAGTCGCCGGAATGGTTCGACGGAAAGACGAACGTTGAAGTCGCCAAAGAGTTCAAGTGCGCGCCGCGCGCGGCGAGCGAAGCGTGTCGACTCACGGGAATAAAACTGGTCTCGCGAAAGCAACTAATCGCCGAACGAATACGACAGCGCAACGAGGACGGCTTCCAGTGCTTAGTCGCCGCGCTCAAACTTCACTCGCGCGACTATCGTGAGATACGACGCATGCTCGGCGAGAATACCGCGCTCGCCGCAATTAAGCGCGTTAAGGTCGAACGACCGGAGCTGGCGAAAAGGATTAAGCGGTCGTGCAAAACGGCGCCGACTCCGAAAGACGTGCTTCGTCGTGCGAAACGACTGTATCGCAAGCGCGGATACTTCGTCATGGACGCGCTAGCTCGGTACTTCGGCACGTCGAGTTCGACGATACGAAAGATTATTATCCCGTCCTTCTCGTCCCTCTCGGCGTACAAGAGATTCAAACGAAAAATGGAGGAGCGAATCTTTGAGGCGCGGTGCACGCGCGCTGAGAAGGTCCGCGATCAGAAGTGGCTAGACGATATTGAGCGCGTCAACGGTCTAGGATTCGAGTTTACCGGAGGATACTGGCGAAGATACCGCAGGCTCTGGTGGCGTAAGCGTAGAAAGGAACGTCCGATTGAAACTCCCAATATCCCGCGATAAATTTGCGACGTCTCCGGTCAGGGCGCAATTCTACGACTACCTGCTCGGGCTGGACGAAGTGCCGCCGTCGCGCGAACTCGCCGCGCGCTTCAACACCACCTTTAAGACAGTATGTCGCTGGCGGCGCTCGTTAGGACTGAGAACGAAAGCGCAAGCGGAGCGCGCTCAGAATTTAGAAAGAGCGATCCGTTATCTCAAGAGCGCTGAACCGACGACGTATACAGAGATGTGCCTCGCGCTCGGGTTCCCGCGCTTCAATATCGCGCTCGCGCAAGACCTACGAAAGTTTCGTCCAGACCTGGCGGCGAGATTCAAAAAGACTCGCCAAAGACTACCGGCGTCGAAAGAAAGCGTGAACGAATACGACGTTGAAGTCGAACGTGAAATGTCGCGGAATTGGGAATGGGACGAAGCATATAAGCAGTCGCTTCACGGACGCCCAGGCTTCCGGTTCGGCGGCGAATACTGGGACGTCTATCGTAGAATCTGGGAAAGTAAGAAAGACGAAGATTTTAGACAGAAATACGGAATACTCGTCGAAGAACTGCCGCTAAGCGAGCTAGACGAGGACGCGCGAGAGATAATCGAAGAGGAAGAAGATGATTCACTATATAACCACAAATGCCGACACTGGCTCAGGGACTCTGCGCTCGCTACTCGCCGAGGCGAGCGACGGCGACGTCATCGAGCTCGATTCGACGATTTTTCCGGCTGGGACTGACTGCATAATTACTCTCGCGTCCTATCTAACGATCAATAAAGGCGTAACGATTCGCGGCGCTCAAGGTCGTATTCGCCTCGTCGGTAATTACGTTATGGTCAATACCGGCTCATCGTCGTCGGCGAACGGCAAACGCGTAACCTTTGAAGACGTTAGCTTCGAGAAGATGTCGCGCACGACGTACGGACCGGTCGCGGTCCAGTATGTGAACTACTGCGACTTCGTGCGCTGTCGCTGGGTCGGATGCTCCGGTCCTGCGTGCGGCGCGCTGTATGTGCTATCGTCGAACTCATATACTACCGTGTCGGTCGTCGATTCTGCGGCGTACGGCAATCGCTGTACGAACTCAACTGGACAGGTAGCGACATTCTGGTATAACGCGGCGACAACAGTGAGTCAGAAAGCGACGATGCGACGCTGTACGTACGGAGGCGACGCGACGAGAACGTCCGGTGCGTCCGGCGCGTTCAGGTACACGCCGACTACGATTAGCGATTACGTCTCGCCGAGTTACGAAGCCGACTGGGTAGTTCCACCGCCTGAATACGTATACGCCAACTGGACGAATACATTGTGGGAGAGCATGGACCCGCGCTTAGTCTCCACTTCCGCAAAGGCGACAGAATGCACAACGACCGCCGAGTGGGACTTGCTCGGGAATCCGCGAAGAAGCGGCGGCGCGCAGGGCGCGTTTGAGACTTATGCGCTCTATTGGATCGGTAAGGATTCCACCGGCGCGGGCGTAACAACCGGCTCCTACGACTCATCGGTCGGCTGGGCGACGTCTCCAATTGCGACGACGTCCGGCTCAGTTGTACCTACGACTGTCGCTAACGTCTGTGTCGCTGCGAACGCAACGATTACCGGCTCCTACGAGGGCGACGTCTATATCGCGCACGATATAACGGCGTCGCTAGAAGTCGGAGGCTTCGTTGTCGCTGGGAAGAATGCAGAGGTCTCGCTTGTGATTAACGGCGGGCTGGAATTAGAGAATACGACGTTCTCGGCGCCGTCGCTCACGATCGCCGCTTGGTCGTACCTAAAAGTTGTAAATAGTACGATCAATTGCGACACGCTCATTATTTACGGCGCGCTGATTACCAACAGTTCTATCACGGTAAAACGACTTGAAGCGCGGGACGGCGCCTATATCAAGATGAGCGAAGACCGAATTTTCGTAACGGCGACGGAATCGGCGTATTTTGGGGACGCGCTCTTTGAAGGCGGTAAGGTGTCTTACGTCTTCGTACCTCCAACGACCGACTATGGGGACGCGAAATTCGACGAGACAGTGAAGCCGGGCTACTACGGCGCAGGTCTAGCGAACGTCTCGTTCAATCGCGGTACTCTCACGTGGACGGCAAACGATCTCACGCACCCGGTGCTCATTGAAATTGAGCGCGACGGCAAAGCGTCGGTGTATACGCATCAGGCGACTGGCGGCTCCAAGATTGTGAACGCGGAATATCAGTTCGGCGACTATGCAAAGGCGTTCGTTGTGGACGGAGAAAACGCGCTGTCGGTCGACATGCCGACGACGGCTAGTAAGGATGTTCTTGACATATGAAATTCATTGTCGACAAGAGCTGGGCGAAAACTGAGAAGAAGATTAAATTCTGGAACTACATTGAACGGTACGAGCGCGCGAGCGACGTCTCCATTCCACGACTAGCGAAAGCTATCGGAGTCTGTCAGGATTCTGTGCGGCGCTGGATATACGAAGTCGGAGGCGCCGTCGACCTGTCGCGAGAGGCGCGGCGCAAGGAATACGCGGCGCGCGCACGGGAGATTATCGCCTCCGTACAGTACATTTCGTCGACAGCGCTAGCGCGTGAAGCGCGGTTCCCGAACACTCACGAAGCGCACGCGTACGTTCGCAAGAACTGCCCTGGCTACGACGAGAAGGTCGTTAAGAAAAGAGGCGTGTTCGGAAGTACGCGCTTCTTTATCCAGACCAAACAGATTAAAGAACTTGCCGCGCAGGGCTTGATGTGGGGCGAAATCGCCGAGAAAGTCGGCGTGTCGTACAATACCGTCAGAAAGACGCTCTCGGACGCATTCGATCCGACGCAATTGAAAGCGATGGAGAGAGCTGAGGAACAGTGGGAGAAAGAGAATCTTCACGACTTCGTAACGCCGGACGACGACTATTGCACAATCCAACGTGATCGCGGGATTATGTGCTTTCCTCGTGAGATTTGGGAACGGTACCGTAAAATATGGGAGTCGAAAGTTGCGGAAGAACGTCGCGAAACTTATGAATACTTTGAAATCTGAGCCTGATCGCTATCGCGGGATGAACGCTCGGCTACTAGGATTCAAGTTCGGCGTCGACTCCGCCACTGCTAACTACGTCATGGACAGGCTTGGAATAGAGCGGTCTAATCGAATAGAGCATGACGGCAAGTACGAACGTGCGACCGCACTCTTTCAAAGAATCGTCGACGGCGAACTCCCGGAGCTGTCCTGGCTGCCGGTAGACACTATTTCAAAAGCGTTCGGCTTCACACTTACCACCGGACAGCTCGGCGCAAAACGAGCTGGGTATAAAAGGAATACTCCGCCTCCGAAGATAAAGAGAGCCGGCTGGAAGAGTCACGATATTGCAAGGAAGGCAAAATCTGACCCAGAGTTGCATACGAAAACCTACTTGTATCTCGCGAAGAAGTATAATGTTTCGGAGCCGACAATAAAAAGAGTTATTGTCATGCTCGGAGTTAAACGAAACGACAGCGAGATTGCAAACGGCGCGCGCAGGGCGGCTGATTGCCGGAAGGCGAATATCGCGGACGACGAGCTAATCTTCGGCGAACTCCTTCGCGACGACGAGTACTTCAAGCACATTATGCGTCGTCGCGCGCTCGGCGTCGCGCTGACCGGCGACTACTGGAAGCGATACAGAGAGATGCTTCAACAGAAAATCAATGAAGAAGAAGACGAAACGATAGAGAGCTTATGGCTGTAACTGAACAGGATGAAATTAACCTTCGCAACGTGCTCATTCGTTACGTGTACTGTATAAAAATGTCGTTTAAACTGAGAGACGCCGAGTGGCTACTACGAGACGCCTCTCCTAGTTTGCGACGTCGTATCGAACGCGAAGGAGAACGTGTGTTTCTTGAATCTTGCGAGCTAGCGAAACTACTTGCGGTGAATC
>Ga0310695_10009590_pt1 | contig 14487 bp, 13 predicted proteins | sample RumenRJG_04DNA_FD_203882 | JGI IMG/M metagenome (GOLD analysis project Ga0310695, IMG submission 203882) | Bovine rumen microbial communities from Lethbridge, Alberta, Canada - RJG_04 (v2) (version 2) | ecosystem: Host-associated > Mammals > Digestive system > Stomach > Rumen | place: Canada... | reverse complement strand
CTGGTGCTGCCCCAGGGCAGCGCTGAGGCAGGGAAGGCCCCGGTGCATGAGCTCAATTATTTCAAATCTTATGAGACCGAGGTGGAGGGCCAGAAGGCCTACCGCATCGAGATCGGCATGGACCGCGATGGCCTGGAGTACCAGGTGGTGGCCAAGACCTTTGTCCGCAAGCAGCTGGTGCTGGATATGAAGAATACCAAGCCCGGCAAGCTCAAGAAAGATATCAAGCTGAGCAGCTCCGTGGCCAAGCACCTGACCATCAATGAGCTGGAAAGGCGTCACACCCAGGTGGTCATCGACCTTGGCAGCGGCGTGACCGATGATATGTACAAGGTTCACGAGGAAAAGGCCGACCACAAGGCAGGCAAGCCTTACCGCCTGGTGGTGGATATCTTCAGCGAGCCGCTGAACCAGGGAGAGACCTTCAAGGGGGTCAAGGGGCGCACCATTGTCATTGACCCCGGCCATGGGGGCAGCGACTCCGGGGCGGTGGGCCCCACGGGCCTGGCGGAAAAGACCGCGACTCTGGCTGTGTCCAAGAAGGTCAAGTCCCTGCTGGAGGCCTCCGGGGCCAGGGTGGTCATGACCCGCGACAGGGACGTGGATGTGTATGGCCCCAACGCCTCTGACAGGCAGGAGCTGCAGGCCAGGGTCAACGTGGGCGAGTACGCTCCCGGTGCCAATATCTTCGTTTCCATTCACTGCAACGCCTTTTCCAATCCTGCCGCCAAGGGCATGGAGACCTATTACTTCCCCGGCTCTGCCCGTGGGCAGCAGCTGGCCACTTACATCTACGATGAGCTGCTGAAAGACGGCGGCCTGGCGGGCCGCGGGGTGCGCACGGCCAACTTCTACGTCATCAAGCACTCCTCCATGCCCGCCACCTTGCTGGAACTGGCTTTCATCACCAATCCCAGGGAGGAAAAACTGCTGGGGGACGACAAATATCAGAACACCCTGGCCAAGGCCATTGTGCGTGGCATCAGCCGTTATTTTGGGGATTGAGCACTAGGAGGGGACATAGATGAAGATTTTTGCAAGCAAGAGATGGCTGGCCGCCTGCCTGCTGATGATGGCTCTGCTGGTGACGGCAGGCTGCCAGGAGGGGCAGGGCACCAGCAGTTCCTCCGGGTCTTCCGGCGCCGTCACCAAGGTGCAGGAAAAGCAGGTGCCTGAGCCTGCGAAGCAGGAGAAGAAGGAAGAGAAGCCCCAGGAGATAAGCACCCAGGTCTACTATCCCAATGCCGATGGCACCAAGCTCATCGCCGTGAAGCGCAAGTTCAAGGTGAATGCCGCCGGGGACAAGTATGCCGAGGCTGTGAAGTCTCTCATGCAGGGTACCAAGGACAAGAACCAGAGCGTCATCATCCCCAGGCAGGCCAAGCTCCGCAGCGTGAAGCTGGAGGGCGGCGTGGCCAAGGTGGACTTCTCCAAGGATCTGGTGAAGCACTTCGTGGGCGGCTCCACCGGCGAGGAGATGCTGGTGGGCTCCATCGTGAACACCCTCACGGAGTTCCCCGAGGTGAAGCAGGTGCAGATCCTCATCGAGGGCAGCCCCGTGGAGACCATCGCCGGGCACATGGACCTCAGCACTCCCTTGGAGCGCATGAAGGATTTGCTCTGATTTATGCATTGATTTTTTGACTTTTTAGTCCCTGAGCGCACAGAATTGCTTGTAATTCTGTGCGCTTTGTGTTATGATTTCTAAAGTATGGCTGTAAAAGGCCCTATTGGAAATGGATAAAACAGGAGGTCATTTTAGACAATGAAAGTTACGGCAGCAAACGGAGAGAACCAGCAGGTTACTCTTACTATTGAAGTTGAGGCAGCAGAGGTTGCAAAGGCTCAGGAGCGCGCTTGCAAGCGCCTCGCAAACCGCGTGAATATCCCCGGTTTCCGCAAGGGCAAGGCTCCCCAGAGGATCGTGGAGAACCACCTGGGCAAGGAATATGTGCTCCAGGAGGCTTTTGACAGCTTCCTCGGCCCCCAGTCCCTGGATGAGGCTTTCAAGGAGCAGAATATTGTGCCCGTGACCCGTCCCGAGGTTGAGATCGAGACTCTCGAAGAGGGCAAGGATCTGGTGTTCAAGGCTACCGTCACTCCCCGTCCTGAGGTCACCCTTGGCGAGTACAAGGGCCTCCACATCGAGAAGGTCGTGGAAGAGGTCAAGGATGAGGATGTGGAGAAGCAGCTCAAGAACATGCAGGAGCGCCAGGGCACCATGGTGGATGCTCCCGAGGGCTCCGAGGTGCAGGATGGCGACTTCATCACCCTTGATTTCGATGGCTCCGTAGACGGCGTGGCCTTCGAGGGCGGCAAGGGCCAGGACTATCCTCTGCAGATTGGTTCCGGCAGCTTCATCCCCGGCTTCGAGGAGCAGCTCATCGGTGCCAAGGTTGAGGAAGAGCGCGATGTGAACGTGACCTTCCCCGAGGAGTACCATGCCAAGGATCTGGCTGGCAAGGCTGCTGTGTTCAAGTGCAAGATCCACAGCATCAAGCGCAAGGAACTGCCCGCCTTGGACGATGAGCTGGCCAAGAAGGTCAGCAAGTTTGAGACTCTCGAAGAGCTCCGCGCTGATATCCGCAAGAACCTGGAGCAGAATGCCGAGCGCAAGGCTGAGAACGACCAGCGCACCGCTGTCATCGAGAAGGCCAGCGAGAACATCACCGTGGATATCCCCGCTGTGATGATCGACAACCGCGTGACGGCCATGATCCAGGAAATGTCCATGCGCCTCGAGCAGCAGGGCATGAAGATGGAGCAGTATCTCCAGTTCGCTGGCACAGATATTGCAAAAATCAGGGAGGATTATCGCGAGACTGCGGAGAAGAATGTACGTACGGATCTGATGCTGGAGGAAGTTGCCAAGGCTGAGGACATCAAGGTTGAGGGCAAGGACCTTGATCAGGAAGTTGCCCTGATGGCCATGCAGTACGGCGCTACCCCGAAGCAGGTCCAGAAGATCATCAAGGAACAGGGACGCCTGGGCGATCTGGCTGCCACCGTGCTCCGCAAGAAGACGGCGCAGTTCATCATTGACAGCATTGCCTAATCCCTCTCATACTTTTCGGATTCCCTAATGGGGGTAGACAAATGAACTATGTACCTATGGTCGTGGAGCGTTCCAGTCGTGGGGAGCGGGCTTATGATATCTATTCCCGCCTCCTGAAAGACAGGATTATCTTCCTGGGGGGGCCCATCGACGATAACGTAGCCAATTCAGTAGTAGCCCAGCTGCTTTTCCTGGAGTCGGAGGATCCTGACAAGGACATCCATCTCTACATCAACAGCCCGGGCGGCGTGGTGACGGCAGGCCTTGCCATCTATGACACCATGCAGTATATCAAGCCTGATGTGTCCACTATCTGCATCGGGCAGGCAGCCAGCATGGGGTCGCTCCTGCTGGCAGCCGGTGCCAAGGGCAAGCGCTATGCCCTGCCTCTGGCCCGCATCATGATCCATCAGCCCTTGGGCGGCGCCCAGGGCCAGTCCACCGACATCCAGATCCAGGCCAAGGAAATCCTGCGCCTGCGCGAAGTCGGCAATGACATCCTGGCACGCCATACGGGCCAGGAGCGCGACAAGATCAATCAGGACACGGAACGTGACAACTTCATGAGTGCCGAGGAAGCCAAGGCTTACGGCCTCATCGACGAGGTCATCACCCGTCCCAAGAAAGCACCCGCTAAGAAGACCGGCAAGGAATAGGAGGTGATGTCATGCTGAAGTTTGGGGATGACAAGGGCCAGCTGAAATGCTCCTTCTGCGGCAAGACCCAGGAACAGGTGAGAAAACTTGTGGCTGGGCCGGGGGTCTATATTTGTGATGAATGCATCGAGCTTTGCAACGAGATCATCGAGGAAGAATTCAGCGAAGATGTAGAGGTAGAGCTCAAGGACGTCCCGAAACCGAAGGACATCCGCGCTATTCTGGATCAGTACGTCATCGGCCAGGAAGAGGCGAAGAAATCCCTCTCCGTGGCTGTGTACAACCATTACAAACGTGTCAATTCCGGGCAGGGCAAGAGCGATGATGTTGAGCTGCAGAAGTCCAACATCCTCATGCTGGGGCCCACCGGCAGCGGCAAGACCCTGCTGGCGCAGACTTTGGCAAGGATCCTCAAGGTTCCCTTCGCCATCGCCGATGCCACCGCCCTCACGGAGGCAGGCTATGTGGGCGAGGATGTGGAGAACATCCTCCTGAAGCTCATCCAGGCTGCCGACTATGATGTGGAAAAGGCGGAGCGGGGCATCATCTACATCGACGAGATCGACAAGATTGCCCGCAAGTCCGAGAACCCGTCCATCACCCGTGATGTGTCGGGTGAGGGCGTGCAGCAGGCCCTGCTGAAGATCCTGGAGGGAACCACTGCTTCCGTGCCGCCCCAGGGCGGGCGCAAGCACCCCCATCAGGAGCTTATCCAGATTGACACCACCAATATCCTCTTCATCTGCGGCGGTGCCTTCGACGGCATCGAGAAGGTCATCGAGGCTCGCCTGGGCCAGAAGCAGATGGGCTTCGGGGCTTCCATCAAGTCCAAGAAGCAGCGGAATATCGGCGAGACCCTGAGCAAGGTGCTGCCGGAGGATCTCTTGAAGAACGGGCTCATCCCAGAGTTTATCGGCCGCCTGCCCATCGTGGTGACGCTGGATTCCCTGGATGAGGACGCTCTGGTGAGCATCCTCACCAAGCCTAAGAATGCTTTGGTGAAGCAGTACCAGCGCCTGCTGGAGATGGACGGGGTCAAGCTCTCCTTCGAGGAGGAGGCCCTGCGCCAGATTGCCAAGGAGGCCTTGAAGAGGAAGACCGGTGCCCGTGGCCTGCGCTCCATCCTGGAGAGCATCATGCGCAATGTCATGTATGAGATTCCCTCCGTGGAGGGTGTCTCTGCCTGCAAGGTCACCAAGGAGGCCATCACGGCGCGCAAGGATCCGGTTCTCACCATTGCGAAGGCCGGCCAGAGCAAAAAAGAAGAATCTGCCTGATCGGCAGGACTTACGGATAAGGCGCTGCCTGAGCAGCGCCTTATCTTAATATATATCGGATTTTATACTGGAGACCGTTGATATTTGACAAGCGAAGGCAAATGTTTACGGATCCGTATATACAGCGTTCGTAACCAAACCAGTTTTGGTAAATTTCACCGAACGCGAGTATAGGAGGAATGACAATGGCAGAGACTAGGACGCTGCCGGTGCTCCCCCTGCGGGGCATGACGGTCTTTCCATATATGATCATACACCTTGATGTGGCCCGGGAGCGCTCCATGGAAGCTCTGGAGCAGGCCATGGTGGGGGACAGGAGAATCCTGCTCATCACCCAGCGGGATGCGGAGGTTGATGCTCCCGAGGCCAAGGATCTCTATGAGACAGGCACCATTGCCGAGGTGCGCCAGCTCATCAAGATGCCCGGCGGCACCATGCGGGTGCTGGTGGAAGGCCTGGTGCGCGGTGTCATCGAGGGCTTCCAGGCCCTTGAGAACTACGACGAGGCGGCGGTCACCGCTTACGAGGACGAGCAGCCCAGTTCCCTCGAAATGGAGGCTCTCTCCCGTGGCGTGAGCCATGAGTTTGAGGAGTGGGTGAAGCTCTCCAAGAAAATCCCCGCCGAGACCCTGGTGTCCGTGGCCATCATCGATGACGCGGGCCGCCTGGCGGACCTCATCGCCAGCCATCTGAACCTCAAGGTGGAGACCAAGCAGGAACTGCTGTCCTGCATCGACATCAAGGACCGCATGGAAAAGCTCTATGCTGTCCTGGCGCATGAAATAGAGCTCATGAAGATGGAGCAGAAGATCGGCGTGCAGGTGCGCAAGCAGATGGAGAAGATCCAGAAGGACTACTACCTGCGGGAGCAGATCAAGGCTATCCACAAAGAGCTGGGGGACAAGGATGACCGCACCAGCGAGATCGAGGAATACCGCAAGCGCCTGGAAGAGGGGGAGTACCCTGACAAGGTCAAGGAGACTGTGGAAAAGGAGCTCAAGCGCCTGGACGGCATGAACAATATGAATTCCGAGACCAGTGTCATCAGGACCTATCTGGACTGGCTCCTTGACCTGCCCTGGTGCAAGGAATCCGAGATGCAGGTGGATATAAATGAAGCCAAGCGGGTCCTTGACCACGACCATTACGGTCTGACCAAGGTCAAGGACAGGATCCTTGACTATCTGGCTGTGCAGCAGCTGGCCGAGGACAAGCGGGCGCCCATCCTCTGTCTGGTGGGTCCCCCAGGCGTGGGCAAGACCTCGTTGGCAGCTTCTGTGGCCCGGGCTACGGGCCGCGAATTTGTCCGGGCCTCTTTGGGGGGCATCCGTGACGAAGCGGAAATTCGGGGCCACCGCCGTACATATGTGGGGGCTATGCCCGGCCGCATCATTGAGAGCCTCAGGCATGCGGGCACGAAAAATCCCCTCTTCCTGCTGGATGAGGTGGATAAACTGGGCAATGACTACCGGGGAGATCCGGCGGCAGCTCTCCTGGAGGTGCTGGACCCTGCCCAGAACAATACCTTCAGCGACCACTACATTGAGCTGCCCTTTGACCTGTCCAAGGTCATGTGGATCATTACGGCCAACAATCTCAGCAATATTCCCAGGGCTCTGCGTGACCGCATGGAGGTCATCACCCTCTCCAGCTATACTGAGCTGGAGAAGCTGGAAATTGCCAAGCGCTATCTGGTGGCCCGTCAGCGCACCCAGAACGGCCTCAAGAGCAAGGACATTTCCCTCAGCACCACGGTGCTCCAGAAGATCATCCAGGAGTACACCCGTGAGGCTGGTGTCCGTGAGCTGGAGCGGGTTATAGGCCAGGTGTGCCGCAAGGCCGCCCGCAAGATCGTGGAGGGAGAGGAAGCTCCCATCAAGGTCACCAAGACTAACCTCAAGGACTTCCTGGGACGGGCCAAGTTCCTGGAGACCAAGGCGGAGAAGAAGCCCCAGGTGGGGCTGGCTACGGGCATGGCCTGGACGGAAGTGGGGGGCGATACCCTGCCCACGGAGGTCACGGTGCTCAAGGGCAAGGGCAAGCTGATCCTCACGGGCCAGCTGGGGGATGTGATGCAGGAGTCTGCCCAGGCAGGCCTCAGCTACATCCGCAGCCGCGCCCAGAAGTTCAAGCTGGATGAGGACTTCTACGAGAAGAACGATATCCACATCCATCTGCCAGAGGGTGCCATCCCCAAGGATGGGCCATCAGCCGGCATCACCATGGCCACCGCCATGATTTCCGCCCTGACGGGGAAGAAGGTCAGGAGCGATGTGGCCATGACGGGGGAAATCACCCTCAGGGGCAATGTGCTGCCCATCGGCGGCCTCAAGGAAAAGGTGCTGGCTGCCTATCGCGAGGGCATGAAGACCATCATCCTGCCCAAGGAAAACGAGCGGGATATAGAAGATATTCCCGAGACTGTCAGGGAAAAGCTGGAGTTCGTGCCTGTGGAGCACATGGACGAAGTGCTGGCGACAGCGTTATGCGAAAAGTAATATAGGGCCTTCCCCTTGAGGGGGAGGTGGCAGTCCGAAGGACTGACGGATGAGGCGGAAAATCAGCAGGTCCTGCTGACCTGGCTGGCACCTCATCCGCCCCTGGCGGGGCACCTTCTCTTCAAGGGGAAGGCTTTTTGAAAGGAGTGCCGCAAATGGCAGAAAAGGAGAGCGTAGTCATCACCCAGGGCAAGTACATTGCCTCGGCGGTGAAGCGGGAGCAGTACCCGGAAGGGGGCTGGCCTGAGGTGGTCTTCATCGGCCGCTCCAATGTGGGCAAATCCTCCCTCATCAACTCCCTGACCCGCGTCAAGGGGCTGGCCAGGGTTTCCTCCCAGCCCGGCAAGACCCAGACCATCAATTTCTACGAGCTGGGCGCCAAGGTGGAGGGGACGGAGGAGAGGAAGTCCTTCTACCTGGTGGATCTGCCTGGCTATGGCTATGCCAAGACCGGCAAGGAAAAGCGCAAGCTCTGGTCAAAGTTCATCGAGGAATATCTGCTGACCTCGGAACATCTGCAGTTCGTGTGCCAGCTCATCGACATCCGCCATGAGCCTATGGCCTCCGACGTGGAGATGTTCAAGTGGCTGGTGGAGAACAACATCCCCGTGCTGATCGTGGCTACCAAGGCGGATAAAATAGGCAAGAATGCCCGCCAGAAGCAGATTGCCCTGATAAAGCGCACCCTGGGCGTGGCGGAGCTGTCCGTGCTGCCCTATTCTTCCCTGAAAAATGAAGGACGTTCAGATTTGCTTGACGTAATCGGCTCTGTTTTGGTAGAATGAATAGAGAGAATTGTGAATCGGATTCACTTTATGAACACTTCTTTTAGATGGGATTGCAACGGGAGGGGAAAATATGGAGCTGACAGCCTTTGACAAGGAGCTTTTGAACCTCTTGCAGGGACATCTGCCCGTCTGCAGTCGGCCCTTCGAGCAGCTGGCCCAGGAACTGGGCACGGAGGAGAGCGTGGTGCTCCAGCGGGTGCAGGAGCTCAAGCAGGAGGGGTATCTGCGCCGCATCGGCACCTTCTTTGACTCCAACAAGCTGGGCTACCATGGCACGCTGGTGGCCCTCAGGGTGGAGCCGAAGCATATCCCGGAGGTGGCAGATGCCATCAATGGCTACCCAGGTGCCACCCACAACTACGAGCGGGAGGGCAGGTACAACCTCTGGTTCACCCTGCTGACCCCCAGCGAGCAGCAGGAAAAGAGCATCATCGCAGAGGTCAGGACCCTGCCCGGCGTGGAGGAGGTACTGAACCTCAAGGCCCACAAGAAATACAAGATCAATGTGCAGTTCAAATTGCAGTGAGGCACTGCCTCCAGGAAGCGTCAGAAAGCGGGGGATTCAGGTGGAAGCAGCAGGGGTAAGCGAGCTTGACAAGAAGATCATCAGAGCCTTGCAAGGGGAGTTCCCCCTGGTGGCAGAACCTTACAAGGAACTGGCGGCAGGCATCGGCATTTCCGAAGATCTCTTCCTCCAGCGGGTCAGGGCCATGGAGGAGGACAAGAAGATCCGCAAGATGGGGGCGGTGCTGCGCCACCGCGAGGTGGGCTTCAAGGCCAATGTCCTGGCGGCCTGGGTGGTGCCGCAGGAGAAATTGGACGAAATCGCCCGGCAGATGGCGAAGCATCCGGCAGTGACCCACTGCTATGACCGCACCACAGCTCCCGGCTGGCCCTATAATCTCTACACCATGATCCACGGCCACAGCCGGGAGGAATGCGAGCAGATTGCCCGTGAGCTGGGAGAGGAAAACGGCGTCACGGAGCGCACCATGCTTTACAGCAAGCACGAGTGGAAAAAGACCAGCATGAAGTATTTCTGCGAATGAGGCGAAGGACTCTCTATCAGAGGGTCTTTTTTTTTAGGCTATCGTATGCTAAAATGTAAAGCGTGTTTTATCGGCTGACTATAATTGTTTATGTTGCAGGGGGATGTGCGTATGGTAGACCAGAAGATGTATGAGCTCGGCACCCGGAAATCCACCATCAGGGATGTCTTTGAATATGGCCGCAAGCTGGCGGCAGCAGAGGGGGAGGACAAGGTCTTCGACTTCAGCCTGGGAAATCCCAATGTGCCTGCGCCGGAATATATCAGGGATGCGGCAGTGGATATCCTCCAGACCATGGAGCCCAGCGCCATCCACGGCTACACCATAGCCCCAGGTGCCCCTGCTGTCCGCAGGGCCATTGCCAAGAGCATCAATGACCGCTTTGGCATGGAGATCAGCGAAAAGAATCTCTTTATGACCGCCGGCGCCGCCGCTGCCTGCACCATCTGCTTCAAGGCTCTCTGCGAGGCAGGGGACGAGTTCCTGGCCTTCGCTCCCTTCTTCCCGGAGTACCGCTGCTTCGTGGAGTCCGTGGGAGGGAAGCTGGTGGTAGTGCCCGCCAAGACCGAGGACTTCCAGATTGATTTTACGGCCATGGAGAAGTGCCTCACGCCCCATACCAAGGCGGTGATCGTGAACTCTCCCAACAACCCCAGCGGGGCTGTGTACTCCGAGGCCACCATCAGCCAGCTGGCGGAAGTCCTGCGCGCCAAGTCCCAGGAATACGGCCATCCCATCTTCCTGATTGCCGACGAGCCTTATCGCGAGATTGCCTACGAGGGCTTTGCGGTGCCCTATATCCCCAAATTCTATGACAACACTTTGGTCTGCTATTCCTACAGCAAGTCCTTCTCCCTGCCCGGCGAGCGCATCGGCTACATCATGGTGCCGGATACAGTGTCTGACTTCCAGCAGGTCTATGGCGCCATTGCCGGTGCCGCCCGCGTCCTGACCCATGTCAATGCGCCTTCCCTCTGGCAGCTGGTCATTGCCCGCTGCGCAGGCCGTCCCTCGGATATCAGCGTTTACCGTGAAAACGGCCAGCTGCTCTATCAGGGGCTGACTGAGGCAGGCTTCGAGTGCGTCAAGCCCCAGGGGGCCTTCTATCTCTTCCCCAGGGCGCTGGAGGAGGATGACTATGCCTTCTGCCAGCGGGCCAGGAAGTACGGCCTGCTCCTGGTGCCCGGCACGGACTTCGGCTGCCCCGGCCACTTCCGCGCCGCTTACTGCATCAAGACCGAGACCATCCGCCGTTCCCTGCCCCTTTTCAGGAAGCTGGCAGAGGAATACAAAAACTGAGCCTGATTTGCGAAACCGCCCTTTACATGAGGGCGGTTTCTTTATATCATTATAGCAACAGGTTTGTTTTGTATTATGGAGGTTGAACATGGGAAAGATAATCGTCATTGGCATTGCAGGCGGCACAGGCAGCGGTAAGACTACCATCACCCGGAAACTGATGGAGAACTTTGGTGATCAGGTGACGGTGATATACCATGACAACTATTACCGTGCCCATCACGACATGCCTCCCGCCGAGCGCGCCAAGCTGAACTTCGACCACCCGGACGCCTTTGATACGGAACTGATGCTGGAGCATCTGAAGGCTCTCAAGAACGGGCAGTCCATCGAGTGCCCCGTCTATGACTACTCCATCAACGACCGCAGCGACAAGACCATCACCGTGAAGCCCTCCCGGGTCATCGTGGTGGAGGGCATCATGACCTTCCATGAAAAATCCTTGCGGGATCTCATGGACATCAAGCTCTTCGTGGACGCTGATGCAGATGTGCGCATCCTGCGCCGCATCATGCGCGACGTGCGGGAGCGCGGCCGCCAGCTGGACGGCATCATCCGCCAGTATCTCGCCACCGTGAAGCCCATGCACGAGGCCTTCGTGGAGCCATCCAAGCGCTACGCCGACATCATCATCCCCGAGGGCGGAGAGAACAAGGTGGCCCTGGAGATGGTCATGAACAGGGTGCAGTTCCATCTGGATGAAAAGTCCTGACAGCATAATATAGAGGAGAAATCTCCCGGTGCAAAAGACCTGCATCGGGAGCTTTTTTATGAGTTTAGGATGGAAAGAAAAAAATTTTAGCAGGAAAAGATTCCTGTTTGAGCGTGATTGTAGTGCGCAGAGTGGACAAAACGAGGCTTTTCGATGAAACAAGAGGGCTTTTGGGTCTGGTTTTCTCATTATGACACGCTAGGGTGCGTGGACACAAAAATCTTTGAAAATAAAGTGTTGACAAGGATTTTTGGGGGTGCTAATATATAGAAGTGCTCCGGGGGGGCACAGGGAAAGTGTACAGGGGAGTGCAAACGATGAATCTGGAAACACTTAAGGATGCCAGGAAGGTCATCGGCCTCAAGCAGGTCACCAAGGCGGTGAAGCGCCACAGCACGGAACTGGTGCTGCTGGCAGAGGACGCGGACAGCCGCGTGACAGACCCCTTGCGAGAGCTTTGCGAGGCTGAAGCAGTCAGGGTCATGGAGGCAGAATCCATGAAGGAACTGGGCAGGGCCTGCGGCATCGAGGTCGGCGCAGCAGCAATCGCCGTACTGAAGTAAGCTTATTTGTTAATAAGCGGTGTAAAAACTGCTTATAATAAATAATAAATTCTCAATATGAAGGAAGGAGGTGCATGTATGCCAACTATCAACCAGTTAGTTCGTAAGAGCAGGAAGAGCATGCAGGAGAAGTCCAAAGCACCAGCACTGAAGAATTGCCCGCAGAAGCGCGGCGTCTGCACTCGTGTTTATACCAGCACGCCGAAGAAGCCGAACTCTGCACTGCGTAAGGTGGCTCGTGTTCGTCTGACGAACAGCATCGAAGTCACTGCATACATTCCGGGCATTGGTCATAATCTTCAGGAGCACAGCGTTGTTCTGATTCGTGGCGGCCGTGTTAAGGACCTGCCGGGCGTTCGTTACCACATCATCCGTGGTTCCCTCGATACTGCAGGTGTGCAGGATCGTGGTCAGGCCCGCAGCAAGTACGGTGCTAAGAAAGCGAAGAAGAAGTAAGCTGATAGCTTGAAAAGATTATGATAAGGAGGTAAAACAATGCCAAGAAAAGGTGCCGTACCGAAGCGCGACGTACTGCCGGATCCGGTGTACCACAGCAAGACGGTTACGAAATTCATCAACAAGGTAATGCTCTCCGGCAAGAAGAGCGTTGCTGAGCGTGTCGTTTACGATGCATTCGAGACGATCCGTGCCAAGACCGGCAAGGATCCCCTGGAAGTCTTCGAGACTGCCCTGAAGAATGTCATGCCGGTCCTTGAGGTCCGTGCCCGCCGTGTGGGTGGTGCGAACTATCAGGTTCCTGTCGAGGTTCGCCCCGACCGCCGCATGACTCTCGGTATCCGCTGGCTCGTAAACTATGCTCGTCTCCGTGGTGAGAAGACCATGGATGCTCGTCTTTCCGGTGAGCTGATGGATGCGGCCAACAACACGGGCGCAGCGATCAAGAAGAAGGAAGATACGCACAAGATGGCAGAAGCCAACAAGGCGTTCGCACATTATCGCTGGTAATCCGCAAGACCGTATCTATATATAAGGAGAGAAAATAAAAGTGGCAAGAGAGTTTTCCCTTGAAAAAACTCGTAATATCGGTATCATGGCTCACATCGACGCCGGTAAGACGACCACCACGGAGCGTATCCTCTTCTACACGGGTGTAAACCACAAGATCGGTGAGGTTCATGATGGCGCTGCTACCATGGACTGGATGGTTCAGGAGCAGGAGCGCGGTATCACCATTACTTCCGCAGCTACCACCTGCCACTGGAAGAACCATCGTATCAACATCATTGATACGCCGGGCCACGTGGACTTCACGGTAGAGGTTGAGCGTTCCCTGCGCGTGCTTGACGGCGCTGTGGCAGTCCTGACTGCCCGCGGTGGTGTTGAGCCTCAGACTGAGACCGTTTGGCGCCAGGCTGAGAAGTATCAGGTTCCTCGCATGGCTTATGTCAACAAGATGGACATTACCGGTGCGGACTTCTTCAACGTCATCAAGATGATGGAGGAGCGCCTCAATGCCAATGCAGTAGCTATCCAGCTGCCCATCGGTGCTGAGGATGATTTCCAGGGCATCATCGACCTCGTGAAGATGGAAGCCATCGTTTATGAAGACGATCTTGGCAAAGTCGCGGATGAGGTTGCCATTCCCGATGACATGAAGGACATGGCTGAAGAGTATCGCGAGAAGCTGCTGGAGGCTTGCTCCGAGCAGGATGACGAGTTCATGGAGAAGTACCTCGGCGGTGAGGATATCACCGAAGAGGATATCAAGAAGGTCATCCGCAAGGCTACCGTTACCTGCAACATGGTGCCTGTGGTCTGCGGTACTTCCTATCGCAACAAGGGCGTTCAGCCCCTGCTGGATGCTGTGGTTGACTACATGCCCGCTCCGACGGACATTCCTCCCATCAAGGGCGTGAATCCCGACACTGGCGAGGAAGACCACCGTCCCTCCAGCGATGAGGAGCCTTTCTCCGCGCTGGCATTCAAGATTATGACCGATCCTTACGTCGGCAAGCTGGCATTCTTCCGTGTGTACTCCGGTGTGCTTGAGTCCGGCTCTTATGTGTTCAACTCCACTAAGGGCAAGAAAGAGCGCATCGGTCGTATCCTCCAGATGCACGCCAACAACCGTAAGGAAATCGATAGGGTTTACAGCGGTGATATCGCTGCTGCTGTGGGCCTCAAGGATACCACCACTGGTGATACCCTCTGCGATGAGAACAAGCAGATCATCCTCGAGTCCATGGTCTTCCCGGATCCGGTTATCTCCGTTGCGGTTGAGCCGGCTACCAAGAACGACCAGGAGAAGATGGGCGTTGCTCTCCAGAAGCTGGCTGAAGAGGATCCGACTTTCAGGGTCCACACCGACCAGGAGACTGGCCAGTGCATCATTTCCGGCATGGGCGAGCTTCACCTGCAGATCATCGTTGACCGCATGCTCCGCGAATTCAAAGTGGACTGCAAGGTCGGCGAGCCCCAGGTTGCTTATCGCGAGACCATCCGCAAGACCGTCGAGGCAGAAGGCAAGTTCGTTCGCCAGTCCGGTGGTCATGGCCAGTATGGTCACTGCTGGCTCAAGCTGGAGCCCCAGGAAGCTGGCGCAGGCTTCAGCTTCGAGAACAAGGTCGTG
>Ga0310695_10009588_pt1 | contig 14489 bp, 12 predicted proteins | sample RumenRJG_04DNA_FD_203882 | JGI IMG/M metagenome (GOLD analysis project Ga0310695, IMG submission 203882) | Bovine rumen microbial communities from Lethbridge, Alberta, Canada - RJG_04 (v2) (version 2) | ecosystem: Host-associated > Mammals > Digestive system > Stomach > Rumen | place: Canada... | reverse complement strand
GAACGCCGACTTCTATGGCAAGCGCATCTATACCGAACTGGCACAGGAGGGCAAGGACTACGCCGCCCAGTCGTGGGAGAAAACCCGCGTCAAGAAGAACCGCGCCGAGCGCCGTCGTGCCGAGCGCGAAGCCCGTGAGGCGCAGGGCGACTCGCCCCGTGGCCGACGCGCCCGCCAGCGCAAGCCCCGCCCCGACACCCAGGACGAGCCCTTCGCCCGCTTCAAGAAAAAGAAATCCCGCAAATAGGTTCTCACGTTGATTACGCTGAATGACATAAGGACAAAGGTTAAACATGGCTTTTGTCCTTTGTTTTTGGGAACTATATACCTGTTGTCCTCAGTAGATAAAATAGGTTTGTTAACCGCATAGAGTATCGTCGCCGGAGGCGACAATTTAAGTAACCGAGGGTGGAGCGAAGCGACACCTTCGGCTACTGATAAACAAACTACCTCGCTGAAAGCGAGCATTTATTTGCGCTACAAGGTGCTCGCTTTCAGCGAGGATAACTGACAGCATTCTATCCGAGGGTGTCACTACGTTCCACCCCCGGTTATTCAAATCAATCGCTTTCAGCGATATTACAGTAATCGGGGACAACAGGTATATAGTTCCTTTGTTTTTTGTCCAATACCCGAAATCTCATTTTTTGGGGTGGGATGATGGATTTGTGGGAGAAAAAGAGTAACTTTGCACATTCAAATGATTTGCAATATGACTAAACGATTGATACTGATGGTGGCGGTGATGCTGGCCATGCTGGCGGGCGAGGCTCGCACGGTGCGCGACTTCTTTGCCAGCGAGCCTGACCAGGTGTTCGCCTTGCTGCCCCGCACGGCACGGCTCGATATGCTCGACTACTATGATAACGGCACCATCGTCAAGGCCAACAATAACATGGGTAACGACTCGCAACTCGACACGGTGACCGACAATTTCTTGCGCATTCACACCAGCGCAGCCCGCACCGTCGAGATGCGCCTGATGCAATGGAAGAATGACACCATCATCGCGCTGGTCGAGACGGTCGAAACACCTGTCAAAGACAGCCGCATCACGTTCTACAACAAGCACTGGTACCGACTGAAGGAGATCAAGCCTTTCAAGATGCCAACAATGGATGACTTCATCCTGCCCACGGTCAAGAAAGACCAGCGCAAGGAGATCCTGCAACAGATTGCCTTTCCGCTCATCGAACTGACCTTCGGTGGACCTGGTTTTGAACAACTAACTGCCCGTCATGGGCTTGCCGAGTTTCTAAGCAAGGAAGAGTGGGTCAAGTTGAAGCCCTACTTCCGCCCCACCCTCACCTACCATGTGCAGAAAGGCAAAATCAAATGATTCGTTGAGATGATGAACATCCAAGCGATAACGCTGAGTCAATATAATGCCCGCATCCGCAATGCGCTGGCCGCCGCACCCGACCTGCAAGGCCAGTGGGTGCTGGCCGAGACCAGCGATGTGGCTGTGCGTCGCGGGCACTGCTATCTGGAATTGGTCGAGAAGCAGGCCGAGACTGGCGCAACCATCGCCAAGGTGAGTGCCGCCATCTGGGCCAACACCTTCGCTGCGCTCAATGCACGATTCCAGGCAGTAACAGGCTCGGCATTCGGCACGGGCATGAAGGTGATGGTGCGTGTCAATGCCAACTTCCACGAGCAGTTTGGCCTGAAGGTCATCATCACCGACATCAACCCCGAGTTCACACTGGGTGACATGGCTCGCCAACGCAACGAGATTCTGAATCGCCTGCAACGCGAGGGTCTCATCGAGCGCAACCGTCAGTTGCCCTGGCCCGATGTGCCGCAACGCATCGCCGTGGTGTCGGCAGCGGGCGCAGCCGGTTATGGCGACTTCATGAACCAACTGACCAGCAACCCCTATGGGCTGAAATTCTACACGTGCTTGTTCCAAGCCATGATGCAGGGTGTCAACACGGTGCCCAGCGTATTGTCCGCATTGCAGCGCATCGAGGAGGTCATCGACCTGTTTGACTGCGTGGTCATCATCCGCGGAGGCGGATCGACTACCGACCTCAACTCGTTTGACAACTATGACCTAGCTGCACGCATCGCCCGGTTCTCCATCCCCGTGATAGTGGGCATCGGCCATGAGCGCGACGTGACGGTGCTGGACTATGTTGCCGCCATGCGGGTCAAGACCCCAACGGCTGCAGCCGAATGGCTGATAGGCCGTGGCAGCAATGCGTTGGCCCACCTGACCGAACTGCGCAATGCTGTGGTCACAACGGCACGCGACATGGTGGCACGATCTCGTGAACAACTGGCCTATTACACCAGTTTTATCCCTGCCGCCGCGCGACGCATCGTCGACACAAGCCGCTTGCAACTCAACAATCTGACACAGGCCATCCCTGTGGCGGTGAACAGCCGTCTGGGCAACGAGCGCACCCGACTGGGACACGATGTGGAACTGATGCAGAACGCCATTGCCACTCACGTGGAGCGACAACAATTGCGACTGACTGCACTCACCGACAAGGTGACCCTGCTCTCGCCACAAAACACGCTGAATCGTGGCTATGCGCTGGTCAAGCGAGGCGACAAGTTTGTCACAGATGCACATCATCTATCACCAGGAGATATCATCACCATCCAGATGCGAGATGGCGAAGTTGTTGCACAAAGCGTGAATAATTAATAATTAAAATTTAGAATTTAGAATTAAGAGTTTAGAATTTAGGTTGAGAGCGCGGTCTTAATTATTAATTCTAAATTCTTAATTAAAACAAAATAGATCCGATGGAAGAAATCACTTATACCCAAGCCGTCAACGAACTTGAAGAGTTGGTCAAAAAGATGCAGGACCCCAACTGCAGTATCGACAATCTGAGTCAGTACACCAAGCGCAGCAAGGAGTTGCTAGACCTGTGCAAGCAACGGCTCACTGCCACCGATGAAGAGCTCAAACGCATCCTCACCGAGATGACCGACTGACATGGCAACCCACATTCGTGTGCGGTAAAAGCATGGCGGGCCACCCCATGCCCGCCCTTTGTTGCTCATGGATGTATATATAAAAAAAGTCTCAGCAGGTTGCTGAGACCGTGGGTGATGACGGATTCGAACCGCCGACCCTCTGCTTGTAAGGCAGATGCTCTGAACCAACTGAGCTAATCACCCTCCCACAAAAATTATGAAACGATTACTACTTATCCTATTGTGGGTGCTACCTGATTCGAACAGGTGACCTCATCCCTGTCAAGGATGCGCTCTAAACCAGCTGAGCTAAGCACCCCTCCCGTAGAAAGGCGGTGCAAAGGTAGAACAAGTTTTTGACATGGCAAGCGATTTGCCCATATTTTTCACAACCATTAACATCTTTCGGCAAATTCACTGCATTGTCACACCGAATCTCCCCCCATCAACTCGCCTAGCGCAATCTGAATGAGATTTGGCAGATTGGCTAGAAAGTAGTAATTTTGTGGCGTAATAACCATCAATCATCTGTAGACACATGAACGAACTGACTGCACTCACGGCTGTGTCGCCCATCGACGGGCGCTATCACAGCAAGACCCAAAACTTGTCACCCTATTTCTCGGAAGCCGCACTGATACGCTATCGCGTCAAGGTTGAGGTAGAGTATTTCATCGCCTTGTGCGAGTTGCCTCTGCCCGCGCTCCAGAGTGTGCCCGCCGGCACATCCGAGCGTCTGCGCGAGATCTATCGCAACTTCACACTCGACGATGCCCAGCGCGTCAAGGACATTGAGAGCATCACCAACCACGATGTCAAGGCAGTGGAGTACCTGCTCAAGGAGAAGTTTGACCAGATGGGCCTGCAGCGGTACAAGGAGTTCATTCACTTCGGTCTGACCTCACAGGACATTAACAACACATCGGTGCCCATGAGCATCAAGGATGCCTTGCACGAGCAGACCATCCCCCAACTGCAACAAGTCATTGACTGGCTCAACGAGCATGCGCAGACGTGGCACGACGTGGCCATGCTGGCCAAGACTCATGGCCAGCCTGCATCGCCCACCCGGTTGGGCAAGGAATTGCGTGTGGTGGCCTATCGCCTGGAGGAGCAACTCAAGCAACTGCAAGCCGTACCCATCAGCGGCAAGTTTGGCGGTGCGACCGGCAACTTCAACGCCCACCTGGCCGCCTATCCCGAGCGCGACTGGCGCGCGTTTGCCAACGATTTCTTGCGCCGACATCTGGGTATCGAACGCGAGCAGTGGACCACACAAATCAGCAACTACGACAATTTGGCATCGCTGTTCGATGCCCTCAAGCGACTGAACACTATCCTCATCGACCTGGATCGTGACATCTGGATGTACATCTCGATGAACTACTTCAAGCAGAAGATCAAGGCCGGTGAGGTGGGTAGCAGTGCCATGCCGCACAAGGTCAACCCCATCGACTTTGAGAACAGTGAGGGCAACCTGGGCATTGCCAATGCCATTCTTGAGCACCTGTCGCGCAAACTTCCCATCTCACGCTTGCAGCGCGACCTGACCGACTCGACAGTGCTTCGCAACGTGGGCGTACCTCTGGGACACATGGCCATCGCACTGGCCAGCACACTCAAGGGGTTGAACAAACTCATCTTGAACGAAGAAGCCATCCACGCCGACCTCGACAGCCAGTGGAATGTGGTGGCCGAGGCCATCCAGACCATCCTGCGCCGCGAGGGCTATCCCAAGCCATACGAGACGCTCAAGGAACTCACTCGCACCAACGAGGTGGTCAATGCCGAGTCCATAGCCCGCTTTATCGACACACTGGCTGTGAGCGACACGGTCAAGCAGGAACTCAAGCGCATCACCCCCAGCAACTACACGGGATATTGATTCGATAACGTGCCGCTGGCTATACCCAACAGCCAGAGCCGACCGAAGACAACAAGAGCGGGCATGGATATACTTCCATGCCCGCGCATACTATATCTAAAGCATCACTACTGCCGCTTCAACACGACGTGCAAGGAGACTCCTGAATATTGCAAGTCATAGGTCAGCGTACCCGTTGCTGAGTCAAAATGTCCATTTGACAGGCTGTCGATTCCATCCTCCCATCCCTGGCAGTAGCTAGACAAGAGCGTGACATTGCCATCATTGTCGACACGCAGATAACCTTCCATCCGATACACGAAACCATAGCCACTAATTTGGTCGAAATATCCAGCAAACAGGTCGCGACAATAAAAGATGCCAGGCACAGTGTTGGCCAAAGTGATGCCGGTGCACTGCGTAGTCTTACCATACTGCTCAGCCCGTTCGGCGTAGGTGCTGGCTAAGTAGGTCGACGCCTCCATGTCAGTATTATAGGTCCCAGCCATATCAACCACCACACTCGCATCATAGACCGATGGAGCCTTGCCCAGCAGGGCGTTGATGATGCTGTTCACATCGCCCACATCGGGCGCGCCATCGCGGTTAACATCGGCATTGGCCAGCACTAGCGGGTCGCTGACCTTACCCAATATTGCATTGATTACAAGATTGACGTCAGATACATCTACAGCACCCATTCCATCAGCATTTTCCAGGACATCGATATGCTCAAACCCATTCCAAGGCATAAAACTCTGATAGAGCGACAGCGCTGTGTTGGGCACGACCAAGCGACATGTAGTCATATCAACTCCAGCCCCCGTATAGTGGAACATTCTAGTATTCAGACAGGCTGCATAAGACGTAAAGTTGTCAATCAACGACACCACCATCTGAACTCCTGCTCCATCCAGCGCCCCGGGATTGATAGACCTCACTGTTGCCGGAATGGTAAAACCAGTCAATCCATCACACTCACCGAAGGCAGCATATCCAATGGTTGTCACCCCAGTTGGGATGACGATATGTCCTGTCAATCCTGAGCATTGATAGAATGCCCAGTGGTCAATCTGCTTGATTGTGCCTGGCAACAGCAGTTCACCGGTCAGGCCACTGCAACCCTGAAAAGCCTCTAGCCCTATGGCCGTGACCGTATAGGTCACCCCATCATGCGTCACTTGCTCGGGCAAAGTGAGCTTGCCCGTAAGGTTGGCATAGGATGTGTAATTAGTCTCCGGAAGATTAGGATCTTGTTCTTTGGTTACTGAGACAGTGGTAGCGTCTTCCTCATTAATTTTGTAGGCAATGCCATCGACCTTGAAGTCGTAGAAGTCCTCGGCCATAGCCGTGACGGCCATCAACATGGCCAGACATGCAGTCGTAATGATAGTTCTCATATTGCAAATTCTATATTGTCCAACAATATTATTTTGCAAAAATAGGTAATAAACCTCATATCTGCAAGATGCGAACACAAAAAGCAAAGCCGAGATATTAAAAAAGACTAAAAAAGGCGTTTGTTGTGCTATTTAGTGGGCATTTTATCGTAAATTTGCAAAACGAATTCTGCACACGACATCGCAAGTCAAACCAGAGCAAAATGACAGAAGGCCGCGAGGCCGGGTTATTATATATTTAATATAAAAAACACTAACCGTAATTCAACCATTATGGACGAAAATTTTGAGAAGAAACCAAAACGCCCCCGCATCGGTGAGGCAAAGTCTAACCCCGAGAGCACAAGCGACGGTGGCCGCTACGAGAAGGTAGACTATGAGCGCGAGTCACTCGGCGCACAACAAGCACAAAACGAACAATCAGAAGAAGGGTATCAGCCACGCTATCAAGGTGGTTATCAGCATCGTGGCTACCAGCAGCGTGGTTATCAACAGCGTGGCTATCAGCAGCGTGGTTATCAACAACGCGGCTATCAGCAGCGCGGCTATCAGCAACAAGGTTATCAGCATCAACAAGGTTTTCAGGGTGGTTACGACCAACCAATGGCCGGTGAACCCATGTCCGAAGAGATGCAGAGCGAACAAGGCGGCTACCAGCCCCGCCAGCAAGGCGGTTACCAGCCCCGCCAGCAAGGTGGCTACCGTCAGCAGGGCGGCTATCGCCAGCAGGGCGGTTATCGCCAGCAAGGTGGCTACCGCCAACATGGCGGATACCGTCAGCAGCAAGGTGGCTACCGTCAGCAACAAGGTGGTTATCCACAACAACAAGGCGGTTACTCGCAACAAGGCGGCTACTCGCAGCAGGGTGGCTATCGCAAGCCCCGCAAGCAGCGCAAGCCTGCCGGTCCGCGTCCGCAGATGCGCTTTGTCCCGCGTCCCAAGCCAGTAGAGTATGAAGAGCCCATCTTGGATCCCAACATGGAAGTCCGCTTGAACAAGTTCATGGCCAATGCTGGTGTGTGCTCACGCCGTGAGGCCGACTTGCTCATTCAGCGTGGCGAAGTGAAGGTCAATGGCGAGGTCGTGACCGAACTGGGTGTGAAGATTACGCCCAAGGACATCGTGGAGTACAACGACAAGGTTGTGGCTACCGAGAAGAAGTGCTACATCTTGCTCAACAAGCCCAAGAACTGCGTCACCACCAGCGACGACCCCAATGGCCGCAAGACCGTGATGGATCTGGTGAAAGGTGCCTGCGAGGAGCGCATCTATCCTGTTGGCCGTCTGGACCGCAACACAACCGGTGTGTTGCTGCTGACCAATGACGGAGACCTGGCATCGAAACTGACTCACCCCAAATATGTAAAGAAAAAAATCTACCAAGTGTGGACCGACAAGCCCATCAGCGAGGAGGACATGCAGCACATTGCCGATGGAGTGGAACTGGACGATGGACCCATCCATGCCGACGCAGTGAGTTATGTGTCGACAACCGACCGCAAGCAGGCAGGTATTGAGATTCACTCGGGTCGCAACCGTGTGGTTCGCCGCATCTTTGAGTCGCTGGGCTACCGCGTGGTGAAACTGGACCGCGTCTACTTTGCAGGCCTGACCAAGAAGAATCTGGCCCGTGGCCGCTGGCGCTATCTCACCCAGGAGGAGGTCAACTTCCTGCGTCAAGGTTCATTTGAATAAATGTATCGGACAGAGGCAAAACTCTGCCCACTCAACAAACAATCACAAGACAACAATATAATGGCATTGAAAAGAACGAAAATCGTCGACATCTTCTCGCCCGAACTGGTGGGTGAGCAAGTATGTGTCAAGGGTTGGGTACGCACCCGCCGCGGCAACAAGCATGTGCAATTCATCGCACTCAACGACGGTTCGACAATCAAGAACCTCCAGATAGTTATCGACCTGGAGAAATTTAGCGATGAGGAACTGAAACCCATCACCACTGGTTCGAGCCTTCATGTCGAGGGTACACTCGTTGCCTCACAGGGCAAGGGTCAGACTGTCGAGGTACAAGCTCAGACCATCGAGGTCTATGGCACAGCCGACCCCGACGAGTATCCACTGCAGAAGAAAGGCCACACGCTGGAGTTCCTGCGTGAGAAGGCTCACCTGCGCATGCGCACCAACACCTTTGGTGCCGTGTTCCGCATCCGTCATCACCTGGCATTTGCCATCCACAAGTTCTTCAACGACAAAGGATTCTTCTACATGCACACGCCCCTCATCACAGCCAGTGACTGCGAGGGCGCAGGCGACATGTTCCAAGTGACTACCCTCAATCTGGCCGACCTGCCCAAGAACGAGGACGGCACCAACGACTACACCAAGGACTTCTTTGGCAAGCCCACCAGCCTGACCGTCAGTGGTCAGCTTGAGGGTGAATTGGGAGCGACCGCACTGGGCGCCATCTATACCTTCGGCCCCACATTCCGTGCCGAGAACAGCAACACGCCACGTCACTTGGCCGAGTTCTGGATGATTGAGCCAGAGGTAGCATTTAACGACATCACCGACAACATGGATCTTGCCGAGGAGTTCATCAAATACTGCGTACAGTATGCGTTGGACCACTGCCAGGACGATATCGAGTTCCTGAACAACATGTATGACAACTCATTGCTTGACCGCTTGCACAGCGTGCTCAAGGAGGATTTCGTGCGCTTGACCTACACCGAGGGCATCAAGATTCTTGAGGCATCGGGCAAGAAGTTTGAGTTCCCCGTCAGTTGGGGTGTCGACCTGCAGAGCGAGCATGAGCGTTATCTGGTCGAGGAGCACTTCAAGCGCCCGGTCATTTTGACCGACTATCCGCGCGAAATCAAGGCGTTCTACATGAAGCAGAACGACGACGGCAAGACCGTGCGTGCTATGGACGTGCTTTTCCCGCAGATTGGCGAGATCATCGGTGGCAGTGAGCGCGAGGAGAACTACGACAAGCTCATCGGTGAGATTGAGCGTCGTGGCATCCCCATGAAGGACATGTGGTGGTATCTGGAGACCCGCAAGTTTGGCACTGTGCCACATGCAGGCTTTGGATTGGGCTTTGAGCGCTTGATTCTGTTCGTCACGGGCATGGCCAACATCCGCGACGTCATTCCGTTCCCCCGCACTCCCAACAACGCTGAATTCTAATCAAGAATTGAAACAGTGTTTTAAATCAAAAAGGTCCGATGGAACCCCATTGGACCTTTTACTATTATTGTCTAGAGCAAGGCGGCAACTCCCAGTGTGCCACCGATGACCAGTGCATAGCGGATGATCTTACCTATGGTCATAGCGATGATGGTAATGGGAATATTGGCACGCATCATGCCCAGCACGACCGTCAACGCACTGCCCAGCACCGGCACAAAGGCAAAGAATGCCATCCATGCCCCGCGTCCATGTATAAATCGCTCGGCACGCTCCAGTTTCTCGTGGTTGACATGCGCATACTTCTCGATCCACTCCATGTTGCCCAGCGTGCCCAGCCAGTAGCAAGTCATGCCACCCGACACGTTGCCGGCCGTCGCCGCAAGCAGACACAACCAGGGATTGAGATGCAACGGGCCGACGCAGGCTATGAGCACCGCCTCGCTGCTGAGTGGCACAATGCTACCGGCAATGAATGCGGACAAGAACATGCCCCAATAGCCCCAGTCGATAAAAAATTGCACAAATGAGTCCATCACAATGATTGTTGCTTGCAAAAATCGTGCAAAGATAATAAAAAAACTGCAGATTCTCATCCGCAGTTTTTAGTATGCGCGTATCTGTTAGCAGTTTCGACCTCAGTTTCCAGGTCGGGACAATAGACTACTTTGTCTCAACTTTGTCCTTGCAGCAATCCTTCTGACATTCAGCTTTGTCGGCCTTTGCTTCACCCTTGCAGCAATCTTGCTTTGCCTCAGGAGCCTTGCCGTCAGTCTTCATCTTGTGGCGGTCATGGCCTCCATGGCGAGCACGAGGACCGCGCTCATTATGATTAGCCCTGATTTCTTCAAACTTTGTCTTCTGCTCATCGGTGAGCAAGGCTGCGACCTTGGCATCAACGGCTTGTTGTTCAGCCTTCATGGCCTCACGACGCGCTTGCATGTCTTCGGGCTTGGGTTTCTCTTTACCCTGCTTTTCGGCACGCATCTGCTGCATCTCGGCACGCATTTTCTGTGACTGCTCGGTGTAGAGGGCTGCGATAGCCGTCTTCTGGTCAGGAGTGAGCGACAGGGCTTTGTCGAGCATGGCTACACGGTGTTCGATCATCTTCTCGGGATTCATGCCGCCCTTGGCATGATGTTGACGTCCCTGGGGCTGTGCGCTCATCGTGGCTACGGCCAGCAGCGCAATAATCATTGCCAAAAATGTCTTCTTCATTGTTTTCTTGTTTTTAATGAAATGAATAATGTTAGTTTGTCATTGATTGACGATGCAAAGTTAATGCCTATTTTTGAGACTCGCAAGCGGTGAAACATCAGTTCAAGACCAAAGGAATAGATATCTTGACCAAAACCAAAAATGTCTATACCAAATAATCAGAACGTGTATAGAATGGGTGGAGTTCTCTAGTCGGGCACACGGCTTGCTAGGGCTAAGAAAAGGTTTACAAGATGTTAAAATGGCGATTTTTTTGCTAAAAAAGTCAGTCATGAGCAAAAGGATATCGCCTAAATGCGGAAATTTCAGTAACTTTGCATACATTAAACACTCGAAGCATCATGGAGTTAAAGAAAGCACTCATCATCTCGCAAGAGATAGCACCTTATCTGGAGGAGACACCCATGTCTTCATGGAGCCGCGACCTGGCCCAAGGGCTGAAGGAACGCGGAGCCGAGGTGCGGGCATTCATGCCCAAGTATGGCTACATCAACGAGCGTCGCAACCAACTGCACGAGGTGTACCGTCTTTCGGGCATGAACATCATCATTGACGACACTGACCATCCGCTCATCATCAAGACAGCGACATTGTTGCCGTCGCGCATCTCAGTGTTCTTTATCTACAATGATGACTACTTCATCTTGCCCGCCAAGCACAAGAAGGTTGAGACTCTGCCCGAGGATGCAACGCCTCAGGAGATAACCCAAGCCATGTATAATCAACTCGAGACAGTCCTCTACCATGAGAACAACCACGAGCGCAGCATCTTCTTTGTGCGTGCCGCAGTCGAGGCCCTGCGCAAGCAACGCTGGTCGCCCGAGGTGATACAGTGCAGTGGCTGGATGACCGCACTAGTACCCCTGTATATGCGCGAGTTGTTTCCTGACGACCCCTCGTTCCGTGATGCCAAGATTGTGTATGCGCTGTGGGATGACGACTTCACCGAGCCCATGAGCGAGCGCTTCGGCATTCTGCTGCATCAGGACGGCATCAGCGACAAGTCTCTGCACGACTTCCTGGGCAAGGCAGTCGATCACACCATGCTGACGCGTCTGGCCCTAGAGCACAGCGACGCAGTCATCCAGTGCAGCCCCAACATCAAGCCCGAGGTGCTAGACCTCGTTCAACAGTCAGGCCTACCTTTCCTCCCCTACTCAGACGAGGAAAGCCATGTCGAGGCTGTGGCTAAATTCTATGAATCGCTATAAAATTTTGTTTTTATCAGCATCATGAAACAAATCATCTATGCGTTGCTCGCACTGATCGTGTTACTGGGCACGCAGTCATGCACCGATGAAACCATCGGCTCGTCGCTAACCGACACCCGCACGGCCATCATCGAAGATTCATCGTTTGTCCTGACAGGACACAGCGTTCCCAACCATCGCCTTCAAGCACGTACAAGCACACAGTTAGTGGGTCTGCTCAAGGCCGACGGCTATGGCACACTCAGCAGCGAGGTAGTCACACAGTTCATTCCAGCCTCAATCATCGACACGACCGGCGTACCCACCAATATGATTGACTCGTGCCGCCTGATGCTGACCATCACGGGCAATGGATTCACTGGTGACTCGCTCCCGCCCATGCGCCTCAATGTCTATCGCCTGAACAAGCAGTTGCCTACACCGCTCTACAGTGACTTTGATCCATCGAATTATTACGACGAAAGCGACCTTCTAGGCTCCAACTCATATTCTCCCAAGTCGACCACTACCGTCTATTTTGAAACCAACGGTGCAACTCGCAGTTACGAGGCAATATTTGTGCCGATGCCCGTGAGTCTAGCACGCGACATACAGAACGAGTATCGCCAACACCCCGAGACCTTCAAATCGCCCAGCGCGTTTGCACAGTTCTTCCCGGGTATCTACATCAAGAACAGTTATGGCAGCGGACGAGTGATGAACTTCAATCGCACTGAGTTTCAAGTGTTCTACCGCAAGTCGACCACCTTTAATGAGACCGACACCATCACCGAGAATCACAGCACTTACATGGCAGCCTCGCCCGAGACCGTGCAAGACAACATCATCACAATGGAGGTGGACGCCAAGGTCGAACAACGCATTGATGAGGGCCAAGCCATCATCGTGGCTCCAGCAGGATATGAGGTGCAGTTGCGATTCCCCATTCAGGAAATCATCAACAGTTTCCGTGACAATGTGGGTGACGACCTGGGAGTCATCAACAAACTTGAACTCACCCTGCCCGCCGAGGATCCAGGCACTGCATACAACATAGAACCGCCCACCAACCTACTGATGGTCAAGACGTCAAAGAAAGATCAGTTCATTGCTGGCGACAGCTTGACCAACAACAAGGATTCGTTCTACGCAGTGTATAACAGTGCCAAGAAGGCTTATATATTCAGTGGTCTGCGTGACTATATCCTCAATATTATCAACAATCAAGATGGCATAGCCAGCGAGGATGACATCAACCTGACTGTGACCCCAGTTGATATCACGACCTACACTGTTCCTGCTACCTACTACACCTCAGAGTCATCTGTTGTGACCAAGATTGCGCCTCAAGTGTCGACACCAGCCATCACACGACTGCGCCTCGACAAGGCCAAAGTCAAGATAACTTACAGCAAGATGATGATGTGATGAGAACAATTGTTAAGAATATTTAAAGGCATTTGACCCCGAAGAAATAATTCTTAATTCATAATTCTTAATTCTCATTTTTGTAGTATCTTTGCACCCGCAATGCAAAATGCGCATTGCATCAGCCGCAATAGCTCAGTTGGTAGAGCATTTCATTCGTAACGAAAAGGTCGCGGGTTCGAGTCCCGCTCGCGGCTCACGAGCATGACCGCTTTTCCGCATCAAGGGAAAGCGGTCATCTTTTTTAGGACAGAAAATCAATTGGACATAAGATTAAGAACATAAGCTTCAAGATGATGGAAATCAGTGCACGAGACTTCATGGAACGTCAGCCCACCTGGCCCATGGTGGCACCCACTGACAAATACTACCTGGCACTGGCACGTCAACTGGCAACTGCCTGGGACGAGAGCCTATTGCTGAGCGACATCGACGATGAAGACCGCCGAGATGCTGTGCTGGCAGCGATCGGCTACTTCCAGGACATCGTTGCCGATGCTGGATTGTGGCGCACGTTCACAACACTCCACCAGCGGGAGCACGGCACCCCCCTGCCCCACTACAAGCGCAGCGAGGAATATGTTGACTACGAACTTAACGTTGATGATCTGCGCATGGTGCTACACTACACCATGGGGTTGCATCACCGACTCGACCCACACGATCCACAGTTGCTGGCATTGGCACAAGTGTTTTTCACGTTGCTCGACGAGGTATATGTCACCGCCCCCGTAGCCGTCGACCTGCAACTGCTGCTGGATGTTGACCTCAACGACGAGAATGACGCTAGCCGCACCTATGATCTGGCCTACTGGCTATTCTGGAAGAGTTATCTGCTGCGTCCGTGGGCCGAGGCAGCCGCCGCCGAGGCACACCCCGAGGCACAACGCATCATTGCCAGTTGCGGCGACAGCGACGCCACCCCGCTGTTGCACGACCTGAATGACCGCATCATGGCCCGCACCGCCGCTGGCCCGCTGCCCCTGAGCGTTGGCCGCTGGATTGAGGAGATCATCGCCAGCGCGAACTCTTAGCTCAATTGGCAATTGAAAAATGAAAAATTACCGCCAGACTGCACGCTAGCCTGGCGGTAATTGTGTATTTCAAGACGATGACCTTCGATCAGAGTCCGCGTCCGTGGCAATTCTTGTATTTCTTGCCGCTTCCGCAAGGACAGGGATCGTTGCGACCCACCTTGGGGCCAGCATTGACGATAGGCGTCGTAGGACGCTGAGGAGCATGCGATGCGCCGCGGGCCGCAGCCTGTTGTGCACGGGCGTTAGCAGCGACAGCATCTTCCTG
>Ga0310695_10009587_pt1 | contig 14490 bp, 9 predicted proteins | sample RumenRJG_04DNA_FD_203882 | JGI IMG/M metagenome (GOLD analysis project Ga0310695, IMG submission 203882) | Bovine rumen microbial communities from Lethbridge, Alberta, Canada - RJG_04 (v2) (version 2) | ecosystem: Host-associated > Mammals > Digestive system > Stomach > Rumen | place: Canada... | reverse complement strand
CATGCAGCGTTTTTAACTGTATACAATATACAATTAAAAACATAATGGTTATTGACTTTGACTCTGTGAAAGAGTAATATAATTAGAAGAGTATTGAGGCTGCTTTTGGCTCTGTAAATATTGAAATAAAAGTGCGGCAGGGTTTTGTCTGCTGCTGTTTTATACTCTGAAACGCGGTTCGTCCGGAAGCGCGTTCTGTGGGGCCGGAAGTGTCTGGTAATATGAAAGGAGTACTTTTACTATGGCGAATACAAGTGTACCGGCTGATAATAGACAGCTGAAAACTATGGACGGCAACACCGCCGCGGCGCATGTTGCTTATGCGTTCACTGAAGTAGCTGCTATTTATCCGATTACACCATCCTCACCGATGGCTGAGCATATGGATGAATGGGTAGCTGAAGGCAGAAAGAACATCTTCGGTGAATCTGTAAAGATCGTCGAGATGGAATCCGAAGCAGGCGCGGCAGGCGCAGTTCACGGATCAATTACGACCGGTTCTTACACATCGACATTCACGGCGTCTCAGGGCCTTCTGCTGATGGTGCCGAATATGTTCAAGATTGCCGGTGAACAGGTTCCTGCAGTATTCCATGTTTCTGCAAGAGCTGTTTCTACACACGCACTTTCAATTTTCGGAGATCATTCCGACGTTATGGCATGTCGTCAGACAGGTTACGCAATGCTGGCGTCCAACAGCGTTCAGCAGGTTATGGACCTTGCCGCAGTAGCTCATCTGGCTACAATCGACGGAAATCTGCCGATGCTGAATTTCTTTGACGGATTCAGAACATCTCATGAGTTTCAGAAGATTCGTGTCTGGGATTATGATACGCTTAAGAGCATGGTCAACTGGGATGCAGTTAAGAAATTTAAAGATCACGCACTCAATCCGAATCATCCACACAGTGTCGGATCCGCAGAGCAGCCGGAAGCGTTCTTCCAGCACAGCGAGGCTGCAAACACTGCGTATAACGAGACTCCGGATATCATTGCCAAGTATATGGATATGGTCAATGAAAAGATCGGAACAGATTATAAACCGTTTAATTACTATGGTGCGCCGGACGCGACAGAAGTTATCGTTGCTATGGGTTCCGTATGTGATGCAGCTGAAGAACTGATTGACCACCTGATTAAAGACGGAAAGAAAGTCGGATTGATCGAAGTACATCTGTACAGACCATTCTCGACAAAGTATCTCCTCAACGTCATTCCTGATACAGTTCAGAAGATTTCTGTACTCGACAGAACCAAGGAACCAGGTTCTTCCGGAGAACCACTTTACCTCGACGTTGTTGCTGCACTGAACGGAACTAAATTCGGCGGCATTGAGATCCAGAGAGGACGTTACGGACTCGGTTCCAAGGATATCCAGCCGGGAGACATTCTCGCTGTATATGAGAACATGGAAGCTGCACAGCCTAAGACAGAATTCACACTCTCAATTAACGATGATGTCACAAACCTGTCCATCGCCCCGAGCCATTATCCGAACACAGCTCCGGAAGGAACTGTCTGCTGCAAGTTCTGGGGACTCGGATCAGACGGTACTGTTGGCGCGAATAAGAACAGCGTTAAGATCATCGGTGACTATACAGATAAGAAAGTGCAGGCATACTTCCAGTACGACTCCAAGAAATCCGGCGGCGTAACGATTTCACACCTGCGTTTCGGAGACAGTCCGATCAAGTCGACATACTACATCAAGCAGGCAGACTTTGTCGCATGTCACAATGCTGCATATCTGAATAAGTATGACATGGTTCAGGATGTTAATCCAGGCGGATCATTCCTGCTGAACTGTGGATGGAGCGATGAAGAACTTGAAGAACACCTCCCGGGTAAAGTTAAAAAGTACATCGCTGAGAACGACATTAACTTCTATACATGCGACGCAGTTTCGATCGCTAAGGAAGTAGGACTCGGCGCAAGAAGAACCAACTCCGTACTTCAGGCTGCATTCTTCAAGATCGCGAACATCATTCCGATTGAAGATGCTGAGAAACACATGAAAGACGCGGTTGTTTCGACTTACAGCATGAAGGGTGAATCCATCGTTAACATGAACCTCGCTGCGATCGACGCCGGTCTGAACAACGTTCACAAGGTTGACGTTCCGGCATCATGGGCTAACGCAGCTGATGATTCGGCGCCTGTTAAACTGGAAGGCCGCGACGAACTCATGACAAATTACCTGAACGATATCCTCGTACCGATGAGCAACATGAGCGGAGACAACATTCCTGTATCTGCTTTCATGGACACAGTAGATGGTACAATTCCTGCAGGTACTGCTGCTTTTGAGAAGCGCGGAATTGCCGCAGACGTTCCTGTATGGAATGTTGACAATTGTATTCAGTGTAACCGCTGCGCATTTGCATGCCCGCACGGCGTTGTAAGACCGTTCGCGCTGGCTGCAGATGAGGTTGGTGACATTACAGATACTAAGAAGATGATCGGCAAGGGCGTGGAAGATCTCCAGTTCACGATCGGTATCTCTGCGCTTGACTGCACAGGCTGCGGATCATGTGCTTCCGTATGTCCGGCAAAGGAAAAAGCGCTTGTCATGACTCCGGCAGAAGACGCTGTCGTTGCCGAAAATCAGAAGAAGTACGATTATCTCTTCGCAAATGTCAAGGACAAAGAACTGCCGTTCAAGATCGATTCTGTCAAGGGATCTCAGTTCAGACGTCCTCTGCTCGAGTTCTCAGGTGCATGCCCGGGATGCGGAGAATCACCATATGCTAAGATCGTTACCCAGCTCTTCGGAGACAGAGCTTACATTGCAAACGCTACCGGTTGTTCATCCATCTGGGGCAACAGTGCGCCGAGTACGCCGTACACTGTAAATCCTGAAGGAAAAGGTCCTGCATGGGGCAACTCCCTGTTCGAGGACAATGCTCAGTTCGGTCTTGGTATGGTAGTATCTGTAGAAGCCAGAAGAAACGCATGCAAGAGTGCAGCTGAAAGACTGGTTGGCAAAGTTGCTTCCGCACAGGCATGGCTTGACGCATTTGATGATCCTGTAGAAGCACGTGTAAAGGGCGAAGCACTTGCTGCTGACTGCGCTGGCGTTGATGATCCGGATGCAGAATTCATCGTAAACAACGCGGATATGCTTAACAAGCCTTCAATGTGGATCTTCGGAGGAGACGGCTGGGCTTACGATATCGGTTACGGCGGACTCGACCATGTAATCGCTTCCGGTATGAACCTGAATGTTCTGATCTTCGATACAGAAGTATATTCCAACACAGGCGGACAGTCCTCCAAGTCCACTCCGATGGGCGCGGTTGCTCAGTTCGCAGCTGCCGGTAAGGGCGTTAAGAAGAAAGATCTGCCGTCCATGGCAATGCAGTATGGCTATGTATATGTAGCTCAGATCGCAATGGGCGCAGACCCTGAACAGGCAGTTAAGGCAATCAAGGAAGCCGAAGCATATAACGGACCGTCCCTTATCCTGGCATATGCACCATGCATTAACCACGGAATCAAGAAGGGTATGGCTAAGTCTCAGGAAGAGATGAAGGATGCGGTAGCCAGCGGATACTGGAACCTGCTGCGCTTCAACCCTGATCTTGCTAAGGAAGGCAAGAACCCTCTGTCCATCGACAGCAAGGAGCCGACTGCAAGCTACAGAGATTTCATTATGGGCGAAGTACGCTACAACTCACTGACTCTGAAGTTCCCTGAAAGAGCAGAAGAACTCTTTGAAACAGCTGAGGCGGATGCACTGGCTCGTTATGAACGGCTGAAGAGCACTCAGGCAAGCTTTGATAAATAATAACTGTGTTGCTCGCGGCCCGGCGTCATTTTGTCCGCCAGGCGCAGAGTAATCACTGCGATATGACCACGATGTTATACGGAAAGCCGGGGCGCTGCCGATGCGGCAGCATCCCGGCATAATCATAATTAACAGTTATCTGTCGTAAAGATTGATGTTTTTTTAACAAGGTTGTTAAAATCGTTGATTAGATATGTTTTTTGTCGTATAATTATATTATTAATACTATTTAATTTTTTGATATAGGAGGATTTGCGGTGAAAAGGTTTGAAATTCTTAATAAGAGAAAACTGAACGACACCATCAACTGGTACACGTTCTATGCTCCATTAATCGCAAGACATGCCAAACCGGGACAGTTCGTCATACTTCGTGTTGATGAGTATGGTGAGAGATTCCCGATCACAATGGCAGGTCATGATGAAGAAAAAGGTACAGTAGATATTATTGTACAGACAGTAGGTAGATCATCCATGTTGCTGGAGCAGCTGGAAGTTGGCGACGCTATCGCTGACATGGTTGGTCCGCTCGGAATGCCTTCACACATGGAAGGTCTGAAGAACGTACTGATCGTAGGCGGCGGTGTTGGTAACGCACTGGCTTACCCGCTTGCAATCGGAATGCATAACTATGGAATCAACGTAGAAATGATCGCAGGATTCAAGACTAAGGATATCGTTATCCTGGAAGATGAGCTCCGCGCTGGCGTTGATAAACTTTATGTTATGACTGACGACGGATCTTATGGAGAAGGTGGCTTTACTACTGATAAGGAAAGAGCTCTTCTCGAGTCCGGCAAGAAGTATGATGAGATCGTAGCTGTAGGACCTGCAATCATGATGAAGTTCGTCTGCGAGATTGCTGAGGAATTCGGAGTACCTTCCGTTGCGTCACTGGCTACTTACATGATCGACGGAACTGGAATGTGCGGTGGATGTCGTGCTATCATCGACGGCGAGAGTAAGTTCGTATGCGTTGACGGACCGGACTTCGACGGCGCTAAGATCGACTGGGATCTCCTCATTAAGAGAGGTAAAACTTTTGCCAAGGAAGAAGCGCGTGACAGAGAGCACGTATGCAAAATAACAGGAGGTGTACGTAGTAATGGCTAATATGAGAAATGATAAAAACCCAATGCCTGAACAGGAAGCCAATGTACGTAACAAAAACTTTGAAGAAGTAGCTCTTGGATATACTGAAGAAATGGCACTGGACGAAGCTGCAAGATGTCTCAATTGTAAAAACAGACCTTGCGTAAGCGGATGTCCTGTAAACGTTAAAATCCCTGATTTTATCGCGAAGGTTGTTGAAAAGGATTACGAGGGTGCGTATGAAGTTATCACTTCAACGAACTCCCTTCCTGCTGTCTGCGGACGTGTATGTCCTCAGGAGAACCAGTGCGAGAGCAAGTGCGTAAGAGGTATCAAGGGAGAACCTGTTGGTATCGGACGTCTTGAGAGATTTGTCGCTGACTGGCATAATACTAATAAAGCAGATGAAAAGATTGACCCGGTTCCAAGCAATGGTCATAAGGTTGCGATCGTAGGCGGCGGCCCTGCTGGCCTGACTGCAGCAGGAGACCTTGTAAACAAGGGTTATGATGTAACTGTATTTGAGAGTCTCCATAAGGTTGGCGGAGTACTGGTTTATGGTATCCCACAGTTCCGTCTCCCTAAGGAAATCGTACAGGTAGAAGTTGATAAGCTGGAAGCAAAGGGCGTTAAGTTCATCACTGACGCGATCATTGGTAAGGCAATCACTATCGATGAGCTCATGGATGAAGAAGGATTCGAAGCAGTATTCGTAGGATCCGGCGCAGGTCTTCCTATGTTCATGGGTATCCCTGGCGAGAACTTTGTCGGCGTAGTATCCGCTAACGAATACCTCACCAGAATCAACCTGATGAAGGCTTATCGCGATGATTATGATACACCGATCGCTCGTCCGGCAAGAGTTGCCATCGTTGGTGCAGGAAACGTAGCAATGGACGCTTCCAGATGTGCTAAGAGAATGGGCGCCGAAGTAGATCTGTTCTATCGTCGTTCAGTAGAAGAAGTACCGGCAAGAAAAGAAGAGTTCGAGCATGCTCAGGAAGAAGGCGTAAACTTCAACTTCCTCTGCAACCCGATCGAGATCCTTGGTGACGAAGACGGTAACGTATGCGGAATCAAGTGCATCAGAATGGAACTTGGTGAGCCGGATGCTTCCGGAAGAAGAAAACCGGTTAAGGTTGAGGGTTCAGAGTTTGTAACTGATGTTGACTATGTAATCATGTCCCTCGGAACAAAGGTTAACACGCTCGTCAGAACTACGACTCCGGGAATCGACCCGACTGAAAAGGGTGGAATCGCAATCAATGACGATACTGGTATGACAAGCCGTCCTGGCGTATTCGCAGGCGGAGATGCTGTAACAGGTGCTGCTACAGTAATCAAGGCTATGGGAGCTGGTAAGGTAGCTGCTGCAGGAATCGACGAATACATCCAGAATAAATAATCAGAGATGAAACGGAATTCCGGGCAGAATGATGTCTGAAACCTGAATAGCATAATCTCGGGGCTGTTGCATTTATGATTTACATCATAAGGCAGAAGCCCCGGTTTTATTTTTTTGTTTTCGGTTTACAGCAGCTCTTTTTTTTTTCGGGGATCCTTTTTCGCGGTGCCTCTGTTTTTCTGATTATGATTATATAGGTCCCCGAGTCTGGCTGTGGCGTTTAACGATCGTTTGAAATGACTTCGATAAAATTGTAATAGGGGTAATTATTTGCACATATTTTAGGATACTGGATAAAAATAGGGGTAATGTTTGTATATTTATGTACTTTACATATATAGAGTTGACAAAACAATCAATAAATAACACTATAGTAGTGTAGGTTTTTTGTTCAGATAATGAGAAGGTTCGGCGAACGGATTGAAAGACGCGGGATCGTAGACCGACCGATAAAGTGGCTCGTTTACTTCACGTAAATTTATAGAAGGATGTGGATTTGTAGTGAAGTACAGTCTTTATTTGGTTAGTTTTAGGAGGCCAATAATGGAAATTGAAAAGCTAAAACTGAAGTTTCCGTTCATTGACAGAATGATTAATGACGAAGAGATTTTCTGGTTCAACGATAGAAAAGATGAAGAAATCGAGCTGCCGGTCGATCCGGAGGATACCGACATCGCGGAACAGCGGCTGTTTCGTTTTGCATCGTATATTTCAAAGATTTTTCCTGAGACGGATGAAATGGGCGGAATCATAGAGTCGCCGCTCGTGGAGATCAGTTCGATGAAGGAGGCTTTGGAAAAAGAACACGGAGTCAGAATACCGGGCAGGCTGTTTTTAAAGTGTGACAGTCATATGCCGGTGTCGGGATCGGTCAAAGCCCGCGGAGGGATTTATGAAGTGCTGAAATTTGCCGAAGAAGTGGCAATGGATCACGGTATGCTGAAGGTAACGGACAGCTATGATATTTTGACGGAGGAACGTTTTAAGAAGTTGTTCGGTGAATATAAAATTGTTGTCGGTTCGACAGGAAATCTGGGGCTGAGTATCGGTCTGATGGGTGCGGTGCTGGGCTTTCGGGTTATCGTCCATATGTCTTCCGATGCGCGCCAGTGGAAGAAGGATCTGCTGCGGCAGAAGGGAGTCACAGTTGTGGAGCACAGCGGAGATTATCAGATGGCGGTAGCGGAAGGTCGGAAGAGCGCGGAAGCGGACAATTATTGTCATTTTGTCGATGATGAGAATTCAATGGATCTTCTGCTCGGGTATTCAGTTGCGGGAAGAAGGATCGCGGAGCAGTTCCGCAGACAGCAAATCAAGGTGGACGAAGATCATCCTTTGTTTGTGTATCTGCCTTGCGGAGTCGGCGGGGCGCCGTCCGGCATCGCGTTCGGAATGATCAACGAGTTTGGAAAACATACGCATTGTTTTTTTGCGGAACCGACACATGCGCCGGCTATGATGCTCGGGCTGATGACCGGCCTGCGCAGCGGAATTTCCGCGGCTGATGTCGGAATCGACCCGAAGACGATTGCGGATGGTCTGGCGGTCGCGCGACCGTCGGAATCGGCGGCGCGGGTTCTGCAGATGTATTCAGACGGGGGTTATACATTAAACGACAATACAATGCTGAAATATCTGCGTCTGCTTTATGACTCGGAGGGTATATTTATTGAACCATCTGCATGCGCCGCGTTCGGCGGGCTGCCGAAGATCGTGACGGAAGAGGCGTATCTGATAAAGAATAGCATGAAGAATAAAATGGAAAATGTGACACACATCATCTGGGCTACCGGAGGCAGCATGGTGCCTCCGGAAGAAAAGGATGCCTGTTACAAACTGTCACTGTAATTCATGAGTCTCCGCAGAAATCCGTTTTTGCGGGACTTTTTATTTTTTGCTGATTTTTCAGATCCGGGAGACTCCGGCGAGTCTTCGTTTTTTGAGATAATGTCGTCGTAATACAGAATTTTACACTGCAGCGGTTCATTTTTTTCAGCGACCAGGAGCGCGCAGGAACCGTTTATACTGCCGTCGCGCGGGTATGTTAAACTGCCCGGATTCAAAACGGTGATTCCGTTGGCGACCTCGACCGCCGGCATGTGCGTGTGTCCGTAGCAGACGGCGACGCAGTTGTATTGTTCGGCGAGATAGAACAGTCCGGAACGGGTGAAACCCACATTCTGCATATGGCCGTGTACGATCAGGATCTGCCCGGAAGGCGTATGGGTGATCTGAAAACTGTTTCTATAGCAGTTATCACAGTTCCCCTCGACGCCGATAACAGCTGTGCCGAGTTCATCCGCGAGATTATCCGCGTCTTCCTTGTGATCACCGCAATGTATAATGAAAGAAACAGGCTGATCCTTTGAAAGGATTCTGTAGATTTCGGCGGCTTTTTCGATTCTGCCGTGTGTGTCACTGATAACGAGAATATTCATATGATTTGTTTATTTCCTTCCTGAATGACTGTGTGGTAAAGGCAAAGTGCGGCGCCTGCCGTGTTTAATGGTACTATTATACATTGTCCATGTGACAAAATAAAGTAACGATAGTAAAGAAATTCGTTTTGTGATATTATAAAATCCGGAAAAAGCCGGAGCGTTGGAAGCGTAACGGATTTGATTCCGGTGTATTAATTGTGGGAAAGAAAGGATGTTTTCTGATGGAACGACTGATAAATGTAGATATGAAAGAGTACACCTCATTCAGAGCGGGGGGCAAAGCGGATCTGATGCTGATTCCGGAAACTGCGGAGGAGCTGAAGCACGCGCTTCGGGAAACGGCTGAAAGCGGGACAGATTTTGTTTTACTGGGAAACGGCTCCAATACGCTGGTTAGGGATGAGGGCTTTCATGGAACAATCATCCATCTTGGCACCGGTTTTTCCGCGGTTGAAAAGAAAGGGAACCGGTTGAGGTGCGGTGCTGCGGCTTTGATGTCTGCGGTCGCGGATGCCGCGATGAAATACGGATTGAGTGGGTTTGAGAATATTTCCGGCATTCCGGGAAGCATTGGCGGCGCGGTATTTATGGACGCGGGTGCATACGGAACAGAGATCCGTGACGTGATCGTCAGTGCGGAAGTTGTCCGACGGGACGGAAGCGATATTTATACGGTTACGGTGGACGACATGGATCTATCGTACAGACACAGCCAGTTTCAGGAAACCGGGGATGTCGTGATCTCGATCGAGATCGAGCTGGAACCGGCGGATCCTCAGGAGATTTCAAAGAAAATGAAAGAAATGACGGAAAAGCGGAACAGCAGGCAGCCGCTTCAGTATCCGAGTGCGGGGAGCTTTTTTAAGCGGCCGGAAGGATATTTCGCGGGTAAACTGATTCAGGACGCTGGCCTGAAGGGCGTGACGATCGGCGGCGCGCAGGTTTCGGAGCAGCACGCCGGTTTTATTATAAACCGCGGCGGCGCGACGGCGTCGGACATCATTGACCTGATGCATCTCGTGCAGAATGCGGTTTACGATCAGTTCGGCGTGAAACTGGAGCCGGAGGTGCGGATCATCGGCGGATGAAGAGACCGGTGTCCGTCAGGTTTGGCGGCTGACGGGCAGGCGGGCTGAAAGAAACGATGCCTGAAAGAGCCGGAGATAAAAGGTCCGGCATATGAAGGGATCGGTGCCTGAAGGGTTCTGCGGCCTGCGCGCAGTCAGATGGAACAGAAAGAAAAGGGGTAATGCTTTGACGGATTTCAGCAAAGAATACAGAATGAAATATGATTTTCACACGCATACGGTGTATTCGCACGGATTTCCGATACCGCACGGCAAGGGGACCGTTGAAAGCAATGTTGCGGCGGCCGAGAAAGCGGGACTCGAGGCGATCGCGATCGCGGATCATGGGTTCGGACATATGTTTTATGGAATCAGGCGCGGACTGGTGGCTTCTGAACGGGCTGAAATCGAAGCCGCACAGGCGGCACATCCGTCGGTGCGTGTCTACATGAGCGTGGAGGCCAACATCATTGAGATCGGTGACAACCTGGACCTTACGCATGAAGAAGCCGGGCAGTTCGACTTTCTGATCGCCGGCTTTCACTATGGGGCGTGGAACTGCCATGGCGTGAGCAACTGGCTCTGCGACAAACATATCACGACGCCGCGGCTCAGGGAACGCCTCAGGGACCGAAATACGGCGATGATTATCGGCGCTCTGCGCAATTATGATATAAAGATTCTGACGCATCCGGGCGATAAATGTCCGGTTGACATGGCGGCTATCGCGAAAGTGTGCGCGGAAACGGATACATTAATGGAACTTAACACGTCGCATCTTCATCTGACCGTTGAAGAACTGAAGATCGCGGCAAAGGAAGACGTCCGCTTCATCATCGGAAGCGACGCGCATACGTCTGACCGTGTCGGCGATTATGTGAACGGGCTTGAGCGCGCCGAAGCCGCGGGCGTAGATTTTCAGAGGATTGTTAACATCGAGAAAAGATAGAATTTTTCAGGCAGGTATTTTATGGGAAATGATAATAAATTAAAGGCAGTGATCATCACGGGCATGTCCGGTGCCGGAAAAACGCACGCGGCGGACTGGTTTGAAGACCATGGTTATTACTGTATCGACAATATGCCGCCTTCGCTGATAAAAAACTTTGTCGAGCTGGTTTCCAATCCGGGCAACGAACAGACAAAGGCAGCCTTTGTTGTTGATATCCGCAGTGAAGAGTTTTTTCTTGACCTGAATGGAACGCTTGAGTATCTGGACAACGACGCGGAAATCGAATACATTATTCTGTTCATGGAAGCGTCGGACGCCACACTCATGCGGCGATTCAATGAGACCCGGCGCATGCATCCGCTTGCGGACGGCGCAGCGTCCAGGGAAGTCATCAGCCGGGAACGGGCAATGCTGTCAGACATCCGTAAGCGCGCGGATTATATCATCGATACAACAAATCTTAAAGTTTCGCAGTTTAATGCCGAGATGAGCAATATTTTTGAGGGCAAAAAGGACCGCAGGCGACAGTTCGCGATAAACATCATGTCGTTCGGGTACAAGTACGGGCTGCCGAACGAATCGGACGTTATTCTTGACATGCGTTTTATTCCGAATCCGTTTTACGTAAAGAGCCTGCGCAAACTCACCGGCAACAATAAAAAAGTGAGTTCATATATTATGCGCCATGATGTTTCAAAAAACTTTGTCAATCAGATCTGTGAAATGATTAACCGCCTGGTTCCGAGTTTTTTAAAGGAAGGTAAAAATCATCTGAATATTTCCTTCGGCTGCACCGGCGGCCAGCACCGTTCGGTGGCGATTGCCAACCAGGTATACCAGCAGCTGCGGGAGGACGGGTACCGACTGACGTTGAATCACAGGGAACTGTAGGGAGAGAGTATGTCTTTTTCATCTGATACAAAAAACGAACTTTCAAGGACGACGCCGCAGAAGAAGGCGGAACAGCTGGCTGAAATAGCCGGCTTTTTAAGAGTTTCGGGAAGTATCCGGCTCGCCGGGAGCGGCCGGTTCCGGCTCATCATAAAGACGGACAATTCTGCGGTGGCACGCCATTACAAGAAACTGATCCAGGACTATTTCAGTATTGAGACGGGACTTGAGGTGGAAAGCGGCGGGACGCTTCGGAAAGGTTACGTTTATGCTTTGTCGGTCGGGCCGGAGATGCGCAGCGAGTCGATTCTCAGGGAAACCGGGATTTTGCTGGTCAGGGAAGGAAACAATTACATCAGCGACGGGATTTATCCGGGAATTCTGCGGACAAAGGGCTGCCGCAAGGCTTATCTGCGCGGCCTCTTCATGGGAATCGGCACGGTCAGCAGTCCGGACAAAGGATATCAGCTTGAATTTGTCTGTAATACGGAGGTTCTGGCGAATGATCTGCGGAAGCTGATTCATACTTTTGACGATCTCTCCGTCAAGATCACGGAGAGAAAAGGAAAATTTGTTGTTTATATGCGGAAGGCGGAATATATCAGTGACACGCTGGCAATCATGGGAGCGCATTCGCAGGTTTTGAAGTACGAGGATGTGCGGATGCGAAAGGAACTGATGAACCGGACGATGCGGATTACCAACTGCGATACCGCGAACATGGATCGGACGCTGGAGGCTTCGTACCGGCAGATGGAGGCGATTCGTCGATTGAAATCCGCGGGCAGGTTCGGGAGGCTGCCCGCGAAGGTGCAGGAGCTGGCGGAGATGCGGCTGGAGCACCCGGAAGCGAGCCTTGCGCAGCTCGGTGAGATGATGAATCCGCCGCTTAAGAAGTCCGGGGTGAACGGGCGGATGAAGAAGATTATGGACGCGGCGAAGGATCTGGTTGACTGAACCGGGAATGTTTGTGCGTCCGGAGAAGTAGATGACTGCGCCGGGAAAGTAGGCGAGCCAGCGCCCGGAAAGCGATGCGTGGCGCTCGGAAATGGGGAAGCATTATGGAAAAGGGTCAGAAACTCAGACTGAAAATCGAGGATATTACGGAAAACAGTCAGGGCGTCGGCAGGACTGAAGAGGGGATGACGGTTTTTGTGCGCAGGGGGAATGCGCGGGATGACGCGCTTCCGGGTGACACAGTCCTTTGTCATACGACAAAGGTAAAAAAGCGTTTTGCGATTGCGGAGCTGGACGAAGTTCTGGAGAAGTCTCCGTACCGGATTGACGGGGGCCGGACCGGAGAGGGCCGAACCGACGGAGGTCGGGATGACGGGGAGCAGAGCTACGGGGAATTTTGTGAATATTCCGACCGGTGCGGCGGCTGCCCGTACGGAAAGCTGATCTATGGCAAGCAGCTGGAACTCAAGGAACGCGGCGTTCGTGAAGCCCTGAAAAGGATCGGGAATGTCGCGGAACCGGCGCTTGACCCGATTATCGGAATGACCGGTTCGCCTTATAATTACAGGAATAAAGCTGTGATGCCGGTTTCGACCGACCGCGACGGCAATCCGGCCGTCGGTTTTTTCAAAGAGCGTTCGCGAACTGTGGTTGACTGCCGCGCGTGCCGTATTCAGGCGCCGCCGGCGATGGCGGCGGCGGAAGCGCTCCGTCAATTCATGATCTCTGATCATGTGACGGCCTACGACCCCGTGACAAAGAACGGCCTGTTTCGGCACCTCGTTGTGCGTACCGCGTCCGGAACCGGTGAAGTTATGGTGCTGCTCGTAATCAACGGCAAAGGGATTCCGAATGCCGAGAAGCTGATCAGGATGCTGGATGACGCGATTTATGCGCTCCCGCCGGCGGAAAATGGTGTTGAATACAGCCTGGAGAGTGTGTTTATTAATGTGAACCGGCCGGAGAAAGTGGCCGGCGCGGGCAGTGCGGGAAAAGAGCGAAAAGCCGGAAAAGCTGGAAAAGGCAGAAGAGCCGGGAATCGAGGCCGGAACCGGGGCGGTGGAAGCGGAAAGGATGACCGGAGGACTTTGGAAAAAGAGCCTCTTTACGGAAAGAAAACTGAGCTTATCGCCGGTAAGTCAACGATTATTGAAGGCGCAGGCGGAACCGCGCTGGAAATCTCACCGCTTTCTTTTTGTCAGGTCAATACCACGCAGATGGAAGCGCTCTATTATCAGGTTTTTGAATACGCGGGTCTGTCCGAAGGCGATACGGTGCTGGATGTTTACTGCGGGATCGGCAGCATCGGTCTGTTTTTGTCCGGGATCATGGATGACCGGATCCGTGTCATTGGTATCGAATCCGACCACGGCGCGGTGCTCAACGCCAATCGGAATGCCGTGATCAACGGGATCGTCAATGCGCGATATGTCTGCGGACGAGCGGAAGATGTTCTTCCGGAACTCGTCGCGGATAGAAAGAATTCGGTATCGGAGGGTGCAGAGATTATCGAGGCTGTGGAACCTGGAGAACCTGCGGCATCTGAAGAATCTGCAGATGCGTCGGCTCCGTCGCTGAAAATCGAACTGGGTGACGTCACTGCGGCAATCCTTGATCCGCCGCGCGCGGGATGTGATGAACGCTTGCTCCGGGCTGTTGCCGCAGCGGAACCAGCGCGGATTGTCTATGTATCCTGCGAGCCGCCGACGCTGGCGCGCGATGTAAAACTGCTCCGTGAACTCGGGTATACCTTTGTCAAAGGAACTCCGGTCGACATGTTCCCGCAGACCGGCAGAGTCGAGACGGTTGTCTTGCTTTCCAAGGGCGAGGTCGACTCGAAAAAGATTCGGGTTGAGTTCTCTTTGGAAGATATGGATATGTCCGAATTTCAGGATGGGG
>Ga0310695_10009584_pt1 | contig 14494 bp, 8 predicted proteins | sample RumenRJG_04DNA_FD_203882 | JGI IMG/M metagenome (GOLD analysis project Ga0310695, IMG submission 203882) | Bovine rumen microbial communities from Lethbridge, Alberta, Canada - RJG_04 (v2) (version 2) | ecosystem: Host-associated > Mammals > Digestive system > Stomach > Rumen | place: Canada... | reverse complement strand
GAGAATATCACCTCGTGTCTGATCGTACATGTTCTGTGTTGCGGATAGATGAAGAAACTGTTTAGAAGTTCAGCTCGCAGCCGCTAAAGCGCAACCGTCAGATTCCGAAGGCCTTACGAGCTTACGCTCAGAGCGTTTCGAGTGCTGACAAAGGTGGCGTGCGAATCATAGACTAAAAATCTCATAGAGATGTCTGGGTCTATTTCTTACGGGTCAGGATGAAGCCCGATTTCAAATTCTTGACATGTTTGGCCAGTTTTACCAGTTCTTTGTTGGTCTTGCTGTCTGAAAAACCGCCATGCCCTTGAATCTCCTCAAGAAGTATCGAGGTGTCCGTGACGAGCGACAGGGTGTCAGTATGTTCCATGCGGGAGGTTACCTCTGTTGACTGCACGTTCTTGACAGCGAATCGCAATTTGTCACCGTCAGCCATCCAGGTGCCCGTCGTATCATCGCCCACAAAGGTATAGGTGTAGGTGCCATTCGCGCGTATCTTGAGATACGTGTTGGCTGCACTCACGTGTGCCTTCTCGCAGTATTTGTTCAGTTGGGCTTCCAGTTTTGGGGCAACGGAATTTGTGGCCATCTTCGACAGCGCATTCTTTGTAGTGGAAATCACAACGGGCTTCACATACACCCACGTACCGATAATCTTCTCCGTATCGACATCCTTCGTCGAAAAGGCTCCCTTCACTGTAGAGACTATAGTCTTTACCTTGCCTGATTTCCTGGCAGACTTCACAGAGTCTATCACCTCATTCACCGTTTGACAGTCTGCCGTTGTCAGCGACAGCGCAGCAGCCAATAAAAAAATCATTCTTTTCATTTCCGTTTTTCTATATTTAATAATCTGATTCATTAGAGTCCCCTGATCTAACGAAAGCGGTCTTGTATTCATTATTTTCATATCTCTTTACATTTTAACTTTATAATAGAAACTTTCTGCAAAGATACAAAAAATATTTTAAATAAAAGACAAAAATCCCTAAAAAAATATCGTTTAAAACATGCCACGGGGACAGGTAATGACAACAGATGACTGATGTAAAAATGATGCTCATGGTAATGGCACAACCTTTGATGGTGTCTTGCTCCCCTGCCGAAGCTGCTCACGCTCGGCCATTGATACATTGCAACGCCACACTCTGCACCTTCAGGTCAGAGAAGCATCATGGCTCTCGCTTAACCGCAGCATTGCAGGAAATATTGACAACTAACCCACGCTTATGAAGCACAATTAGGAAAATACGACGAAATAGGTCAATATTGAGGTCAAAATGACTTAAAATAATCAAATATCTTATGCTTTTCCGTCAAAACTCTTGCAGAAAATCTTAAAAAGGTGTATATTTGCACCGTGTAAAATCTCAAAAAGGTGTAAAATATGGAAGTTCAGAAATCGCAAAAAGGTGCGGATGACATCATTATGAAGCGTAAAATATATCAGCAACTCCTTGATTGAGGAGCACAGGGGACAGATACTGTTTTATTATATTATTCTTGGCAAAAGCATTGTCGATTCAGAAAAATATCGTATCTTTGCGCCAAGAATTAGAAAAAGGAGATACAACAACGCGCACAGAGGGACAGGCACCGTGTGACCTATCAGTTTTAGTCCGTCCCGAGCGGACTTTATCCAAATATTTCTCCGCCAGGTGGTTCAACCTTTTGATTTTCAGGAAGATGATGGCGGAGGAATTTGAATGCGGCTGCTATTAGGATTATGTTATTTCTCAAGGAGGCTCCTGTAAGGACGGAAGAGGGAAGGTTAATGTTTGGGAGGCAGGATCTAAGTGGTAGTGAGGCCGTATTTAACAACTCTACTACTTAAGTCGCAAGGTTCTAGGACTTAAGTCGTAAGACTCTGCCACTTAAGTGGTAAGGTTCTGTGACTTAAGTCGCAGATTAAAGAGAACGGACTTAATAGATGCTTAGGTCCTAGCTCACAACTGTTTAGGATGCTCCCTAAAACAATAGTGTTCGCATTCGAAATAGCATTGGTTACACGAGAGAGAGCAAAATTCTCCGCCATCATTCCACTGTATATCAGATGGTTAGGAGTGATGGCGGAGGATTTTTTCATTTTTCTTTTCCCTACATCAAAACGGAAAAAAGAAACTAAAATACAGACTAAAAAATCAAGGAAGTGCCTTCTGGACCTACCTTGAGACGGACCTTGCAACCTTCTATCAAGGGATAGTTGTAGGTGCTGTGATGACCCACGGGGAAATCATAGCAGACGGGGATGGGCAGGTGTTGCAGATACTCATGGAGCATCTCGTACATATCGGCAAAGTCGTTCTCCGGACTCTTGTATTTGGAGAAATGTCCGACGACGATTCCTTTGAGCTTGGAGAGGATGCCCCGAATCTCCAACTGATGGAGCATACGGTCAACCTTCGTCATCGACTCGCCAGTGTCTTCCATGAATAGTATCAGGCCATCGTCGGCACGGTTCAGGAAGTCATAGTCCGACCCTGCCAAACCACAGAACACGGAGAGATTGCCACCCACCAAGATGCCTTCCGCCTCACCTTGCTGGTTGAGGGGATGGGCAGGCACTTGATAACGGGGCAGTTGACCTGACAACAAACGACGAAGGATGGCATTCAAGGAGTCACGCTTGCTTTGGGCAGATACACCGTCGCACATGGTGCTGTGGATGCTCATCACACCTGCCGACACCGCTGCGCTATGCAGGGCCGTGGCGTCGCTGAAACCCATGATCCACTTGGGATGACGGCGGAACTCGCTGAGAGGGATGCGCCTTAACACCTGTACGGCACCATCGCCTCCACGACTGCACATAACAGCCTTCACGGTAGAGTCGCGTAATGCCCATAGCAGGTCGTAGGCCCGATGATCGGCCTTTCCTGCAAAGTTGTGGTAATTGTCCAAGGCATGAGTTCCGACAATAGGCACGAAACCCCATACCCTGAGGGCGTCGCACCCTTTGACGACGGTAAGGGAGTCGGGAGTGCTGGAAGGCGATATGACGGCAATGGTGTCGCCTGCCTTCAAAAACGGGGGCATGATGATTTCCTGTTGGGCAAAGAGTGCCTCAGCCATACACAGCAACAGGACGATGAAAGCGTTTCTCCTCATACTCGCCACCAAGATGTTTTCCTATAGAATATCAGCCTACCGTTCCTTCCAGCGACACGCTGAGCAGCTTCTGCGCCTCTACGGCAAACTCCATGGGCAGCTTCTGGATGACTTCCTTGGCATAGCCGTTAACAATAAGGCCTACGGCCTGCTCGGTGGGGATGCCGCGCTGGTTGCAATAGAACAGCTGGTCTTCGGAGATTTTCGACGTCGTGGCTTCGTGCTCGAAAATGGCGGTGTCGTTGTGGACGTCCATATAGGGGAAGGTATGGGCACCGCACTCGGAACCCAGCAACAGCGAGTCGCACGAAGAGTAGTTGCGGGCGTTGTCGGCATTCGACGTGGCACGCACCAGTCCGCGGTAGGAGTTCTGCGAATGACCTGCCGAGATGCCTTTCGAGATGATGGTAGAACGGGTGTTCTTGCCCATGTGGATCATCTTCGTGCCGGTGTCGGCCTCCTGGTAGTTGTTGGTGACGGCGACGCTGTAGAACTCGGCCTGCGAGTTGTCGCCACGCAGGATGCAGGAGGGGTATTTCCACGTGATGGCAGAGCCCGTCTCCACCTGCGTCCACGACAGCTTGGAGTCGATGCCGCGCAGGTCGCCGCGCTTGGTGACAAGGTTCAGTACGCCGCCCTTTCCGTTCTCGTCGCCGGGATACCAGTTTTGCACGGTGGAGTATTTCACCTCGGCACGGTCCATGACGATAATCTCGACGATGGCGGCATGCAGCTGGTTCTCATCGCGCATGGGGGCTGTACAGCCCTCGAGGTAGCTGACGTAGGAGGAGTCGTCGGCCACGATGAGGGTACGCTCAAACTGACCCGTGTTGCGGGCATTGATGCGGAAGTAGCTGCTGAGTTCCATCGGACAGCGCACTCCCTTGGGGATATAGACGAACGAGCCGTCGGAGAAGACCGCCGAGTTGAGGGCGGCAAAGAAGTTGTCACGATAGGGGACTACGGTGCCCAGATACTGGCGGACCAGGTCGCCATGCTCCTTGATAGCCTCGCCGATGGAGCAGAAGATGACACCTTTCTCGCGAAGCTTCTCCTTGAAGGTGGTCTTGACGCTGACGGAGTCCATGATGGCATCGACGGCCGTATTGCCCGAGAGTGCCAGTCGCTCCTCCAGGGGGATGCCCAGCTTGTCGAAGGTCTTTTCGAGCTCCGGGTCTATCTCGTTACTTCCCCCCTTCTCTCCTTCCTTCCTTCTCTTTGCCATAGGGTCGGCATAGTAGCTGATGGCCTGGTAGTCGATGGGCGGCACATGGACATGTCCCCACTTCGGCTCCTGTTGCTCCTTCCAGTAGCGGAATGCCTTCAGGCGGAACTCCAGCATCCAGTCGGGCTCCCCTTTCTTGGCAGAGATGAGCCGGACGATGTCCTCGTTCAGTCCTTTCTCGATGATTTCTGTATGTACATCCGTCGTAAAGCCGAACTCGTATTTCTGTTCGGCTACCTGACGGACAAATTGGTTCTTTTCTTCCATGTATGGTTTATTGACAGCACAGGATATCCCTGTGTCACTCTGTTACATGATAGTTGAAGCTATCGACGTCAACATAGCCTCCAAGACGCTTGGTGGCATAGTTGAAGATGGCAAACTTGGAGCCCATGAAGAAACGTTGCCAGTCGAAGCGCAGCTTGTAGTCGCCACCCAGCTGGATCCACTGCTCGCCGTCTGTGCTATAACAGAACTGTGCCACGTCGCGCCCTACGTTGAAGTCGGCATTGATGCGCAACCAGAGAACGGGCGAAGTGAGGGGTACGGTGGCTATCACCTTGTCGGCAACCTGCTCTACCTTCTTGTCCCTCTCGGACAGCTTCACCGACTGCTCATTCAGCGTGAGCACCAGCTTGCGACCCGTCTTCTTGACCACCAGCACACCGGCATCGCTGTTGAAAGCAGAGAAGCCGGCACAGTCGCCATCCTTCATCCGTGAAAGGTCCAGCTTGACGGAACCGCTACACGTGGGGCCTTCCATGCGCTGTGTCAGCGTGTTGGGAGCCAAGTAGAGGTTGGGCACCACGCGACTGGTTTTCAGACGGAGCCATCCCGGACGCTCGGTCAACGACCATGCGCCATCCACGGGGTTGTGGTTCCACTGCCACTGCAGTCCCAGCTGCTCATTGGAGAAGTCGTCGCTGTAGACAATATGTTTCTCAGGCTCACCATTGACCAAGGCACGGACACGCGTGGGCACCAGGCCTTCCTCGTCGCCCAGCATAGGCCATCCGTCAATCCAGCGGCAGGGCATCAGCGTCGGCACACGGCCTACGCCTCCGCGGTCCTGGAAGATGATGCCGTACCAGTCGCCATACTCACTATCCACGATGGTGCCTTGTCCCACATGGGGGAAGCCACCGAAGGGACTCTGCAGGATGACGCGCTTCTCGTAAGGGCCGCGGATATCGTTGGCACGATAGCACACTTCACGACGGTAACGTCCGGGTACGCCCCATACCTGCGAGATCATCAGCAGGTAGTAGTGCCCCTTGTATTTCAGCATGCGACTGCCTTCCAGGATTCCTGTCTCGTCGGCCTCGCGCTTGAACAACTGGTAATGAGTGCCCTCGATGACATCAGACAGGTCGGACTTCAACTCCATCATCTCGCCCGTGCCGTAGATGACATACACGCGGTTGTCGTCGTCGAAGAACAGCGAGCAGTCGTGGAAGTGGCGCATGCGCGACAAGAGAGTCCACTTGCCCTCTGCCTTCTCAGCAGTGAAGATATAGGTGTCGCCCATCGCTCCCGCCTCGTTGGGGGCCAGAAGTGCATAGAAACGACCGTTATGATACTTCAACGATGTAGCCCACTGGCCGCGTCCGTAAGCCGTACCCTCTTGCAGGTCGTACTTGGGCGAGTCAGTCAGCTTGTCGAAGATGTAACTGACGGTCTCCCAGTTTTTCAGATCCTTGGAACGCATAACGGGAGCACCGGGCATGAGGTGCATGGTGGTGCTCACCAGATAATAGGTATCACCGACGCGGATGACATCGGGATCGGGCACATCGGCCCATAGCATCGGGTTCTTCACAAAAGTACCCTCGAAACTGCCCGACGGCTGTTCGGCAGCCTCGGCAGTCAGTAAACACGACACGAATGACAGTGCTATGATGAATAACTTACGCATTCTTTCTGAACTTCGGTTCTACAATTACAGTTTCTGTTCTACCTCTATCTCGGTGAAGGTCTCGATGATATCACCTACCTGGATGTCGTTGAAGTTAACCAGCGAGATACCACACTCCAGTCCGGTAGCCACCTCCTTGGCGTCATCCTTGTAACGCTTCAGGGCATCGATAGCCGCAGTATGTATCACGATACCATCGCGAACCACGCGGGCCTTGTCCTTCGCATGCACCTTACCATCGGTCACCAGACCACCGGCAACGGTACCCACCTTCGAAATCTTGAAGACCTGCTTCACCTCAATCTCACCAGTGACAATCTCCTTCTTCACCTTGTCAAGCATACCCTGCATGGTCTGCTTCACGTCGTCGATGGCATCGTAGATGATGGAATAGGTGTTGATCTCGACACCCTCACGCTCAGCGGCACGACGGGCATCGGCAGAAGGACGCACCTGGAAGCCGATGATGATAGCCTCGGAAGCACTGGCCAGCATGACGTCGTTCTCGGAAATCTGACCTACAGCCTTCGAGATGACATTCACCTGTACCTTCTCAGTAGAGAGCTTGATGAACGAGTCGGAGAGAGCCTCGATAGAGCCGTCGGTATCACCCTTCACAATGATGTTCAGCTCATGGAACTCACCGAGGGCGATACGGTGCGACAATTCGTCAAGACCCAGCTTCGTGGTGGTGCGCAACGACTGTTCGCGCTGCAACTGGATGCGCTTGTTGGCAATCTCGCGGGCTTCTTGCTCCGACTCCATCACGTGGAAGGAGTCACCAGCGGTAGGAGCACCGTTCAGACCCAGAATGATAGCGGGCTCGGCAGGACCGGCCTTCTCAATGCGCTGGTTACGCTCGTTGAACATAGCCTTGACACGGCCCCAGGCTGTACCTGCAATGACCACGTCGCCAATCTTCAACGTACCGTTGGATACGAGTACGGTAGAGACATAGCCACGACCCTTGTCAAGTGATGACTCGATGATAGAACCCGTAGCCTTGCGGTTGGGGTTGGCTTTCAGGTCGAGCATCTCGGCCTCGAGCAGCACCTTCTCCAACAGCTCATAGACACCCTGTCCTTTCTTGGCAGAGATTTCCTGACACTGGTACTTACCGCCCCAGTCCTCCACCAAGAGGTTCATGTTGGCAAGGTCCTCGCGAATCTTATCGGGATTAGCACCCGGCTTATCAATCTTGTTGATGGCAAACACCATCGGCACGTTAGCCGCCTGGGCATGGGCGATGGCCTCCTTGGTAGTAGGCATCACGGAGTCATCGGCAGCCACGATGATGATGGCGATATCCGTCACCTGGGCACCACGGGCACGCATGGCGGTAAAGGCCTCGTGACCTGGGGTATCCAGGAAGGTAATGCTATGACCGTCCTTCAGCTTCACGTTGTAGGCACCGATGTGCTGGGTGATACCACCTGCCTCACCGGCAATCACGTTGGTGTTGCGGATGTGGTCGAGCAGCGACGTCTTACCGTGGTCAACATGTCCCATCACCGTAACGATAGGAGCACGAGAGATCAGGTCGTTCTCGTCGTCCTCCTCCTCCGTGATGGCGTTCTGCACTTCGGCACTGACATATTCGGTGGTAAAGCCGAACTCGTCAGCCACGATGTTGATGGTCTCTGCATCCAGACGCTGGTTGATACTTACCATGATACCGATGGACATACAAGTACCGATAACTTGGTTGACACCCACGTTCATCATGGTAGCCAACTCAGAAACGGTCACGAACTCGGTCAGCTTCAGTACCTTGCTCTCGGCTGCCTCGGCGGCCATCTCCTCGTTCATGCGCTCTGCCACGGCATCACGCTTCTCCTTACGGTATTTGGCACCCTTCTTGTTCTGGTTGGTCTTGGAAGTCAGACGGGCCAGCGTCTCTTTTACCTGACGGGCTACTGCCTCGTCGTCAACCTCCAGCGGCTTTACAGGACGGTTCTTCTTGTTCTTCTTGCCACCACCCTGCTGGTTCTGCTGTTGCTGACCACCATTGTTGTTGTTCTTGTTCTTCTTACCACCACCCTGCTGGTTAGCCTGCTTGGCAGCGGCCTCAATGTCCACCTTGTCGGTACGGATACGCTCACGCTTACGACGCTCGCCGGCAGCCTTCTCCTCACGCTCCTTGCGACGCTCCTCCTTCGACTTTTTCTTAGGACGGGTGCTTTGGTTGAGCGTGGAAAGGTCTATCTTACCCAGCACGTTCAGCTGAGGGGCATTCTGAGCCACCTTTGCATCGCCGGGAGTCTTGGCCAACTCTGGGGCTTTCTCCACTTCCGAATCCTCGTCGTCCATAACAGGTTCTACCACTTCGAGCTCTTTCTTCTCGACAACGGGTTCGGGCTTCACCTCCTCCTTAGGTTCGGTCTTTGCCTCTACTTGGTGCTCAGGCTTCACCTCCACTTTGGGTTCGGGTTTCTTTTCAACAACAGGTTCTTCCTTCGGCATTTCCTTTGGAGCAGGAGCGGCCTTGCCCTTGCCGACCTCCTCAAGATTGATCTTGCCCAGCGTCTTCAGCTGAGTACGCTGTTCCATCATCTCCTCGGTCTTGGTCATAGCCTTCTCGGGCTTCTCTACCTTCTTCTCCTTATCCTTGACTTTCTTGGTGAACATCATCTCAGCCTGTGTCTTCACCGCCTTATCGCCGCTGAACTCACTGACCAATGCCTGATATTGTTCGTCGGAAATCTTGGTGTTAGGAGTCATCTCGTCCTTTACCTCACCAAGTTCCTTCTTGTTCTTCAGAAAGTCAACTGCCGTCTGAAGTCCTATATTCAGTTCTGATAATACTTTATTTAATCTTACACCCATATATTAATTCATAATTATTAATGCATAATTCATAATGAATAACGAATTATACATTTATTTATTCAAACTCTGCTTTGAGAACTTCCAGTACATGGTCGACAGTCTCTTCCTCCAAGTCAGCCTTCTCAATGAGCATCTCACGGGGAGCATTAAGTACCTGCTTGGCGGTGTCCAAACCAATAGCCTTGATAGAGTCGATAATCCACTGGTCAATCTCGTCAGCGAACTCGTCGAGGTAGATGTCCTCGTCGGCGTCGGCTTCATTGACCACACGGAATACGTCGATAGTATATTCGGTCAGCATGGAGGCCAGTTTGATGTTCAGACCACCCTTACCGATGGCCAGCGAAACTTCCTCGGGCTGCAGATAGACCTCAGCCTTATGCTCCTCGGGGTTCAGCGTAATGCTGGTCACCTTGGCGGGTGAGAGGGCACGCTGAATGAAGAGCGAGGTGTTGTTAGAATAGTTGATGACGTCAATATTCTCATTGCAGAGCTCACGGACAATGCCGTGTACACGACTACCCTTCACACCTACGCAGGCTCCTACTGGGTCGATGCGGTCGTCGTAACTCTCCACAGCCACCTTGGCACGCTCACCCGGCATACGGGCAATGCGGCGGATGGTAATCAGGCCGTCGTTGATTTCAGGAACCTCGGCCTCGAGCATACGCTCCAGAAACTGAGTGCTGGTACGCGACAGGATGATGCGGGGATTGTTGTTCTCGTTCTGTACTTCCTTCACGATGGCACGGATGGTCTCGCCCTTACGGTAGTTGTCCGATGGAATCTGCTCGGCCTTTGGCAAGTGAAGCTCGTTGCCCTCGTCGTCGATGAGCAGTACCTCACGCTTCCACATCTGGTAAATCTCAGCGCTGACAATCTGTCCCACCTTGTCCTTGTACTTCTGGTACAGCGAGTCGTGCTCCAGTTCCAGAATCTTAGAGGCCAGGGTCTGGCGCAGGTTCAGGATGGCACGGCGACCGAACTTCTGGAAGTTTACTTCCTCAGAAACCTCCTCGCCTACCTCGTAGTCGGGTTCTATCTTCTGTGCCTCTGTCAGGCTGATTTCCTTGTTCTCGTCCTTTACCTCACCGTCAGCCACCACAATACGGTTGCGGTGAATCTCAAAGTCACCCTTGTCGGGGTTTACAATCACGTCGTAGTTCTCGTCCGAACCGAACATCTTGGCAATGACGTTGCGGAAGCTTTCTTCCAGCACGCTCACCAGTGTGGTACGATCAATGTTCTTTGTTTCTTTAAATTCCTGAAAGGTCTCAATCATTGAGGGGCCTTTCTCTTTCTTTGTTGCCATAATATATTTTGTTTTTTATTTTTTTACCTATTTAAAATTCAGCAAATATTTGCAAGACTTTATCGCATCAATGGCAAAAGTCTTGTCAACCTCTACCAGCTGGGGACGCTTCTTGCCCTCCACCTGCTGCTTCTCCTTGGTGGTTACAACAAACTGGGTGCCGTCTTCGCTGACCTCCTTCAAGAGGCCCTGCACTTTCTGGCCGTTCTGCTGTAACACTTCCACCTCCTTGCCTATGTGGTTGCGATACTGCTGCACCACTTTAAAGGGCTGCCCGATGCCTGCGGAGCCTACTTCCAGCTCGTAGTCGCCCAGTTCCTCGCCCAGTTTCTCCTGAAGGAAACGGCTCAGGTCAGCACAATCCTCAATCCATACTCCGTCGGCATGGTCAATTTCAATTACAATACGGTCGTCAGGAGTCATTTCGACATCTACCAGGTAGTAGTCGCCCTTCTCCAACCATTCTTCAACTGCTGTCTTAATGACGTTCTTGTCTATCATAAAATGTTTGTTAGTTAAAACAAGAATGAGAGGCTTCGTAAAGCCCCTCATTCCTCTGAACGCTGCAAAATTACACATTTTCCGTGAATCCTGCAAATATTTTGCATGATTTTCGCATTTTTTCCGCGTTTATACTACAAATATCCTGTCTAACGGTATCACGCAAGCCATTATTTGCGGATATGGATGGTTAAAGAGTCCTTGTCAAAGACGATGCCATCGTGCTCTATAAACCGGCTTAGCACACCCTCCGCAGCCAACTCGGCAGGCGTACCTACACTCAGCTGTTCCGGTTCCATCAGCCATATCTTGTCAGCCAGTTGCAACGACAGTTCCACGTCGTGGGTAGAGAGGAAAATAGTTTTCTGCTCCTCAGCAGCCAGCCTGCGCAAGAGCTGCATCATCTCCACCTTGCTGGGGAAGTCCAGGAAAGCTGTCGGCTCGTCTAGGTAGATGATAGGAGTCTGTTGCGCCAAAGCTTTGGCTATCATGACTTTTTGCCGTTCACCGTCACTGAGCGTATGAACCATGCGTCCCTGCAGGTTTTCTATGCCCACCAGCCGGATAGCATCACGCACTATCTTTTCGTCTTCAGCGTCCAGTGTGCCCCAGAAACCAGTATAAGGAGAACGCCCCATACCCACCAGTTCCTCAATGGTCATATTCTGCACATCAGGTTTTTCCGTCAGCACAATACCGATGATACGGCTCAACTGCTTGTCGGATAAAGAGGTGAGGGGTGAGGGATGAGGGATGAGGGATGAGGGATGAACGATGATGTCGCCGTCCAATGCCGGCTGAAAGGCCGAAAGGGTACGTAACAGGGTCGATTTACCAATGCCGTTACGACCTAACAAACAGGTCAGTTCACCACTGTTGATAGTAGCATTCAAGCCCGTGGCAACCACTTTCCGGCTGTCTTTCGTGACATATCCTATACTTAGGTTTTGCAGTACAACACTTTCCATAGGCTACAAAGGTACATAATTTATATGGAATAACGGCGAATTAATTCCTTAAAAATGCTGTTCTGCTGTAAAACATCTGCCTTTCCCGTCATCAATAGTTGCTTGCGGGCCCTCGTCATCGCTACGTTCAGCTTGCGGTCAATGGTGTGTCCGTCCTCAACGAAACAGTTGGCGGTAAGGAAATCAAGCTGGTAGGGACGACGGATGGTGAACGAGTAGATAATGACATCACGCTGCGAGCCTTGATAACGCTCTACGGTATCGATGCTGATATCAAGCAATTGGGGAATGCCCAACTTGGCTATTTCGCGACGAATCATGGCTATCTGGTTGCGATAGGGCACGATGACGCCTACCGTCTTCGTGGCATCAAAGCGTTCACCATACTGGCGACAGATGCGACGCAGCAGGTCTGCCACCAGATGAGCCTCATAGGGATTCACCTTCTCCGAGAACGAATTGCCTGGAGTCCATTCTTCGCTAGGTAAGAACAGGACACGATGCTGCTTCAGGAGGTCATCGAGGGCATCCTCTGAGGGCTGGCAATAGTCGAGTTCCGCCTCTTCCTGATGGGGCAACGGCACGGGCTGCAAGTGTTCGCGAGCATAGAAGAACTCGTTGGGGAAGGCTGCAATGTCTGGATGCATGCGTCCCTGACGACGCAGGATGGCTGTAAATGCGTCACGACCAGCCTCGCGCTCCTGTCGCAACAAACGTTCGAAGAGCGACAGGCGGCATTCGTGCAACGAGGGCTCGTCGTCGGGCTGTTGCACCACAGCAGGCAACTGCTTATGATCGCCAATAAGGATGAAGCGATCGATGCTATTAGAGGTTAACAGTCCGATGATGTTAGGCTCCAGAATTTGGGAGGCCTCATCGACGATGCATAGCGAGAAATGCTTCATCTCCAACAGGAACGAGCGCGACTGGAGCATAGACGTCGTGCTGACAATGACTCGTATTTCTTGTATCTGCTGGCGGATAGCGTCTAATCGTGGCTGACGCTCCAACACCTTATCAATGAGCCTGTCAGCAAAACGAGGGTCGCACGAGGCCTCATAACCCACACGCAGATAGTCGATGCCAGCTTCTTCCAGCATGCCACATATCTCATCGACAGCACGATTGGTGTAGGCGGTCAGCAAAAGCGAGGAGTGAGAGGACAGTTCTTCTTCGACGAGGAAGCGGAGAGCCATCGAGGTTTTGCCTGTTCCCGGAGGACCTTGCAGGAGGAAATAGTCCTGCGCCTGACGGGCTTTAAGTACAATGTCGTCGTAATGCGGGCTATAACTGCGCGAGAGGGTAATCGACGTGTCCCTGCGTGGTTCGCGCAGTCCTAACAGCAGTTGCCGTTTATCCTCTGAAGCTCTACAGAACGAGAGAATGCTGCGCAGCGCAGAGGTGGTACCTATATCGGAAGAGGCATGCTCAACAGCATAGTGGCCTTCGCTGAACACGTGTGGATTCTGTTGTCGCTCGTTCAGACGAAGCACCAGTTGTGTATCCGTCAGCTGCTCGATGACACCTTTATATAATATACTGCTGCACACATCAGGCTGGTCGCCATAACGATAGACATACACCATATCACCACGCCGGAAGTTAGGCAATACCTGACTGGTATCGACGCTCAGCGTCACATGCTCACTGTCGTGATTGATGACAGGCCCCAGCAGGATGTTGCCTGTTTCCAATTTTCCGTCCAAAGGCATGTTCCACAGATCAGCTTGTGCCCCATTCTGCCCTTCTTGTACCCCAGTTTTTTGCGCCAACTGTTCACGATAGACGAAGGTCAGCATGCGCTCGACGTATTGCTGTTCCTGCTCAGAAAGGTGGTGCAGAGGTGCCACTGCGGCTTCCCGCTCCTCACGGATATATTTGTTGAAGAAGTCGGCCTTCTTTTCATTCTCAAGCAAGATGTCAGCATGCAGTTGGGGCAGTACCGTCGCAAAGCCCTCACGAGCCATGCGTACTTCCTGGGCTACAATCTGGTTACGAATGGCAATAGCCTCACGGAACAGCTGCTGATAGTAGTTGACTACCAACAAGCCCTGACGGGCAGGATATTTGGAGTAAAGCAAGCGGATGTCCACCTTGTCTGCTGACAACTGGAAATTGTAGCGCAACACTCCGTAATAGAGCAGCAACTGCACATAATGGTCTTCCTTATACGGATAGGGACTGACGGGTGGCAACTGTTGCATCAGTCGATCGATGTTCCAGTTCTTGCCCGCCTTCTGCTCCACCAGCAAACGCATATCGTCAGTCATCAAATCGACGCGTCCTTGCAGCCCCAGCCGCTCGCAGACAAAAGAGGGCTCCACCAAAGCACGTTCTCGCTGACTGTCGTCTTCAAACAAGATATCCACAGCCTCACGGATATTCGCTTCCTGCTGTTGGGCATCAGCCTTGAAACGCATACCGTCAAAGCCACTACACGTACAGAACTGCAGGGCTTGTTCGCTGAACGACTTGCGCAGCGTGTCAGCAAAAGGTGTTGCAGGACTGTTTATCAGGTCGTCGAGGGCTGTTCCTGCAAAGTTACCCAACAGGATAGGTTGCGTATTGGAACGTGCATTCAGGCGGTTGAACAAATAGCTCATGGGGTGATGGCCATAGTCCTGGAAACAGGCTGCTAT
>Ga0310695_10009576_pt1 | contig 14502 bp, 10 predicted proteins | sample RumenRJG_04DNA_FD_203882 | JGI IMG/M metagenome (GOLD analysis project Ga0310695, IMG submission 203882) | Bovine rumen microbial communities from Lethbridge, Alberta, Canada - RJG_04 (v2) (version 2) | ecosystem: Host-associated > Mammals > Digestive system > Stomach > Rumen | place: Canada... | reverse complement strand
TTATATTGAACAAAAATAAAAAAATATTATTAATAATGGGGTTTGGGGGACTGGTTTTAAATATAATATTTCATTTTTTTTAATAATAAAATTTTTGATATGAAAAATAATAATATAACTTTTTATTCATTACAAAAAAATTTTGTTAATCTATTTTAATATTGATAATTTCATGTTTTATACATATTATTACAAGGTATATTCAATAACTAAAAAAAATAAAGAAAAAAAATCAAAACCACAGATAATAATTGAAAAAGTATCATATTTTATATATGTACCTGATATATGATAATTAGAGAAAAAAAAGCTGAATGAAATATATTCTTAAAATGATGTTCATTGCTTTGGAGTTATGTTTTTTAAAATAAAAAACTTATAAAATTGTAAAAAGAATTTATTTTTTTATCATTTGAAAAATTAAAGATAATGGAAAAGAATTAGGTAATAATAAATTAAATTGATTTTGAAAATAATAATAACAATTTCATTCAAAGTTCTTAATCACGCTCAAACAAATGGTGTTATTGAAGTAACGATTAAAAATTTACCAAAAGTTATAAAAAAAGAATATTTAATTAGAGAAGATAAACTTAATTTGGAACAATGTACAATTGGAACTTTAGAATATTATAATTATAAAAAAAGTATTTTACAAGTGATTATACTCAATATCATAATGATATTGATAAAATAATAATATTATTTAATATAAAGAAACAATAGAATTAAAAATAATATTAATGTAATAAATAACAATTGAAAAAATTATATAAATAATATGTATCATATATATTTTGTTTTATTTTTATTAAGAAAATATATCAATTAGTTCATATAATAATGTATGTTGAAAATAAGAAAAAAATTAATTATTAATTTCAAGTAATATAAATAAATAAAACAAATAATGAATATATGAAAACTAAAACTATAAATCCTTTGTAAATGATGATATTAATAAATAAGATCAAGTAATATATCAATTAAATATTAATTTTCAAATAAAATAAAATAATGTGTTTATCCCAATTATCAAATAATTTATATATTATAATTCATGAATGATTTTTTAAAAAATAATCCATTCAATGCTATTAAAAAAATTAAAATAATTTCTTTGTATGAATAATTTTTTTTTAAAAAAATTAATCCATCTTTAAATTATATTTTAAGATATTTTTTAAATAATTTTTAAATAAAGTAGATGTTATTAAATTAAAATAAAAAAATAATAATTAAATATTTATAAATACATGCTTATTCATAATCATTTAATTTTTCCCATAATGCTAAATTATATTTACCAGGCTTATTAATAAATTGTTTATAATAATTAATTGAATTTTTCAAAGGAAAAATCCTTTCTAAATTACCTTTCGCTCTTTCAAATTCACATATACTATCATTAATTAAATCCTCAATTAAATTGAAATTTTTTTTAATTTTATCTAAAGGAATTTCATTAACATCATGAGTAAATGGAATTAAACCAATTAAATTTAATATATCAGTAATTAATTCATTTTTAATTTCTTCATCTAATTTATTTTTAGAAACTAAATTTGGAATTCTACCATTAATTTCTATTAAAAAAGGTTTTAAATTTTCATTTAACATAATATCAATACCAAATAATTGAAAGACTTTTTTATCATTTATTTCTAATTTTTCAATTTTGTTAATATATATTTGATCAAAAGATAAAAAAGATTTAATAATAATATCTTTTATTTTATCATATATTGTTTTAAAATTAATATTTTGTTTTGCTAAATAATTTTTAAACATTGAAAAATTCCAAATATTTGAATTGAAATTTTCTTTATCATTCATATTAAATTTAATATTTTTTTCATTAATTGCAAAATTTGTTAAATGAATAAAAGGATTTTCAATTTCTGTCACACTCAAAGAAAATTTCTCACTTGCAATTCTAATAATTCCTTCATTATTAAGATAAATTTTTAAAGGATTAAATGAAGTTATTACAACATATAATCTAATATCAAATTTTTTACCTTCAATTAAAAAAGGATTAGAAATATATTTGGTTATAATTGCTTTATCATTTGGAATTTTTTTAAAATTTTTTAATATTTTTACACCTCTTCCTTTATCTTTATTATTTGGTTTATACATCCATAAATTATTTTTATTAATTTTATATTTTAAAGAACTTTGTTTAATATAATCTTTTTCTTCTGGAATAATATAAGTTTCTCTCATAAAATTAAAATCAAATGGAAATTTTTTCATCATTTTTTTATATAATTTAAATAAACTATCTTTATTTGTTAATTCTTTATAAAAAGGGAAATGATCAAACCAATTATATTTACCTAAAGATTTAATTCTAATTCCAAATTCTTCATATTTTATTATATCCATATTTATATTTCCAGAAGTAAAATAATTTGTTGGGATTATATTATTTAATTTAAATGGTTTATGTGGATTTTTAAATGAAAATGTTGGATTAAGATATGTATAATAATTGATGAAATATTTATTATTTGTTAATGTTATATTTTGGATATTATAATTATTATAATTTATATTTTTTTCACTTTTAAAAAATACTGTTCTTTGTTTTTTTAAACATTTTTCTGAAGGAATTAATAAAGTGATATTTTGTTCTTTTCTTTTTTCATTTTCTTTAATTTCATATAAATCTAAATAATGAGCTCTATAAAAATCAAAATTTACAGAAAAATCTAATTTATCAAATACAAGTTCAGAATAATTATTTGAACATATCTCTTTTACTCTTTCATGAAGTGAATTTATATAACAATAAAATTTATTTTTATTAATGTCAAAACCATAATTTAAATAAATCTTTGGTGGTAAATAATGTGATAAACATTTATTATTTAATTGAAAACATTTATTTTGATATTTTAATAAAATACATCTATTAATAAAATAATAAGGTGATAATTCAAGGAATTCTATACTTATTTCAGTTAATTCAAAATTATTATTATTTGATGTCATAATATCATTTGAATTTAAATATTCACTCCAATGTAATTTTCCTTTTTTTTCTAATATTACTCCAAATTTACTATGTTCTAAAAAAAATTTATCAGCAATTTTTTTCATTTCTATATCATTTATATAACCTTTATTAATATCATTTAAAAAATAATTTTTTGAAAAATATAATACATGTATTATTTGATGAAGAAATATATTAATAATTTGATCTAAAGTTATATTTTCAAAATTAAAATTAGAATTTATTGTAATTAATGAAATAATTGGTCTATTATCTTCAGAATTAATTGCACATATTTTACTATTAATTGGTGATTTTATTTGTTCAAAATTAAAATATATTAAAATATCATAATTTGAATTATTATAATTTTCTGAAAAAAGTTGTATTTTTGAATTACATAATGTTTGTATTTGTTCTTTTTTAATTTCTAAACTTTTATTATTCTTTACCACTATTAAATTGTTTAATAATTTTGATAAAATTTCTAAAGATTTAATTATAATATTTTGATTTTTATATGAATTAAAAATAGATGTATCAAAAAATATATTAAGAGGATGATAAATATTGTTGTATCTTGAATTATTTAATTCAATTTTTTGAGGTTTTTCAAAATAATCTTCAAATTCACAACATAATATTTTTAAATAGTAAAAATGAAAAATAATAAAAAAGAAAATAATATTATTCTTCATTTATTAATTACAATACTCAAATAAAAAATCTTATTTAAAAGAAATAAAAATAATTAATGAATAAAAATGAAAACAATAGTGATAAAAATATAAATAAAAAATATTCCTATGTTCAAAATAAAATATTAAATAAATTTAAAGACCAATATAAAACAAAAGAAAAAGAAGAAGAATTAGATAATAAAAAAATAAGTAATTTTGGAAGAAAAATAGGAAAAAGAATATCAGTAAAATATCAAAATATAGAAACACAATCTTTATTAGGTTTCCCAGAAATAAAATTTCCAATACAAGAATTAAAAGGATTTCCAATAATAAATTCAGGAACAAATGAATTAATTTATATTTATTTTCCAAAAGAATATTATGAACATTTAACAATTATATTATTAAAAGAATTTAAATATTTATATGCAAAATCAAAATATGTTATAAATGATATTAATAAATTTGTTTTTTTTGTTTTTAAAAAATATTTTGAAATATCAAAATTAGAAGATAGAATTGAAAAATCTTATGTAGAACCTTTATCAACACAAAAAACTTGTTTTAGTATTGTTTTAGAAATGAATGAAAAATTTAAAAATAAACCAAAAATAAAAGAAAAATTAATAAATTTTAGAAATTTTGGAAAAGAAATTAAAAAATTTTCAAATATAATAAAACAAGAATATAATCCTTTTGAAAGTTTAAATCCAAGTAATAAAAAAGAGAAAAAAAATTATCATTTAATAGAAAAAATAGGATTAACCTTTTTAGATAAAGGAAAAGAGAAAAATAATAATTTTTTAGAATCAGACGAAGATGAAATATTTTTAGAATTAAAAAACAAAAATACCATTAATCAAAATGAAAATGAAGAAAAATACAATTATAATGAAATTTTAATGACAATATTTTATAATAGAATAAATGATTTTAGGAAAGACATAATAGAATATTGTTTAAATCAAGAAAGAAAAAAAATCTCATTTGAAAAATTTGTTTGTTACATAGAATTTTTTATATGTCTCTTCACAGGAATAAGAGTAAAATATTATATTGATGAATTAAGTTATTTAAATTTAGATTTTTATGCTGAAGAAATAACATTAATGAATTTAGCAGAAACTTTTCATTATCAAGTTCAATTTAAAATATTCGATTTACCAATAAAAAAAAAAAAAAATGGAAAATTTTTTAATAGAGAAGAAGAAGAAGTTGATCCATTTAGATTTAATATATTAAAAAAACAAAAATTATTTACAATTAATTCTAAATTATATGAAAATTTTGAAGAAAATAATATTGAAAATTATCCTCCTTATAATGATTTTATAAAAGCCCTTTCACATAAATATAGAAGATATGATAAAAATGATAATTTTCATATTTGTAATTCATGTTGTGGGAAAAAATTTGCTAATGAAGTTTATAATATTGATTGCTCAAGTTGTTTTAGAAAAATTGATAAAATAAGATTAATTTCTGTATCTTTATCTACAATTGTTGATTTTGATTTTTTTAATTTTGAAAATGATTCAAATGTTTTTAAATATAGTATTTTAATGCCAAATTATAAACCAATTAAACATTCTGTTAATTTTTATTTAATTTTATTTAGTTGTTTAAATCCTTTAAATGTAAAAGAAAATAAATTATTAAATAAAATTTTTAGAAATACTTATGGTGAATATGTAGGTTTTTATTTTTCTTGGCTTTTTTGTTATATTAAATGGTTAATTTTTCCTTCAATTTTTGGTTTAATTGTTCATTTTATTAAAATTTTTCATTTTTCAAATTTATTATCTTTATATATTGAATTATTATTTTGTGGATTTATTATTTTATGGGGAAATTTTTTTGTTCAATATTGGAAAGCTAGAGAAAAATTTTTATGTTATATTTGGGGAATGAAAAATTTTAGAATGGAAAGAAGAATTGATATACTTAAATATAATTCTAATGATATTGAATTTTTTATTGGTGTTAGAATTCCTGTTTATTATCCTTTTGATAATTTTATTAAAAAAACTTTTATTTTTTTTGTTGCTATTTTATCACAAGTTATTCAAATTTCTTTAAATTTATTAATTTTTATGATACAATCTAAAAAAATTTTTTTAAAAAAACAAAATAATGAATTATTAAATTATGATATTTGGGCTTATTTATGTCCAATAATATGTTTTTTAATAAGAGAATTTTCAAGTTCTTTTTATAATAAAATTAATTTATGGTTAAATTCATTTGAATCATATCTTACTAAAGAAGAATATAAAAAAGGATTTTTAAATAAAAAAATATTATTCGAATTCTCAAATTATTATTTTAATTTATATTATATTGCTTTTGTAAAAAGATATTTTGATACATGCTATTTAAATGATTGTTATCAAGAATTAGGAAATCAATTAACAATGATATTACTTTCAGATATGATATGTACATTAATAAGATTTATTTACAATTACATTTATTTGTCAGAAAAAATAGCAAAATTTGAAGGAAGAATTCTTAATAAATATATTAATGCAAGAAATTCTTCAAAAAAATATGTTTTTTATACTAAAGTTCATTGTGGTCATGAAGATATTACTCAATTATTTTTACCAATTATATTAAATTTTGGTTATATTGTTCAATTTGGTTCTGCTTCTCCTATCTCATTATCTTTTATGCTTTTACTTACTATTTTTTTTAAAATTACTGATACTATTTCTTTTAAATATTTAAAATATGTTAGAACTTATAAAGATTCCAAAGGATTAGGATTATTTAATGATATATTAAAAATATCTGCTTATTTTGGTTTGATTAGTAATTTATGTATAATTTTTTATACTAGAAAAAATTTTATTATTCTGGATAAATATAATAAATTAATTGCTTTTGTAATTATTCAAAATGTTTTGTTTATGTGTATTAAATTAATTTCTTATAAATTTTTTCCTTATTGGTTTCCTTTTAGAACAAGAGTAGAAATAAAATATTTAAAGAAGCATGGTGTAAGACAAAAAGACATATTACAAAAAATAAAATCAAACTAAATAATTTAAAAACTTAATTTATAAAAAAAACATAAATAAAAAAATGAGTGAAGAAGAAAGTAATCATCGTTTTGACACAATGGCAAAAGTAAAAGAAGAACTTCTCTTCACCTTAAACAAGCCAAAAGAAAAAACATCAATTTTCCCATTATCCTATAAAGAAACATCAAAAAAGGCAAATTCAAAACATACAAAAGCCCTAAACACAAATTTACTATACACAGAATTTTTAAACGATTCAAGTGACTTAGACACATCATCAGAAAATCAAATTCGTTTATTTGAATTTCAAAAATATGATATTTTCTCCTTTGCTCGTCATAATAAATTTTCAGAATTAGAAACTTTATTCATGGATGGATTAAATCCAGATTCAAAAGATGAACATGGAAATACGATTTTAATAATTGCAGCTCAAAATAATAATAAAAGAATAATTAAAATTGCTTTGAGATATGGAGCTCAGATTAATATGCAGAATATGATGGGAAATACTGCTTTACATTTTGCTAAGGAATATAAGTATGATTCTATTTTTGAATATTTAATTAAGAAAGGAGCTGATACTGAAATTAAGAATTTAAGAGGGATGAAAGCTAAGGAAGGATTAAGGAAAAAGATTAAAGAAAAGGAATTATTTTTGGGAATGTATTTAGATAGGAATCATGGTGGGAAGATTAATAAGAAAATTAAATGAGTTTTTTTTTTGTATTTTTTTTATAGAGTTTTTTTTAATTTTTTTATAGTATGTTTATATAATTTATTTATTTTTTATTTTTTTTTATACTTTTTTTTTTAATTGTTTTTGTTAAGTTTTTTTCTTTTTTTTTTTTTTGGAAATCTTCCATTAATTTTTTTACTTTTTCTAAATATTCATCTTCTTCATTACCTAATACTTTTTCACAAGTTACACTTTCTTTATCAATTAATTCAATTAATTTATTTTTCTCATTAAAAACTTTTAAAAATTCATTTGCTAATAAAGGAGAAGCAAATCTTAAAATTGCAACTCCAGTTTCATTATTATAATCAATAAAAATAGGTTTTATAAAATTATTAACTAAAATTTTTATATCTTTCAATTTAATTTTTGTATCAAAAAAACATAATTTTAATAAAGTACCTTTCATAAGTTTTTCTTCATTTTCAATATATTCATTTCCATCTGAACAATTAATAAAATTTTTTTGATTGATTTTTTGTAAACTTAATTTAAATTCTTTGAAATTTTTTTTTTGTTCTAACCATTCTTTTTTACTTATAATTTTTAAAAAATTATTTTCTTTTACATTAATTTTATAAAGTTCATTAGGAAGTGATTTATTAAAATTTTTAATTACTTCTTCAGCATTTTCAATTGAATTAAAAGTAATAAAAGAAAAACCTTTACATTGACCACTTTTTTTATATTTTGGTAATGAAATATATTTAATTTTATATTTTTTAAAAATTTCAAATAATACATCATGTGTTGTATTTGGAGGTAAATTTTCAATGTAAACTGTACAATTATCTAAAAAATCTAAATTAATAGAATTAATATCATATTGTTTTTTTCTATATATTTTTTTATCTTTTGGTGAATAATATATTTTATCAGAATTTTCACATGCCTTAATTAACATTTTTTTCTTTTCTTCAATGTCTTTTATTTCATTTAAAAATAATCTTATTTTATTAAAGTCAAGAAATGTTTCTAATTTTACTCCATTGCCTTCTCTTTTTAATATATTTGTTAAAAATTTATCATGAATTAAATTTTCATCACTTAAGTAAAATTCTAATTTTTGCTTTATTTCTCTTTTTCTATTTGGGTATCTTACTTTTTTTTTAAATCTTAATAAATCATCATTGTTATCTGATTTTATTCTTTTTTCATTTAAAAATTTTTTTTCCATTTGAGTACAATAAATAATATAGTTTATAAAATTTAAATCAAGAATAAATAAATAGAAAAATTTAACATTAAATAAAAAAAAATTAAAAAAAAAATAATTAATATATGGAAATTAAAGAATCAGAAATAGAATTAAATTCAACAAACAATAATAATTCAAATAAAAATAATTCATTTATAAAATTAACTAAAGATAATAATATAAAAAAACCAAATTTAAAAAAACATGGAAACCTATATTTATTTTGTTACAACTCAAAAAAAAAACCAATAATTGTAATAGGACCGGATTGGAAATTTTTTATACTAGGTTTCCTACTTTTATTAATATATTCATTTATAATATCTTTCATAACATTATATTATTCAAATATATATTCAAAAATTTTTGGTTTAATTATAACAATTTTACAATCATTATTTTATATATTATCTTTTTTAATTAATCCAGGTGTTCAATTAAAAAAACCAAAAAAAGATGATTTAAAAACTTCAAAATGTATTTATTGTGGTGTTATTAAATTTATTGGAATTGGACAAGTTCATTGTGATGAATGTAATGCTTGTATTATTGGATATGATCATCATTGTCCTTGGACTGGAAAATGTATTGGTGATGGGAATAAAAATTATTTTAGATTGTTTATTTTTTTTACTTTTTTTAATTTTGCATTTATGCTTTTTATTATAGCTATTTTTATTGAGAAAATTTAGTTATTTAAATTTAGAAAATTATTTTTTTTTTAGTTGTTTATTTTTTATTTTAAAATAATTATTTTTAATAATTGTCTATTCATTAGTTTCTATTTTTAAATAGTAAATCAAAAATAAAAAATTAATATAATGAATAAAATTAAATTGTTATCAAATTTATATGAAATTTATCTATCAGGAAATAATTCAAATTCAATTAATGTTTATTCAATTGAAATTTTTCCCACACAATATCAATCAGAAATTAATTTAATTTATGAACAATTAAAACCTGAATTAAATAGATATTATAAACCTCATATTTTTATAGGAGGAAAAATTTTTTGTCCACTTTCTACAATTTTAGAATCTTGGAAATATTCTTTAATATATAATAATGAAAAAGTTGATATGTTAATAAAAAGAGAAGCTTATAATTTAAATCATGTAAATCCAAATATTGTTATTTCAATTATTGAAAAAATATTTTTTTATATTTTGAATTTGAATGTTAATATTACTTTAAATGTTTTTAAATATGATGGAACAAATTTTTTTTTAAATATTCCTGAAAATATAATTGAAAATAATACAAATAATAAATATTATTTATTCATTGGATATAATTTAAAAATTTTATTTATAAAACAAAAATTTTATTTATTAATTAATACATTAAAAAAATTTGTATCTTCAAAAAATTTATATTATGAAATAAAAAATATTCAAATTAAAAATCTTAATTTATCACAAGATGAACTTTTAAGTTTATTAAATGGAATTTTTTCACAAAAAATAGTTTTATTTAAATTTGGTCAACTAACAGAATATAAAATATTAGAAATTAAATCAGCAAAAAGTATAGAAGATTCTTTCATTCCAGTTCAAAATTATTTTGGAGCATTTAATTATATGCAATTAAATCAATTTTCAATTAAATTTAGTTACAATTTCCAATTTCAAAATCAACCAAAAATAAAAGTAATTCCTTTAAATAATAAAACTATTAAACCTTTATACATACCTTCTGAATTATTATATATTGAAAATGAAAATTTAATTAAAAATCCTTATAATTTAAATATTGAACAAGAACAAAATATTATAAGAAAATTTTCAAATTTTCTTTATGAAAATAAAAGAAGAAATGAACTTTTAACTTCTCCAAATGATATAATGAATCAATGGGGATTAGGAATTGGTTATTTAGAAAATATTGAAGGTAAAATATTTAATAATCCACAAATTCAATTTTTAGAAGAACAAAAAAATGTTGTTTATGAAAGAATAAAAAATAGAAAAATTATACTACCTATTAATTTTAATAAAAATGATTGGATTTTTATAATTCATAAAAAAAATTATTGTAATTTTGAAAAAATTTTTCAAAGATTTAAAATTGCTTCTGAGACTCTTGGAATTAATTTTGAACAACCTTCAAATTTTATAATTGTAAATGGATTAAATGATAATAAAATATATGAAGAAATAGAAATAATTGAAATAAATTCAGAGAACAAAATAATTTTTATTTGTTTAGAATTTTCAAAATATCCAAAATTAGAAAGATTATTATCAAATTTATATATTTCAAAAGGTTTTATGTTTCAAATGTTTGATATTCAAAATTTTCAAGAATTCCCTCAGATTTATTATGAAAATATTTTATGTAGAATTATTGTAAAAAATGGAGGGGAAATTTTCCATGTTAAAATAGGAAATACTTTTTTAAATAATGAAAATTTTATAATGGCAATTGGAATATTTATTTCAAATAATTTATATCGGAGAACAATAATTTCTTCATCTACATATGATAAAAATTTTTGTCATTATTATACTGAATTTAAAGATATTTTAGCAGAAGATGATATTAGTTTATTATTAATTAATTTAATTAATAAAGCAATATTAAAATATAATAAAAAGAATAATAATGATCCGAATATAATAATTTTATATTTTAATTGTTTAAATGAAAAAGATTTTTTGGAAATTAAAAAATATTTAAATGATATTCAAAATATGTTAAATAATAAAATAAAATTGTGTTTTATTACAGTTCATAAAAATACAAATTTTCAATTTTTTAGAAGTACAAAAAATAAAATTAAAAATCCTAAAATAGGAACTGTAATTCCTGGTTTTTTAACAAATAATAAAAATACATTTTATTTACAATCAAAATATACAAAAGAAAAAAAATTGAATATAACAGAATACAGATGTTTAATAAATAACACAGATATAGAACTAGAAAAAATTGAACTTTTTACATTTAAATTATGTTTTTTTTATTGGTTTAAAAATAGAGGAATTAATATTCCATCTCCACTTAAATACGCACAAGTTTGTTTTAATTTTATTTATTCAAATCAAATAAATTATGTTAATGAAAAATTAATTGATTATCCATATTTTTGTTAAAAAGAAAAATAATAAAAAATAATTCATAATATAATTTTTTAAAATATATCTTAAATAAATAAAAAAAAATAAAAAAAATAGAATTATATAAAATTAACATGTTATTTCAAAAAAGAAAAAGAATAAATTCATTACCAGAATTAAAAGAATGTATTCAATTAATATTTTACCAAAATTATGATAATATAATAAAATTAACCAAAAAAGAAGTAGAATATATTCAAAATCATAAACCAAAAGGAATAGATAAAATAATTTCATTAGATGAAGTTAATAAAAAAATAATAGGAAAATATCCTTTATTCCCATTGAAAAAAAATAAAAAAATAGAGAAAAAAAAACAAAACATAAAAGAGAAAAAAATAAAAACATATGACCAAATATCAAAAGAATTTGTAAAAAAAAAGAAAAAAGAGACAGATCAAATTGAAATGGAAAAAATATTTTCTCAATTTAATTTCCAATCAGATGAATATGGAATATGTCATTTACCAATAACAGTAGGAGAATTAATAAAAATTTTCCAATCAAAAAAAAATAAAATTAATACTTTAAGTGATGAGAGATATGGAGAAAGAAAAACTTTAAATGAAAAAAGACAAGAATTATTTAGTAGAATAAAATTATTATCAAAAAAACAAGTTGAAGAAATTGCTAATTTTTTAAATATTAAAGATGAATATGGAATTAAAAGTTTAATTCCAGATGATATTAAAAAAAAAAATTATAGTGCTATTAAAAAAAAAGTTATTGAATATGAAAAAATAAATCAAAATATTCCTAATTTTAAAACTTGTATTCAAGAAGAAGAAGAATTAAATAAAAAAAGACAAGAAAGTGAAAAATTATTAAATGAAAATAAAATGATTATGGAAGATGATCCTGATATTTCTATGAGTGTTAGTGATGAAGAATCTGAAATTTAATTTATGTGATTTTTAATATTAAAAAATAATTATTTCTCAAATAATAAAAAATATTATTATTTTAAAATTTAAAATTAATATAAAAAGTATTTTTTTTATATATATGTTTTTTTTATTTTATTGAAAAGAATGAAAGATATTCAAAATAATTTAAATAATGATGAAATAAAAAGAATAGAAACAAAAGAAATTTTATTATCAAAAGAACAAGAATCAAAAAAATATCAAGAAAAGCAAAATAAAAAATATGAAAAATTAGGAATAATATTAATAATATTATGTAATTTATTTAGAGCATTAAATAGTATTCAAAATAAATACATTCAAAAACATTTCCCAATTCAATTCCATTATGTTTCATTTTTATTTATAAGAGCATTTACAATTCTATTCTTTGCAACATTTTCCTGTTTTTATTATAATGAAAGAATTTTAAGATGGAAAGAAATAAAATCAAAATTACATTTTTTCCTAAGAACAAATATAAATTTTTTTCAAATGATAACATTTACAATATCAATAAGATACCTTAGAGTATCAACAGCAAATATAATAAGATCATTAAATCCAATATTAGATGTTATATTTTCATCAATTCTTTTAAAGGAAAAATTCTATCAAAGATATTTTTATGGTTGTTTTATTTGTATTTTAGGTTCATTAATAATTATATTAAATGAACATAAAGATAATAATTCAGCAGATAAAAATATTGAAAAAAATACAAGAATTATAATTGGAATTTTAGGAGGAAGTATTAGTACTTTATTAACAACTTCTCTTGAAATTTCAAATAAAATTTTAGTTAAAGAAAAAATACCTTTTACTACTCAAATGATGTATGTTGCTTTTAGTACTTTATTTTATTCTATTATTTATTTAGTTTTTACTTTTAATATTCATGTTAATTTTTATTATATTTTATGGTGTTCTTTTCATGGTGTTTTATTTTATGCTGCAAATTATTGTTTTAATACTGGGATTAAATATATGGATTTATCGAAAACTGCAACTTTTTCTTTTAGTAAAATTGTTTTTGTTTATATTCTTGGCACAGTTTGTGTCGGGGAAAAAATTTATTTAAGTGATGTGATTGGGAGTATTATGATTATTTCTTATTTATTATATGATATGTATTATCCTTTGAAAAAATAATTTTTTTATTTTATTATTATGATAAATTATTTTATTTTGTATGTGTAAATTATTATGTATTTAATTAATTTATATAAATGAAAAAAATTGTTTTATTTGTTTTTTTAATTAATTCTCTTATTTGTTTAAATTTAAGAGATAAAAGAATTATTAAAGATTTTCCAATTGAAAGAAATAAATTCAAATATCATACAATAAATAGAAATAATTTAAAATATTTTATTAATAGGTCATTGATTTTATTTATTGTGATTATATGTTATATAATTAAAAAAGTTAAAAGCTGTAAAGAAGAAGAAAAAGAAGGATATATTCCTTTAAAAAAGAAATCTAAGAAAAATAAATATTATACTATTCCTAAAAAAGAAATAATTGAAGAAAAAATTATAAAAGAACAATTAAATGAAGAACCATCAAAATCAAAAAAAGTTTTTCAAGAATAAAAATAAATTTATATCATTTTTTTTGTATTATAAATTACAATTATTTTTATTTCCTCAAAAATAAAAAAAACAAAATAAATTATTTTAAATTTTTATATATTTGTATTTATCTATTTTAAAATATAATAAAAAATTAAACAATTTTTTTTTCAAAATCTATTATTAAAAAATTACATATTTATTTCCTTTTCTTAACAAACAATTTACTTAATCCAATAACTGGACTTTCA
>Ga0310695_10009575_pt1 | contig 14502 bp, 8 predicted proteins | sample RumenRJG_04DNA_FD_203882 | JGI IMG/M metagenome (GOLD analysis project Ga0310695, IMG submission 203882) | Bovine rumen microbial communities from Lethbridge, Alberta, Canada - RJG_04 (v2) (version 2) | ecosystem: Host-associated > Mammals > Digestive system > Stomach > Rumen | place: Canada... | reverse complement strand
AGCCGACAGATTTGACTATCTCCCCGGCGGTCAATCATTACCTTACTACGACAAAGGTAACGAAAACCGTGTGGCGATGAAAGTTTGTCGAATAAACTTTCATCGCCACAAAGTTAGGGCCGACAGATAAAAAACTTGGCGGCTTAGCGTGGGGCAGGGAGATGGTATTAATTCTTCGAGACGCGCACAGCACGGACGGTAAGCCCGTTGATGCGGCAGTCGGGGCCACAACTCGCAGTCCTCAGGAAGGCGAGGCCGAAGCTGCAGTCGGAGAAGTCGTGGTTCGGGCAGAGCGTGCGCGACCAATAGTAGCCGTCCGACCCCACATAGTAGCCGTCCGAACCCACAGAGTAGAGCGGATTGTACACGTAGCCGCCGGCGGCGGGCAGGAAAATGGTGTTCCCGTTGGGACCTTTTACCAACATACCATTCACGCCGTTGCGAGTCTTCTGAGTCCAGGTACACTGTTCAACCAATTCCAGCTGCTGTTCCATCGACGGCATGCGCCATTCTGGACCCAAGTTGACGTAGGCGGCATCGTCCTCGGAATCCAATTCGGTCTTGCCGTCAGTAAAGTCCCTGAAACCGTAAGTGTAACCGTCTTCAGTGAGGTACTTCGTTATCGTATCGAAGGTGCCGTTGCACCACTTGTAGGTATTCCAGCTATAGACCTCCTTGGGCTCAGTCTCGCCCCAGGCGAAGTAGTAGCCGTATTCCTCAGGAGCGTTCGCACCGATGTTGCACGTCGCCCACAGCGTGCCGCTGGGCAGGCCCAAGTCAACCCACTCGCGAGTATCAGGATTCTCGGGTTCGTCATCTTTAGATGATGAACATGATGAAAGAGATGCCAGCCCTGCAACAAAAAATAGTAATAAAAAAAACAGCTTAATAGTTTTCATAATGTGTGAATCAATAAATATTAAATTGTGATTTCTAATTAACGTGAGTTCGACGAGGTTTAATTAATTGAAAATGAGTAATATAGCGGAGTCAATATTGTGATTTTGTAGTGCTAAAAAAAACTAAAAAACAACCGCTATGTTTCCTTAAGACAAAATTATAGAAATATTTTCAATGTGCAATGATTTCAGCAAAGTTTTTGTCAGCATTGTATTCGCAATAATTGAATGCGGATGCCTAATTAGTTAAATTCGCGCAATTTGTAGTTAATAATATGTTGTCTGGGTTGTTGTTTAGTTGTCACTGTTGTTTGATGATGTTGACCTCAAGTAATGGCTTGACATTTCAGTGAAGCCTAAAGCAGGAAGGACGCCATAGGGCGCCCTCCCTGTTTTTTTGTTGGTGTGTCAAAACAACTATAATAATATAACCGCCCGTTGGGCGGGAAAAAACAAATGATTTTTAAAAATTTGTTTAATTTCCCGTGCGATAGCACGGTTATATTACCGGGTCGCTATTATGACACATCCCCACCTATATTTACTGATACATCTTTATTTGTAAACGTTGACAATCGAGTCGGCAACTTGTTCCATCGACCAGCGGAAGGTGGCCTCGCTGCGGTCGGCTCCGTCAACGAGCAGCATCCAGTAGAACGAGGCGGCACCATACTTCTTGCACAGGCGGTTCATGTCGCCGGCTTGCTTGCCAGCCTCGGCCTTTTGTGCGGTGGTGCTGTTCTTGTCAATGGTAATTTCGCCGGCACCGTTGGTGGCATACTCGCCGATGATCACGGGATATCCCTTGGAGATGAAGTAGGTATCCAAATCGTTGAACATGCTCTTGATGGTCTCGCGGCATTCGCTGGTCCAGGTCATGTTGTAGACGTGTAACCAGTCCCAAGGATCATAGGAGTGAACCTCGACGGCGATGTGGCTCTGGTTGCCGCACGGGTCGGTGGGGATGGTGAGACCGCTCAACACGGCGGTGCCATGGGCGGCAGCATAGGTCGAAACAATCAGGTTCCTGTAGGTGTTGTGGCCACCGGTGGCGCGCACCGCCTCGACAAACTTGGCGGCATGCTGGTTCACATACCCGAGATCAGACAGGTTGCTCGGCTGGTTCCACTGCTGGGCAGAGTTGAGCATCTCGTTATAGCCCTCGAACAGCAGGTGATGGTCGTAGCTCTTGAATCGGGTGGCAATCTGTGTCCACAGCTTGGCATAGCGGTCGAGTTGTGCGCTGCTGCTGGCGACGACCCATGCGGCATTGTGGGCACCGGTGTCGTGGTGCACATTCAGGATGCAATACATGCCCTGGTTGATGACATAGTCCACAACCTCCTGCACGCGGTTCATCCAAGCCTCGTCAACGTTGCCCTGGTCATCCATGTGCTGGTACCAGGTCACGGGAACGCGGATGCCCTTGAAACCTTTCTCCTTGAAGGCCTGCATCAGGTGAGCGTCGGTGACGGGCTGGCCCCATGCGGTCTCATACCGGTAGGGCTCCTGATGGTTACCAATCCAGTCACCGTAGCTCTCGAGCGTATTGCCAAGGTTCCAGCCTGGGGTCATGTTGATGACTGCCTGGGCGGCCGACTCGTGTCCGTCGGGGGCATTGGGGTTGGGCAACTCGGTCTTCTTGGTGGTGAAGTTCAGTGAATAGGCCGCTGCTGCCACGCCGGCGGTGTTCTTGATGACTCCGGCGGGAATGGTGATGGTCACGGCCTGGCCCTCTTCGGCACAGGTGGCGGTGAGCATCAGGGCGGCGCTCATGGTGCGCACGTTGCTGATGGTGGCTCCGGTAGCCTGAATCTTGCTGATGTCGCCGGCCGTCATGGTGATCGTCTTGTCGTAGGTGATGGTCACGCTGATGGCGCCAGGTTCTACTGTTGTCGAGCCATTTTCGGGCGATGTGCTGACCACGGCAGGAGCTGTCTGTTTGGGCTCATCGGGTTCGTCGCTGCCGCAGGCCGAGAAACCGAGGGCCATTGCGGCCAGCAGGATGAATGCTAAAGATTTGATGGTGTTCATAATGCGATATAATAATGTTTGGAATGATATTGCATTTTAGGTTTTAGGCTTTAGGCGGATGCAACTAAGGACTAAAAACTAAGGACTAAAAACTATTTGTCGGTACGGAAAGGAACAACGGGCAGACCGCGCATGTTCTTGAGGTTCCCGATTTGGAATGACTTGAAGCAGTAGCGCACTGCAACTGGCTGGGGCACCTCGCTCGAGGATACCATGATTGACTTGTGGCCTTCGTTGAGCGTGGCCTTGGCGGTCTTGAACACGCCGTCGGCACCGGCTATCTCAAAGCCCTCGATGTCCTGCCAGGGCGAGAGACCCTCGTCGGCATTCTTGAAGAATACCTCGACTTCGTTGCCTTGGACCTGCATGTGGTCATACTCGGGCGAGTCGCAAGCGATGCTCTTGTAGCCGTAGGTGCGGTTCAGGGCCATATAGGCCAGGCGGTTGCCCACCTCGCGCTTTTGTGCGGGGTGTATCTGGTTGAACTCGTAGGGCTTGACCAGGTCGTTGGTCGAGACAATGCCGCAGTTCTCGATAAGTTGCGCGGCATTGTGCTGGGCTTCACGCAGCAGGGGTGAACTCAGCCATTCGCCATAGCCGCCCCAAGGAGCGATTTCCACCAGATAGAACGGCAGTTGTTGGGCTGTACCGCCAAAGTCCTTGCGCCAGGTGTCGACCATGTCCTTCAAGCGCTGGGCATAGGTCTGGTCCTTACCCACGTTGGATTCACCCTGATACCAGATGAAGCCGCGGATGGTGTAGTGTCGCAGGGGGTGCAGCATGCCATTATACATGATGACGGGGGTATAGTAGTGCCACCAGGAACCGTTCCAACCTTCTTTTTGCTCCTTGGCGATATCGATGTCGTCATAGGTCTTGACGATACCCTCGGGAACCCAGCCTTCGACCTTCGAGCCGCCCCAGGCGCAGGCAATCACGCCCACGGGGATGTCGAGCACGCGTTGCAGCATCTGGCCGAAGAAGAAGCCTGTAGCGCTCATCCACGGCGCGGTATCGGGCGAGGGCACCAGCCACTTGCCGGGCACCTCCTCGACGGGCTTGGTCTGTCCGTTTTGCTTGATTTGCGCAACGCGCAGCCAGCGGTTCTCACGCGCGGTGGCGATGACCTTGTTAGAGTTCTCAACGGGGCAGTTCCAGAATCCGCTCAGGGGCATCTCCATGTTGGATTGTCCCGAGGCAAACCATACCTCGCCGATGAGCACGCGCTCCAGTACGACCTCTTGACGGCCGTTCTCGCTGAGCACGATGCGGTGTTCTTGCTTGGCGGCAGCGGGTGTGGGGAGCATCAATGACCAGTTGCCGTTCTTGTCGGCCTGTGTTGTCACCGGCTGGCCCAGCCAGTCGGCATTGGCGCTCACGGTGGCATCAGCATCGGCCTGGCCCCACAAGCGGGCCTGGGTGCGTTGTTGCAGCACCATGTCGTTGCCAATGATTTCGGGCAGCTTGATGGCCGATTGGGCCGTTGCCCACAGTGCCAGAAGCAATAGTAAACTTAAGTTTCTTTTCATTGTGTTGATTATTTGATTTTTTGTTATATGCTAAATGATGATTTTGGTCTTGCGGTATTTCTTGCGGAACTCCGACGGGCTGCAGCCCTTGCCTTTCTTGAACTGGCGGTTGAAGTTGCTCAATGTGTTAAAACCACAACTGTAACTGATTTCGGCGATGGTGCTTGTGGTATCGACCAGCATGCGGGTCGCATAGCCCAAGCGCACGTCGATGATGTACTCGTTGAGCGTCTTGCCAGTGCGCAGTTTGAAGAAGCGCGAGAAGGCGCTCGGCGTCATGCCGGCTATGTCGCACAGTTGCGTGAGGCGCAGCGGCTCCATGTAGTGCGCGTCGATGTAGTTCTTCACTTTGAGCACACGGCGCGAGTCGCTGGTCACGGGCACTTGGGCAAAGGCCGACGATGAGAGCTCGGTGGCCTCGCCTTTGGACAGCTCATACAGGATGTCGAGCAGTTCCAGCACGGCCAAAAAGCCCTCTTTAATGCTTGACAGGTTGGTGAGCTGGCGATAGACCCGCATGATGGATGACATAGGGAATGCCAGTCCCTTGCGCGCCCGCACCAGCATCTTGTAGATGGAGTCAAACGGGTTGGTCAGGAATGCGCTGTTCTCGCGGTCAAAATCCAGGCGGAACTGAATCGTGATTTCGTGGATGTCGGTTGCCGGGCGTCCGTTCTGCTCCCACGCGTGTTCCAGTTCAGGACTGGTGATGAGCACGAGGTCATAGGGGCCTATCACCTCGTTGCTATCGCCTACCACGCGCAGGCAGCCTGCGGCATTTTCCACAAAGTTCAGCTCCATCATGTTCATCATGTCATGACAGTGGATGGGATAGTTGAACTCACTCTTGTAGCGGTCGGCGACATACATGAAGTCCCTGTCGCCCAGCGGCGTGATTTCGTGCAGAACTATTGAATCGGATTTCATTTTCTCTTTTTCTATTCAATAATCTGTTTAATACTCTTGATAGCCGAAGTCAGTGAAGTCGGCATAGAATCCTCTGGAACCTTGAGCATAAAGTGCCAGGACAACTCCAGTGAAGCCGCCAGCCATCTCGGTGCTCAGCAGGGTGCAACTTTGGCTGCCCAGCTCGTGCCAGGTCTTGCCAAAGTCGGTCGAGCATTCATATCGGTAGGTGAGGCCGTCGCTGGAGATGCGCAGGCGTGCGCTCGCTGCATCGGCTTTATACGTCTTGACCTCACACATGGTCTTGAGTCGGCATTCCAGCTTCACAATCAGTTCATTGTTCTGACGGCTGCATGACAGCGAATGCCATCCGTCATGAATCTGATAAACAATCAGTCCAGCCTCGTCGCCTTCGATGCTGTTGCTCGGTTCAACATCCACCTGCACCACGATGCGCTCGCTTGTCTGGCGCAGGCCGATGAAGGTGGGATGGTCGGTCTTGGCAACGGGTTGCCCTGCGTGTAGCCGCAGGCGGCCGTCAGTGCGTTCATAGTTGGCCTCGATGGGGCTCTGCATGTGCATCCACATGGGGCGCTCGGGCCAGGCCATGAGGTCCTCGTGGGTGACAGTGCGCAGCTTGCGCACGGGCGTGCCGCCCAGGTTAGCCTGCATGAGCGTATCGATGGGCTCACCGCCGTTCACGATGGGCCAGCCGCCCTCGGGCCATTGTACGGGAGCCAGATAGGTCTCGCGGCCAAGGTGGTGATAGCTGCCACCAAAGTTGCGGTAAGCCAGAAAGGCCAACCACCACGAGCCGTCGGGGGCCTGCACAAAGTCGCCGTGGCCAGTGCCTTGCACTTGTAGGGTTTGTCCCTTCTGGCTGCAGTTGGTCATGATGGGATTGGCAGGATTGGAGATGTAGGGACCCTCGATGTTCTTGCTGCGGGCTATCGTGAGCGAGTGGGCCAGCTCGGTGCCGCCCTCCGAGATGAGCAGATAGTAGTAGCCGTCTTTTTTGTAGATGTGCGGCGCCTCGGGATAACGGCCGCCGTCGCCGCACCACAGGGCAACGCTCTCGGTGAGCTGTTCCCCCGTCTTGTCATCAATTTCGCACAACCAGATTTTGTCGCCTGGGTTGCTCACCATGTAGCAATGGCCGTCTTCCCAATAGAGCGACGGGTCGATGCCCTGCTGCTTGAGCCAGATGGGTTCACTCCACGGGCCGCGTGGGTCGGTGGCGGTGACCATGAAGTTACCACCATTGCCCACGTTGGTTGTGATCATGTAGAAAGTGCCCTCATGATAACGGATGGTGGTGGCATAGATGCCTAGCCATGACGAGGCTTGGTTGAGCGGAAGCTGTGATTCGCGGGTAAGCACGTTGCCGATTTGTTCCCAGTTCATCATGTCGGTGCTGTGATAGATGGGCACGCCGGGGAAGTACTGGAATGTGGAATTGACGACATAGTAGTCATTCCCCACGCGGCAAATCGACGGGTCGGGGTTGAAACCCGGTATGACAGGATTCAGATAGGCTCCTGTGGGCTGTGCCGTGAGCTGCAAGGCTGTGATGACACTTGCCGCGAGCCATATCAATCGATGAAATTTCATTTGGCGCTTGATTAGGAATCAATAGCTGAAGTCAACATAGCAGCGCTCGTCGCTGGAGTTGGTGCTCAGGTAGGCACGGAAGGCACCGGGCTCAACGGTCCAGCCATGGATGGCTTCGCTATAGTATTTCAGGTCATCGAGCGTGATGGCGAACTCGGCCATCTTGGTCTCGCCAGGAGCAAGGTCGAGTTTGACGAAGTTCTTGAGCTCCTTGCGCGGGCGGTCAACGTTGCACTCCAGGTCGCCGATGTAGAGCTGTACGATTTCCTTGCCTGCCACCTTGCCCGTGTTGGTCACGGGAACACTCACAGTGATGGGGGCGTCGTTGGTGATGCGGGGCGAGGAGAGTAGGGGTTTGCCATACTTGAAGGAGGTGTAGCTCAAGCCGTAGCCAAAGGGGAACTGCGGCTTAACCTTGCGGGTATCAAAGTGGCGGTAGCCGATGTAGATGCCCTCGCTGTAATAAACCTGCTTATTCTCGCCGGGATAGGCCTTCTTGCCATATTCATAGTAGGGATAGTCCTCGATGGTCTTGGCGAAGGTGACGGGCAGTTTGCCGCTGGGGTTGACCTTGCCGCTGAGCACGCCAGCCAGCGCGTCGCCGCCCATCGAGCCCAGGTACCAGCAATGCAGCAGGCCCTTGATGTTGTCGAGCCAAGGCATGGCATAGGGGTTGCCGCCAAAGGTGATGACAATCATATTTTTCTGGATTTTGGCCAGGCCCTCGATGAGCTCGTTCTGTTCAAATGACAGGTCATAGCTCAAGCGGTCGCCGTTCTCGCAGTCCTCCTTGTGGTTCTTGTTCAAGCCGCCGATGTAGATGATGAGATCGGCGTCTTTGGCCTTGCGCAGGGCCTCTTCTCTCAGGCGCACGCGCTCCGAGGGGTTGACTTCGTCCACCTGGTCATACAGGGCACGGCCCGAGAGATAACCCTGGGCATAATCCACCTTGTCGCCATAGAGTTTCTTGATGGCTTCGAGCGGGCTGATGTCGCGCAGGGTCTTGAGCTCCGATGAACCGCCGCCCTGAGTGAGGCTTCGGGTAGCATTCTCGCCCACGACAAGAATCTTCTTGTAACGTTCGGGGGCGATGGGCAGGATGTTCTTCTCGTTGCGCAGCAGGGTGATGCCCTCCTCGCCGATGGCTTGGCAAGCCTCGTAGTGATCCTTGCTGCACTGCTTGCCGATGGCCTTGTCGGGGTTCATGCAGGTGCGGAACATGGTGCGCAGTACGCGGCGAACCTTGTCGTCAAGATAGGACACGTCGAGTTTGCCCTCCTTGATGAGTGTCTCCATCGGGCGGGCCATATAGTAGTCGTCATAGGTATATTCCGATTCTTTGGTCTTGCCGTCGGTATAGGAGCCCATCTCGATGTCGAGGCCTCCCGTGGCGGCTTGCCAGGTGTCGGTCGTGCCGCCCCAGTCGCTGATGACGGCTCCGTCAAATCCCCACTGGCGCTTCAAGATGCCGTTCAGCAGCGAGTCGTTGTTGCAGCAGTGGATGCCCTGCCACAAGTTATAGCTGCCCATGATGCTCCACACGTGGGCCTCCTCAACTGCCTTCTTGAAGGCGGGCAGATAAATTTCGTTGATGGCACGCTCGCTGGCGTTGACATTGGCAGCAAAGCGGTCCACCTCCTGGTTGTTCATGAAGAAGTGCTTGATGCAGCAGGCCACGCCGTTGGCTTGGGCTGCCTTGATGTAGGGCACAACCATCTCGCCGGCCAGATAGGGGTCTTCGCCCATGTACTCGAAGGCGCGGCCGTTCAATGGCAGGCGGGCCATGTTCACGCCGGGACCGAGCAGGATATCCTTGCCGCGGAAGGCGAACTCCTCGCTCAGGGCGTTGCCGTAGAGCGCTGACAAGTCGCGGTTCCAGGTCGCTGCCAGGCAGGTGAGCGACGGGAAGGCGACAATGCTGTCGTTGGTCCACTTGGCAGGTGACCAGGTGTTCCATTCCAGTTCCTCGCGCACGCCGTGAGGACCGTCGTCCATGTTGAGCTGACGGATGCCCAGGCGGGGCACGCCGGCGCTGGTGAATTTGCTCTGGGCATGAATCACTTGGATTTTCTCATGCAGCGTCATGCGTGACAGCGCATCCTCGACGCGTTGCTCGAGGGGAGCGTTGTTATCTAGGTAAATCGGCTTCGTTTTTTGTGCCGATACCGTGGCCGTTGCCAGCATCAGGGCTATGGCAATGGTCGAAATCAGTCTTTTCATTATCTCTTGTTTTGGTTATTGGTTATAGTCTTTTGTTATTGGCTCACACATTATAGTTTGACGGTCACTTGCTTGCCGCTGTACTCTACCATCGTGCCCACAGGATTCTCAAGGTTGAGTTCGCGGGGATTGTCGCGGTTAACGACCACCACGTTGAAGCGGCGCTGCTTGAGCATGCCCTTGAAGTTGCCCTTGCGCTCGCCAATGGTGAGCGTGCGCGTGGCTTCGTCGTAGTTAATGTCGATGGTGGCATATTTGCCTTTCTCGTAGTTGTAGTTGGTACCTTCGTCCTCATAGAGCTGGAACTGGCCGTCGGCACCGGTATAGACATACAGGTTGATGAGCTCGGCGGGTTTCTCGTCGCACCACTGCACCTCGGGACCGAAGGGGATGATGCTGCCTTCACGCACATAGACGGGAATGCGGCCATAGGGGGCATCGACGATAAGCTTTTGGCCACCGTTGATGAATTCGCCGCTGTACAGGTCATACCAGCCGCACTGCTCGGGGAAGTAAACCTGGCGGTTGCGGGCCTTGTAGGTGGCGACAGGGCAGGCCATAAAGGCGGGGCCGAACATCCACTGGTCGGGGATGTCGAGCACGTTCTTGTCGCTGGCAAAGTCCATCACCAGTGCGCGCATGAGCGTGTAGTCCTTAAAATGGGCCCAACCTGCCATCGAGTAGAGGTAAGGCATCATGCGGTAGCGCAACTTGTGGTAATAGACGATGCTCTCATAGGCGGGATGACCCTCGGGTGCGATGTTCCACACCTCGCGCAGGGGCCACTGGCCATGGGCGCGGTACAGGGGGATGAAGCAACCGAATTGGTTCCAACGGGTCTGGAGCTCGCGCCATTCGGTCAGGTCGCTGTTCTCATGGCCCGTTTGGTCAAACTCTTGCTGTGCGGCCACATAGCGGTTCTCGACACAGAATCCGCCTTGGTCCATGCCCCAGAAGGGGATACCCGACATCGAGAAGTTCAAGCCTGCCGTCATCTGGGCACGCATGTCCTCCCAACGGGTGCCGATGTCGCCGCTCCAGGTGGCGGTCGAGTAACGCTGTTCGCCGGCAAAGCCGCTGCGGGTCAGCAGGAACACACGCTTGTTGTTGCCCGTGGCACGCTGGCCGTTATAGATAGCGTCGGCGTTGACGATAGAGTAGGCGTTGAAATACTCGGTCGAGCTGCCCAGTGCTGTGGGACCTGACAGGGCTTTGCGGTACCACATGGGTGTGCAGTCACGTATGTTGGGCTCGCTGGCGTCCATCCACCAGGCGTCGATGCTCTGGCCGTACTTGGTGTACAGGTTGTCGTTCATCTGTTTCCAGAACAGCTTGCGGGCACCTGCGTCATAGGCATCATAAAACGAGCCGCGGAATCCCAGCCAGTCGTGGATGTCGTCAACGATGGCTTGCTTGTATATCCAGCCTTTGGCATCAAGCGCCTTGTAGTTATCGACCGTCTCATAGAACTTGGGCCATACGCTGATCATGAAGCGGCCGCCCATGGCATGTACCGAGTCGAGCATGGCCTGCGGGTTGGGGAAGCGCGAGGCCTCAAAGGTGTGGTCGCCCCAGTTCTCCAGTTTCCAGTAATTCCAGTCCTGCACAATGTTGTCGATGGGGATGCGGCGGTTGCGGAACTCGGCAAGCGTCTGCTCGATGTCTTGCGAACTCTTGTAGCGCTCGCGGCTCTGCCAGAAGCCCAGCACCCACTTGGGATACAACGAAGCCTTGCCCGTGAGGGTGCGGTAGCCCGAGATGATTTCGTCAAAACTCTGACCGGCGATGAAGTAGTAGTCCATGTCGCGGCTCATCTCGCTCCACACGGTGAGTTGCTCACGTTGGGCAGCGCTGCGGGCTGCCGACACGCGCAGTCCGCAATAAGACACGTCGCCGTCGGGTTGCCACTCGATGCGCAGCTGCGTCTTTTTGCCCGAAGGCACCTGGGCGGTAAATTTCCATGCGTTGGGGTTCCATGCCGTCCGCCACCGCTCGGGAACCACTTCCTCGCCGCCAATGTACACCTTGATGTAGCCGGCATAGTAGAGGATGAACTGGCGCAGCGTCTCGCTCACGCGTCCCTTGGGCTCGATGAAGCCTTCATAGACCACCGTCGCGCCGTTCAAGGCAAAGCCCTTCGGCAGGTTCTTGATTCCGCCGGGCTCGGTCAACTTGCCCAGCTCCGACCCTGCGGGCATGTCAAACTCAAAATAGAGGGAGTCCTCGCCGCGCACCAGGCGTTGGCCGTTTTTGTCGGTATAGGTGCCCGTCAGGCTGCCTTTCTTGCCGTGCTTGTCATAGAGGTTAAAGGCACGGTTGAGCTGCAGGTAGTCCTCGGGGTTGCCAAAGCGGCAATAGCTGTAGCTGTCCCACAGGATGCCGTAGCCGTTGGTGCTCAGGACCATGGGCACGCTCACCTTGGTGTTATACTGGAACAGGTCCTCGTTTTTGCCCTTCATGTTGAGTTCGCCCGACTGGTGCTGTCCCAGGCCATAGAGCGCCTCGTCCTGGTTCTCGAACTTGAGCGTCCACGTCAAGCCCTTGCTCTGATCGTCGGTCAGGGTGCCGACGCCGATCTCGCGCTCGGGCACCTTGAATGGCTTGAATGACTTACCGCCCACGGCCTCAGTCGCCAGGACCTTGCCATTGGCGTCGGTGAACTTGATGCGGCCGTCGGCCTTGTTGACGGTAGCCGTCACGTTCTTGGCCTTGACACAATAGCTGTCGCCATTGTCGGTGACCGTGAATTTGGGCTTGGCCGTCTGCGGCACAATCATTAGGCTGGCAGGCTTGGTCGGCAGCTGTGCCTCGCAGGTGGCCTGCACGCGCACGATGTTGTCGTTCACCACTTGCAGGCGTACCACGCGGGCGGCACCTGCCTGAGCATTCTCGATGTCGATTGTCACGAAGTTGCCTTCGGTCTTGACAGCAGCCAATGCCACAGTGGCAAACAGCGCAAATGCCGTCATCAAAAACAGTTGTAGGGCTCTATTCATTTTAAATTACGCAATAAACGGACAAATTTACCAATAAATTCCGAAAAAACTGCATCTTAGAAGTTATTTATCTTTAATTTAGCCAAATGCCAGCCTCAGGTGATTGTTTAGCAAAAATTATTCGCTACATTTGTGCTATTAATAACATCAATCTTTATTAGTTATGAAAAAAGTGTTGCTTCTCATGCTGATGATTCCGCTGTTTGCCAGTGCGCAGAATCGGCCACGCGTTTCCGTTTTGGGTGACTCTTACTCGACTTTTCAAGGGTATATACCTGAGGGAAACGAGACGTGGTACTATACCCCGGCCGACACTTCAAGAACCGATGTGGACAATGTCACTCAGACCTGGTGGTGGCAGGTCATCAATCAGGCTGGCGGCCTCATTGAGAAAATTGACTCTTATAGCGGTGCCACGGTCAGCAACCACGGATACAACAATGAAGATTACAGCTACAGGTCGTTTGTCACCCGATTGCCGCGCCTGGGCAGCCCTGATGTGATTTTCATCTTTGGAGCCACCAACGACGACTGGGCAGGGGCAGAATTGGGCAATTATCAATATGATGATTTCACTCATGCCGACTTCTACACCTATCGTCCCGCATTGGCATACCTGCTACAGCAGGCAAAGGAGAGGTATCCCAATGTCAGAATCGTCTTTCTCATCAATGACATACTGGATAAAGATTTTAAGGAATCGACCAAAGTTATTTGTAACCATTACGACATTCCATATATCGAGCTAAAAGATATTGACAAGAAACAGAATCATCCCACGGTAAAAGGAATGAGGTCAATTGCACAGCAAGTCTTGACGTTTATCAACAAATAAAAGAGCGCTGGTTATTTGATACACAATATACTGTTTTTAAATCAATTTCTATTCTTAATAGTTATCATTTGAAGAAAAGTGGCGATATTTGCGAGAAAAGAATAATAAGTTTGATTGTCACACGAATCATTTTAACAACATATCATTATGAAACTGGAAGATTTATACTTGATTAACAAAGAAGAATGGCTGGATGTTATCAAGGACAAGTGCAAGAAAAGAGCGAAAACTCATTTCTGTGTTTGGTTGGTTCTCTTGATACTTTTCCTGATAATTTTGACAATGGTAATAACTTTTGAGCGTTCTCGCCTTTGGACAATAGAAGATTTTGTTTACCTCTTGACGCTATTATTATATGCCCTTATGTCAGGCTGGTGGGTTCTGAAATCTCACAGCTTTTTAAAAGCCATCGACGGTCTTGGCACTCCAGAACAGCTATTGGACAAGTTCAAAAAGTACGTTAAAGACAAAAGTATCATCTGGACGATAGGACAATTGATTTTTTGCGGGTGGTTTGCTTGTTTCTGTTTTTTTTCCTCTGCTTCGGGTATTATGAAAGTGATTGGTTGGATCGTCGTCTTAGTTTCCGCTATAGTGAGTATTTACAGATTAATACGCGGTAAATATCCTGTAGGTTCTGGTGATGAGGATATCACCCGTCGTCTGCAAGAACTCATCGGGGAAGAGTAACCTCATTCCCCATCTTTTCAAAGTCAAATCGGCTGAAGAACTTATACCAAAATGATAAAACTAAGGGCAAATGCCTGCGCCTCATGAACAATAAATCACCGAAATCTAAAAGAAAGTAAGTGTTTAGAGCGATAAAATCGCTACCTTTGCCTACGTTTACTGAACGATAAATCGGAATTTAGGCGCAAGCCGAAGGCAGAGCCAAGTTTACATGAGCTATGCTGAGGCGAAGCCCTAAATGCCATGAAATGGAATTTATGGAGATAAAAGACAGACCCAATCCCAACGAGGCTTTTCCGAATCCGAAGATTCCAAGCCTTTGCTTCATCAAGAACGTGGTGAAGAACCCGCGTATCATTATAGGTGACTACACCTACTACGATGATGTGGATGGGGCCGACCAGTTCGAGAAGCATGTCACTCATTTCTATGACTTCATCGGTGATAGGCTGATTATTGGCAAATTCTGCGCTATTGCCAAAGGTGTAGAGTTTGTCATGAATGGTGCCAATCACAGGATGGACGGCGTGACGACTTATCCGTTTTATGTCATTGGTGGCGACTGGGGAAGTGCCATTGCTCCGGTAAAAGATGAATTGCCACTAAAGGGTGATACCGTTGTGGGCAATGACGTCTGGATTGGTCAGAATGTTACCATTATGCCAGGCGTTCATATTGGTGATGGAGCCATTATAGGTGCCAATTCTGTGGTAGCATCAGATATCCCCCCTTATGCTGTTGCGGTAGGTAATCCCTGCCGAGTTACCAAGATGCGTTTTGAC
>Ga0310695_10009574_pt1 | contig 14503 bp, 12 predicted proteins | sample RumenRJG_04DNA_FD_203882 | JGI IMG/M metagenome (GOLD analysis project Ga0310695, IMG submission 203882) | Bovine rumen microbial communities from Lethbridge, Alberta, Canada - RJG_04 (v2) (version 2) | ecosystem: Host-associated > Mammals > Digestive system > Stomach > Rumen | place: Canada... | reverse complement strand
ACTTGTCGGAACAGCTATAACGGGACAGGAAACGAGTCCGCCTACGACACTTGGGAGGGCGCCTTCCATTCCGGCGACGGCTATCACGACGCGCGCCCGGCGCAAAACGTCTTCCTTGTCCAAAAGGCGGTGGATCCCCGCCACGCCCACGTCGTACACGCGGCGCACTCTGCTGCCGAGCGTCTCAGCGACAAGCGCGGCTTCTTCGGCGACGGGAATGTCGCTCGTCCCGGCGCACACTACGGCTATTTCCCCGAAGCCGTCCGGCCGGCGCGCCTCGCCGAGGCGCCCGAGGCGGGCTTCGGGGAAATACCGCCAGCCGGGAAACTCCGCAGCCACCGCCGCGCTCTTCTCCGCATCGATCCGCGTCACAAGGACGGGAGTCTGCCCGCGTGCCGACAGCGACCGCAGAATCGCTACGATCTGCGGTGCGGTTTTTCCCGCGCCGTAAATGGATTCTGGCGCGCCCTGGCGCCTCGCCCTGTCGATATCGACGCAGGCGAAACCGAGATCGTCCGGGGGGACGCGGCCGTTTGCCGCGGGGGAGGCGGCCGCGTCGAGTATTTCCCGGGGGAGGGATTCGTTCAAACTTCCGGTGCGGTATCCCTGAAGATCGAGAACGGCGCGCAAAAAACCGAGTTTCCTGAAAGTGGACGCGATTTCAGCCCCTTTGGCGGCGAACATCTCCGCAAAGGGCGGCTCCGTTTCGATGCGGGCTTCTCCGGCGCAATACCTTACGCGTATCTGGGGCGGGAAGGTTCCGGCGGGGTGCAATCCAGCCGCAATGTCCTTCAAATACGTTTCGGCCTTTCCGATGCGCTCAAGCGCCTCCGGCGTTATGCGCTCGCCGTAGGCGAAACGCGAAGCGAGACAGGGCGATGACGGCTTGTCGCACGCCGCGATTCCGCGAGCGCGCGCTTCGCCGCGGATCGCAGTCTTGCCGATGCCGGCGTCGCGCAGAGGCGACGCCACGCCGAGTTCGGCCAAAGCCCTCGCGCCTGGCCGGTAGTCGCCGGAATCGTCGGCGCAGGTTCCGTCCGCTACGGCGGCAATGCCGTGTTTCGACGCGACGTCTTTTACAAGCGAGAATACGGCGCGTTTGCAGATGTAGCAGCGGTCGGGCGGATTGGCGGCGAATCCCGGGATGGCGAAAGGGTCGAAAACCGCGATTTCGTGTTTTATCCCCCGCTCGCGGCAGAAGCGCGCCGCCTCTTCGATTTCGGCGGAAGGAACGAGCGGCGAGGCGACAGTGACTGCAAGCGCCTTGCCGCCGAGAACTTCACGCGCGATGTCGAGAAGCAGGGACGAGTCCACGCCGCCGGAGAATGCGACGGCGGCGGAACCGGCATCCGCGAAAAACCGGCGGACGGCGTCAATCTGCGGAGAGTCGCCCACGGCGGATTTCCGTAAACCGCAGAACGGCGAACACGCCGAGGCCGCAGGCGAGGATCAACGCCGCAAGCCACGCCGCATCCGCGCTCATGTCGAACGCCGGTTCGCCGTCGAGCGCTTCCGCAACGCAGTCCACGCCCCACATGAGCGCCGCGCCCCAGAACATCATCATTGCGGTGAAAAAGGCCTTTGGCGACTTGCCGCGCCGCGCACCGGCGAACCATGCGGCGGTAAACGCAAACGCCGCGCATACGGCTGCGATTTCATACATGGCAGCGGGTCTTTCTCTCCGCGGCTGCGGAGACCGCCACCATGACAAGCCACGCGGCGGCGACGGCGAGCGCCATGGCAACGCCGCGCGTCGCCATCTCGCCAAGCATCTCCCTTGCGGCTTCAGGCCCTTCGGACACTGCGGTCAAGAAGGGGAAGCGCCAAGTCACCTCGCCGTGCCAGACATGTTCCACGGCAAGCAGGAAGCTCCCGCCGAGCATCATTTTGACAAGCCAGTGGAGCTTGCCGGCGAACGGATTGCGGGAACTTTTGCGCTTGAGCGCTTTTCCGGCTATTCCGGCCGCCGCGCCGGCGGCAAGAGGAACGGTAAAACAGGCCATGTCTTTTCCCTCAGCGATTTGCCCGTGCCGGATCAGTCGACCGCAGGATAGAGTTTGATGTTTTTGAAATCCGCGTCCGAATGGTCGCCCTGCAGATAAATCGGGCCGGACGCATTTTCATCGGCGTCCATCGCGCCGCCGGTCACGCCTTCGACGGGCTTGTCGTCGATGATCGTCTTGCCGTTCAGCACGACTGTCAGGCGGTGCTTGTAGAAAATCACGCTCACGTGCTGCCATTCGCCGGCCGGTTTTTCAGCGGCCACGGACGGTGTGATGCGGCCGTAAAGCGCCGCCATGGCGTGGCAGTCCGGTTTTTTGCCGTAGCTGTCCACGACCTGTATTTCATAGCGGCCGCGCAGATATACGCCGGAATTGGAATTTTTGGGGACGCGCACGTCGTATTCCAGACGGAAATCCTTGAAATCGCCGCGCTTGGTCCGCAGGTTCGCGCCGCCGCCCGCCCAGGTGCCGTCGGGTTTGAGTCCAAGGCTGTTGGAAAGAACGCCGTCCTTGAACGACCAGCCGAATTTGCCGGAAGGATTCATCGTCTCCCAGCCGTCGAGTCCGTCCGCGAGCAGATCGACCGGCTCCCCGAATTTCGCGTCTTTGACGGAAACGGATCCGTCGGCCGGAGGATTGCGCCATCCGGACACTTCTCCTTCAAGCACTCCTTTTTTGTTGTATGCCTTGGCGGAGAACTTGTCGCCCGAGACCTTGCCCTTGAGGACGAGTCCGTTGGAAAGTTTCACTCTGAACGACGATCCTGAGACCTTGCAAGCCTGCGCTTTCGAAGGCGAAGCCCAGCGCCAGAGCACGAGCGCGGAATGTTTTCCGTCGGCTCCGCTGGAGATGATCATGTGTCCGGCGTTCATCGAGGAATACGGAAGTTTCATACCCCAATTGCCGACCGGTGAATTTTTTGCCGCGCAGCAGTCCTTCGCATAACCGGAGACTGCCGCCGCGGAAACGAGCAGTGCAAGAATCGTTTTCTTCATGGTGCGTTTTCCTTTTCTTTGGCGCGCGCGACGCGCGCGGTTGCGAAAATTATACTAAATCGCCCTTCCGCCCGCAAGGCGTCCGCGCAGACTGACCCTTATCCCGGAAAATCCGGGATAAATTATCCCGGATGTCTGTCAGAGTCCTATAAAATAGGGATGAAATAAATTTCCACGGCAGTAAAAAAGGCGGGGAGACTTTTCCTGAATACGCTATAATAGCGTTGACAAACCCAGAAAAGGAGTCTCCCCGTGGCGAGTAATATAGCAAAAAAGGCTGTGGAGCGCACGTCGAACGCGTTTCTCGGAAAGGTTTTCCCGGCGTTTGGCAAAGTGGCAGAAGGTGCGGCGCACACCTTGTTCTCCGCTGTCGTGCGCACTGGAAGCGCGCTCGTAACAGACATCGCCGCAGCCATGGACGGCGACGCGACGTCGAAGAAGGGGCGTCAGGAGAAGGTGTCGGGATGGCTCGCGCGATACGACTTTGCATCTCCAGTGCGAGACCACCTTTGGCGGGAAGGCTTGGAGATGGTCGGACGAGACACAACCGTCGCAGTGGACTCCGGAGACATCTCAAAGGAGTTCGGAGGTGCTGGCATGGAGGGCATGGAGATGGGCTATGACGCGTCCCGCAGCGTAGTCGCCATGGGACACTCCTTGCTGTGCGCCGCAGTCGTACTGCGCAGGAGGGCGGCACCGCTGCGTCTCGCGCTCCTGAAGGGACGCAAAGGCCTTCCTGATGCCGAGACGGCTTTGTTCGACGCTATCGTCGGCGCCGTCGGCGACAACGGCATCCCTGTCCACGACAGAGGATTCGACAGCGGGGGATTCATTGCCCACGCCATAAGATCCGGGCACCGCAGCGTCGTGCGGATCAAGACGATGACGCGCGATCTCTTCGGCTCTGGGCGGGACTTCGAGCAAGACATGTCGGGCATCCCGCACGTCCGCACCGTGCTAAGCTCACCGACGCGGCGCATCGATGCCGTGGTCGGGTGGAAGATGGGAAGTTTCCCGGTCGGAGATGCGCACCAGCCAGTCCTCGTCGTGTCAAGTTCGTTCGGCGGCAGCACTCTCTATCTCTACGCACTGAACTTCGTCCCGCAGGACGCAACGCCGGAGGCCATGCACAGGGCCGCGATTCTTGCGGCAAACGCCTACTTCCGCCGCTGGAGCGTCGAAGTGCTGTTCCAGGATGTCAAACAGTGCTTCTCCATCGAGGACGCGCGCGTAAGGACTTTCAAGCGGCTGGAGAACCTTCTTGCATTGTGCACACTCGCCTATTCCTATTTCGCGCATGTCTTGCCTAATTGCGGCGAAGAGACAAAACGCCTGCTCAAAACAATGAAAGACAGCCTCGGCGAGATTGTCGAGAACTTCCGGCCATTCGTCGCCAACGTCCGCGAACTATTGCGACTGGAGCGCACGAGATTCATATCCGGCAGACCAAGAAAGCGCAAGCCTCCCGACATGACAGCCATCCTCCCTGGATTCGCCTTTTGACGGGAAGTAGCATCCTTCAGCTACTCCATGCGACCTTCAGCAAGGCCGCCATCTCCTCTCTTACGAAAATCCGGGATAAGGGTGCGCGCCTTGCGGACTTGTCGCGGGAAAGGGCGTTTTGGTAAACTTCCGCCATGGATTACAAGGTAGCCGACATGTCGCTGGCGTCCGCCGGACGCCGCGCAATCTCTCTCGAAGAGCCCGAAATGCCGGGTCTGATGCGCCTGCGCGCCGAAGCAGGGCGCGAAAAGCCCCTCGCCGGCGCAAGAATCGCCGGTTCGCTCCACATGACCGTGGAGACCGCCATTCTCATAGAGACTTTGAAGGAACTGGGCGCGGACGTGCGCTGGGCCTCGTGCAACATCTTCTCCACGAACGACGCCGCGGCCGCGGCCATCGCCGCGACGGGCACCCCCGTCTTCGCGTGGAAGGGCGAGACGCTGGAAGAATACTGGAACTGCACGCGCAGGGCGCTGACGTGGCCCGACGGTTCAGGCCCGGACCTGATAGTGGACGACGGCGGCGACGCGACGCTTTTCATACATCTCGGCGTGAAGGCCGAAAAGGACGCATCGGTGCTGGACGCCCCGAAGTCGTCCGAGGAGAAGGCGCTTTTCGCGGAAGTGCGCGACGTGCTGTCGCGCGACCCGCAGTGGTTCTCGAAAGCGGCCGCGCGCGTCCGCGGCGTTTCCGAGGAGACCACGACCGGCGTCCACCGCCTGTACCGCATGGAGAACGCGGGAGAACTGCTGTTCCCCGCCGTGAACGTGAACGACTCCGTGACGAAATCGAAGTTCGACAACATATACGGCTGCCGCGAATCGCTCGTGGACGGCATAAAGCGGGCCACGGACGTGATGCTGGCCGGGAAGAACGCTTTCGTGTGCGGATACGGCGACGTGGGCAAAGGATGCGCCGAAAGCCTGCGCGCGAACCGCTGCCGCGTAAAAGTGAGCGAGGCGGATCCGATCTGCGCGCTGCAGGCGTGCATGGCCGGATTCGAAGTGACGACCGTGCAGGACGCCCTGCCGTGGGCCGACGTGTTCGTGACGTGCACCGGCAACACGGACATAATAACGCTTGAGGACATGGAGCGCATGCGCGACCGCGCGATCGTGTGCAACATCGGGCATTTCGACGACGAAATCCAGGTGTCGCGCCTGATGGAGCGCAAGGGCGTGAAGCGCGAAACGATACGCCCGCAGGTGGACAGGTTCACTTTCCCCGACGGGCACTGCATATACCTCCTAGCGGAAGGGAGGCTGGTGAACCTGGGCTGCGCCACGGGGCATCCGGCTTTCGTAATGTCGCATTCGTTCACGAACCAGGTCCTGGCGCAGATCAAACTCTGGAAGGAAAAACGCCCCGTCTCCGTGACGCGGCTTCCGAAAGAACTGGACGAAGAGGTGGCGCGGCTGCATCTGGCGCACCTCGGGGCGAAGCTCACCGTGCTCACCCGGAAACAGGCGGACTACATCGGCGTTCCGGTGGAAGGTCCGTACAAGCCGGAATGGTACAGATACTGAGACCGATGCCGTGAAAATACTCGTGACAGGCGCCAAGGGGATGCTCGGCAGGACGCTTTTGCGGATTCTCGGGCGGAAGCATTCGATTTTTCCCGCCGATCTGCCGGAAACGGACATTCTGGACGAAAAGACCCTGGACGCGGCGTTTGCGGCTTTCAAGCCCGACGCGGCGGTCCACTGCGCGGCGTTCACGAACGTTGACCGCTGCGAAAGCGAACCCGAGGCGGCGTTCCGCCTGAACCGCGACGGCACGGGCAATGTCGCGCGCGCCTGCGCAAAACACTCTTCGCGTCTCGTTGCGATATCCACCGACTACGTGTTCGGCGGCGATTCGGACGTTCCGTACAGGGAAAGCGACAGGCCGGCGCCGCGCACGGTCTACGGGAAATCGAAGCTCGCGGGGGAGGAAGAAGCGCTTGCGGCGCTGCCGTCCGCGGCGATTCTGAGAATCGCGTGGCTCTACGGCGCGGGCGGGCCGAGTTTCGTGCATACCATGGCGAAACTCGGCGCTGCGGGCGGTCCGCCGCTGAAAGTCGTGGACGACCAGCGCGGCAACCCGACCTCGTGCGAGGCGGTCGCGTCGGCGGTGTCGTTCATCCTCGGCAGGGGGATCGAAGGGGTCGTGCACGGAACATGCGAAGGGATATGCTCGTGGTTCGATCTGGCGCGCGAGACGTTCTCGCTGCTCGGAATCGAAAGGGCGGTCGCGCCGTGCACGACGGCGGAATTCCCCCGTCCGGCGCCGCGCCCGGCCAACAGCGCGCTCGAAAACACCGTCCTCGCCGGCGCGGGATTCGAGATGCCGCACTGGAAAGACGCATTGAAGGAGTTTGCACGAAATGAATTCTCTCGCCCGTAATTTCCCGCTGCTGCACATATTCGCCGTATTCGGAGTCTGCACCTGGGTGTTCGCAGGCGGCGACGGCGGCATGATAGCGCCGTTCATACCGTGGCTCGTCCTGTTCACCGTGGAAGCCATGCTGTTTCCGCAGTGCCGCCAGGACGAAACATACCCGGACGCGCGCGCCCGCGCATGGGGCGGACTGGTGAAAGATCCGCTGTTCTACGCCGTCGCGGCGCTGTGCGTATATCTGGCGATTCCGTTCTTCAACACTTCGCTCTGCTGGATATGCGACGCGGACAAGCTGCCGCCCGCATATCCCGGAATGGACGTGGACTACGCGAACCCGGCCTGCTCCTGGCTTCCTTTCTGCATGCACGCGGACATGCACTTCGAAGTGTTCACATGGTTCGCGCCGCCGCTTCTGGGGGCGCTCGCCGCGAAACACGCGCTGCGCTCCGAAGGCAAGCGCCATCTGCTTGAACTCATGTGCTGGAACGGCGCCGCGCTCGCGGTGTTCGGTTTCATACAGGCGCAGACGGACGCGGCCGCGCCGTTCTGGTTCAAACCGCTCGCGCCGTACACCGCGACAGACGCGGCTTCGTATCCCCACCGGCCGTTTTCGGTATTTTCCTATCCCAACGCCGGCGCGACGTTCTTTGCGATGCTTTTCGCGGTTTCATGCGGAATCTGGCAGTCCAAGTACGCATTCATCAAGGCGCTGCCCTCCCACAGGGAATTCGAGCATGTAAAGCCGCCGTCGTACCCGTTCCTGCGTTCGCACTACATGATTGCCGCGGCGGTCCTGAACTTCCTCGGCTCGCTCCACACGGGTTCGCGCGCCGGATGGTACAGTTCGATATTCCTCGGCGTGACGATGGCGATCCACGTCTTCGCGGGCTATTTCCAGAAAGCGGACAGGCTCGGGAAGATACGGACTGCCGCAACCGCGCTTGGACTGGCGGCGGCGGCGTCCCTCGCCGTGGCGGTTTTCGCGCCGTCGGAAGACGGGGAGGAGACGGAGGACCTGCGGCACCGGAAGGCAGAGCGCGTCTCCGGCGCGGAAAAGGCGCACAAAGACGTGATGGAGACGTCTGCGGTATCCTTTTTCGACAGGATCACCGGCCGCGTCCCCAGCATTGCAACGCGGGTCGCCTGGAAACTTGTAAAAGACCACCCGTGGTGCGGAACGGGCGGATGGGGATTCGTCGACAACGGGACCTGGATGGTGACGCCCTACGCGCGCGGCAGATGGAGCGAACTTGACGACGATGCGTGGGAAAAGCTGTGCAGGGACTGGCTGCACGAAAACAACGGCGAATGCTCGGTCGGCGGCGCGAACGTCCACAACGACTATCTCCAGTTCCTTGCGGAGCACGGCATTTTCGGAATTCTTCTGCTTGCCGCGGTTTTCCTGCTTCTGGCGAGGCCCGCGTTTTCGGAATGGCGCGCCCGGCTGAAGGCGATCAAGTTCTCGAAGGGGGCGGAGACCCCGGCGCACCCGTTCGTGCTGTACGTGATGCCGACGCCGGTCTACGGCGTCATGCTGGGGACGGCTGCGATAATGATCCACGCGATGGCCGACTGTCCGCTGAGATGCGGCGCGAACACGAGCCTCATATTCCTGTCATGGGCGTGCATCGGCGGCTTCCTGTTCGAAGACAGGCGCTAAAGCGGGCGGGACTGGATTTCAAGGACTTTCGACGCGCGCAGGCCGCCCCACACGAACGGCGTCCACGGGCGTATGCCGCGGACCGTCTTTACCGCGCGGTTGCGCGAATCGAGGAATATCGCGTCTATCGCGAACTTCATGAAAAACATGTGGATCGCGTTGCAGCGCTCTATGAGCATTCCGCGGCCCGGCGGAAGCCCGCTCCGGCCGATGAGGCCGCGCGCCCTTTCCCGGAACGTGCGCGCCACTTCGACTTCGCGTATTTCCGGGGCTTCCGGAAGGGAAAACGGGACCGTCTCCATGCCTACACCCAGTCGTTCCTGACAGACGAAGGGGAAACCGGGCGCGAAAGCGCGTCTTCGCATTCCGCGCGGCCGTCGATTATCGCGCGGACGGCGGCAAGGGTTTCGCCCCAGCCGCCGATGCGGCAGTCGCGGTCTTTCACAAGCATGTTTTCGAGAAGCGTCGCGAACCCCTGCGAAATCGAATGCGCCCAGTGGCGCGGATCCGGCGCGCACGACTCCGGATCGAGATGGGCGCGCAGCATGCCGTCGTTGTCTTCCTTTACGAAAAGAGTTCTTCCGGAAACGAGATGGTAGAGCGTGGCTCCGAGGGAATAGATGTCGGCGCGGCAGTCGAGGTCCGTTCTTCCTTCGATCTGTTCGGGGGAGATGTACGCCGGGGTGCCCACGATTTCGTCCTCGCCGCCGGCGCCCGACGAAAGCGCGCTGAAAGTCCGGCACAGGCCGAGGTCGGTCAGTTTGACGGTTCCGTCGGAATCGACCATTATGTTTTCAGGCTTGATGTCGCAATGCACCATGCGATAGCCGTTCCACGCGTATTCCATCGCAACCGCCACGGACTCCGCCACTATCAGCGCGTCCGATTCAGGCAGGCGGGTCTTGCGCGAGACGAGCTGCCCGAGGTCGTACCCCGAGACCAGTTCCATCACCACGTAGTACAGGCCGTCGCGGCTGCGGTACATTCCGTAGCCGCGCACTATTCCGGGATGCCGTATGCGCGTCATCGTCTCCGCTTCCTTGCGGAAGCGCGCGAGGTCGCGTTCGTCGCAGGAGAAATCGCGCTGCAGCACCTTCACCGCGACGGGGCGGCCGAGACCGGAGTCGAACCCTTTCCACACGACGGACATTCCGCCGCGCCCGATCACGGATTCAAGTTCGATCCCGGGCAGCTGCGGCGGGCGGACGCGGAGCGACGACATTCCTGCGGCATCCATACCGGGCGTCCTTTCAGCCGTGCGGCGGCGTCTGCGCGGCCCCGGCCTTTTCCTGCGCCGCGTAAAGATTGAGTTTGCGGTGGAGCGTCCGCCGCGATATGCCGAGAGCCTCCGCCGCGCGCGACTTGTTCCCTCCGTGGAGTTCCAGCGCCGCGAGAATGCCGGCTTTTTCGGTGTCGGCGAGCGGAACGTCCCCGGCCGGCACGTGCGGCGCGGACTTTCCGGAGCGCTGCGCCGCGGAAGAGACGTCTTCCGGAATATCGTCCGGCCCGAGTTCCTCCCCGCCCGCGAGCACCACCATTTTCTCGATGACGTTCCGCAGTTCGCGGACGTTGCCCGGCCACGGATACGACTCGAGGATCTTCATCGCGGCGGGGGAGATCGATTTGACGAGGCCGCCGTTCTTTTCGGAATACTCGCGCAGGAATTTCTGCGCCAGCAGGGCGATGTCCCCGGCGCGCTCCTTCAGGGCCGGGAGCTTTATGTCCACCACGTTGAGGCGGTAGTAGAGATCTTCGCGGAATTTTCCGGCGGCGACGAAAGCCTTGAAGTCGCGGTTCGTGGCGGCGATCACGCGGATGTCCGTGTGCAAAGTCTCCGCGCCGCCCACGCGCTCGAACGAACGGTCCTCGAGAACGCGGAGGAGCTTCACCTGCGTGGACGGATCTATTTCGGATATTTCGTCAAGGAAGAGCGTTCCGCCGTCGGCGGCTTCGAAGCGTCCTATCTGGCGCGCGACGGCGCCGGTGAACGCGCCCTTTTCGTGGCCGAAAAGTTCGCTTTCGAGGAGCGTCGGCGCGAGCGCGGCGCAATGCACCGCCACGAAAGGCCCGCCCGAACGCTTTGAAAGATTGTGTATCGCGCGGGCGATCACTTCCTTGCCGGTTCCGCTGGGGCCTTCAAGGAGAACCGTCGCCTGCGTGGGGGCGGCCTGGCGCACGATGCGGAACACCTTTTTCATCGCTTCGCTGCTGCCGACGATCCCCTCCATCCCGTATTTCTCGTCAAGCGCGCTGCGCAGGCCGGACACTTCGCTGCGCAGGGCGGAAGTCTCGATCTCCTTCTGCACGCGGAGTTCGAGCTGGTCGATATCCACCGGCTTCATTATGAAATCGTCGGCGCCGTCCTTCATGGCGGCCACGGCGGCGTCCACCGTGCCGTATGCGGTGAGGAGTATCACGGGAAGCCCCGGATGCTTCGCCTTCGCAGCCTTCATCAGGGCCACACCGTCCGCGCCCGGCATTCTGACGTCGGAAAGCATGAGCGCGACGGACGGATCCGCATCGAGCGCCGCAAGCGCGCTTTCGGCGTCCGGCGCCGCGAGCGTGCGGTATGAATCGGAAAGCGCGCGCGCGAGTCCTTCGCGCGTGTCCCTGTCGTCGTCCACGATGAGAATGGTGCGTTTCTGCGCCATATCCTACGAATCCTCCGAAGTCGAAAGCCTGCGCACCCGGCGTTCAAGCCGCGGTATGCGCACGGTGAAACGCGTTCCGTCGCCCTGTTTGGATTCCGCCTCCAGTTCGCCGCCGTGCGCGCGCACTATGCGGCGCGACACCATCAGCCCCAGGCCGTTGCCGTCGCGTTTTGTCGTGCGGTACGGCTCGAAAATCCGCGCGAGCTCCTCCGGCGCCATCCCGGAGCCGTGGTCGCGGAAGACCGCCTCCACGTTCATGTCGTCGTAGCGAAGGGTTATTTCGAGGACCGAGCCGCTTTTCATGGCCTCGGCCGCGTTTTTCGCGAGGTTGAAGAACACCTGCTCGATCATGCCCGGATCGATCATCGCGTTGGGAACGGATTCCGGCAGGTCGAGCGCCACGCGCACGCCGCTGTTTTCCAGATGCGCCTTCAGCGCGGCGAGCGCGCGCTGGAGCGGAACGGCGAGAGACCCCGGCGAGAGAAGCGGCTTCACCGGACGAATCGCAGCGAGGAATCCGCGTATTATGGAATCGACCCTGCCTATTTCCGAACGCGCGGTTTCGACGTCTTTCAGCCAGCGCACGCACCTTTCGTCGCCGGCGTTTTTCCTGAGCTCGCGCGCAAGCAGCTGCAAGTGTATGGTCAGCGCGTTCAGGGGGTTGCCGATCTCGTGCGCGACTCCGGACGCGAGTTCCCTCACGGCGTCGGTGCGCCCGGATTCGAGGGCGTCCGCCTCCCTTTCGCGTTCCGCCGTGACGTCCCGGAGAAGGAGCAGCGTCTCGCCGCGCGACTCGAGCGGAGCGGTTTCGACAGAGACGATTTTCCGCTCGGGATAGGAAATCTCGACTTCGCGGACCGCCGCGCGGGTCCAGCCTTCTTCAAGATGCTCCTGCGCGGCGGGCGCGAACCCGCCTGGCAGTATCTGCGCGGCAGGCCGGCCGCGCGCGCGTTCGTACGAAAAGCCCGCGATCCTCTCCGCCGCGGAGTTGGCCCATTTCAGCTCTCCGCGCCCGCCCACGACCATCACGCCCTCGTGCATCGAGCGCAGAAGGGCTTCGAAGAAGCGCCTGTCCTCGGCGAGGTGTTCGTATTGGCGGCGCAGGCTTTCGGCGTCGAGTTTTCCTATCCTGCGCGCCACGCTGTCGAAGAATCCAGGCACGGAGCGTCAGCCTTCCTTTCCGCCGCCGGAAAACCCGCCTCGCGGGCCCTTGCGGTCCCGTCCGAACGGACGGTTCCTGTTTTTGCGGAAGCCGCCGCCACCGCCGCCGGAAAACGGCCTGCCGCCGCGCCCGTGTCCGCGTTTCCCGCGAAAGCCGTCTTCATTGCGGAAGCCGTCCGCGCCGGCGCCGGACCAGCCGGGCCGCCCGTCGCGGCGCGGCCCGCCGGAGGACCGCCCGCCAGGTCTTTCGGCGGCTTTTTCGGCCGCTTCGCTGTGGAAGGGCTGGTCCTTGTCGCGCTCGATGCGCATTTTGAGGAGTTTTTCCACCGCGCGCATTTTCCCGGCCTCGTCGGGAGCCGTGAATGTTATGGCGCAGCCCGATTCCCCGGCGCGCGCCGTGCGGCCAATGCGGTGGATATAGCTTTCCGGCTCGTCGGGGAATTCCATGTTTACGACGAGCGCCACGTCCCTGACGTCGATTCCGCGCGAAGCGATGTCGGTCGCCACAAGCACGCGGATGTCGCCTTTGCGGAAGCCTTCGAGCGCGCGGGTCCGCTGCAGCTGCGACTTGTCGCTGTGCAGGGCCGCAGCCTCGATTCCCGCCTTGCGGAGCTTGCGTTCGATCCTGTCGGCGTTGCGGCGCGTCCGGGCGAAGACTATGGTGCGGAACCACTCCGGGTGCGTTTCCAGGATATGGACGAGCAACGCGTCCTTGTCCTCCTTCGCGGCGAACATGACGCGCTGGTTGATCTTGTCGGCGGCGGGGCGCCCGGGATCGACGGAAATCTGCACGGGATCGCGCACTATCTCGCCGGCGAGCTGTATTATCTCCGGCGCGAGGGTCGCGGAAAACAGAAGGGACTGGCGTTCTTCCGGAAGTCTCGCGATTATCCTTTTCACGTCCGGCAGGAAGCCCATGTCAAGCATCCTGTCGGCTTCGTCGAGCACGAAAGTCTCGACGGCGTCCAGCCTGACCGCTCCCTGCGACATGAGATCCATGAGACGGCCCGGGGTGGCTATCACAACCTGCGCGCCGCGCTCTAGCGCCTGCACCTGGCGGAACTGGGAGACCCCGCCGAAAACGACTGCGAACGGCGTGCCGGTGTATTTGGAATAGGAAGCGTCGTTTTCCGCCGTCTGCGCGGCGAGTTCGCGCGTGGGGGACAGCACCAGCACGCGCGGACTGCCGGGGACGTTCTCCGCCGGCTTCTTGAGGAGCTTGTCGAGCGCCGGCAGCAGAAACGCGGCGGTCTTGCCGGTTCCGGTCTGGGCGCACCCTATGAGATCGCGCCCTTCGAGAAGATGCGGTATCGCGCGTTCCTGGATCGGGGTGGGGACGGCATAGCCCATGTCTGCTATCGCGTACTGCAGGCGCTCGTCGAGAGACCCGAAGACGTTCGCGGCGAATGCCGCCGGCGGCGGATCCTGCGGAACCGGCGGAACCGCCGGCGCGTTTTCGCGCTCGGCGAATCCGAAGCGCGGCTTTCCGCCGCGCCGCTGTCCGCCGCCGCGCTTTTTCCAGCGGCCGCGGAAACGCCCGCCGCCCCGGTCCGGCCTGCCGCCGTTTCCGCCGCGCCCCTTGCGGGGGAATCCCCCGCCTCCGTTTTCCTGTCTGCCCATATCCTATATGAATCCTTTGATTTTCGTGCGCAGAGAATCCCACAGCACCTTGCAGAACGCGCTCATCGGTATCGCAAGCAGCATTCCGAGAAACGTGTTGAACACCGTACCCCAGAAGAGGAACGAAAAGATGATCGCCGGATAGCTGAGTTTGGTCTTGCCGCCCTGGATGACCGGCGTGATGACCCAGCCGTCGAGGATTTGCCCGGCGCCCCACACCGCAAGCACGAGAATCGCGCGCGTGGAACTGCCGTCCGCGCCGAGGACCGCGAGAGGCAGCGCCACGGCGAGGCCCACGGCGGAACCGAAGAACGGCACTATGTTCAAGGCCCCCAGCATGAAACCTATCAGGAATCCGTGGGGAAGATGCGCCACCCAGCGGAAACCCGCGCCGTAGAGGCAGCCTTCAAGAAGGCAGATGAACACCTGGCGGCAGAAAAAGCCGCTTACGATGTCGCAGAACCTGTCGAACTGCTCGGCGATGAAATCCGCGGTCGCCGGTTTCAACATCGGCAGATAGCCGACGACTTT
>Ga0310695_10009570_pt1 | contig 14512 bp, 13 predicted proteins | sample RumenRJG_04DNA_FD_203882 | JGI IMG/M metagenome (GOLD analysis project Ga0310695, IMG submission 203882) | Bovine rumen microbial communities from Lethbridge, Alberta, Canada - RJG_04 (v2) (version 2) | ecosystem: Host-associated > Mammals > Digestive system > Stomach > Rumen | place: Canada... | reverse complement strand
AATCAAAAGAATATATAATTGATAATAGAAAATTATCAATTGTTGATATTCCAAGTATAGTTTCAAATAATTTAAAAAAAAATTTAGAAAAAAGTAAAATTGATAATTTTTGTATGATATTAGCAAAGTCAAATGTTCTTCCTATAAAATTAAGATTAATTTTTGCTTTAAAATCAAAATTATATTCTAAAGAAGAAATTTTAAGAGATTATCAAGAAAATTTATCATTAAAAAAAATAAATTATTTAGAATATGATAAACAATTTATTTTATTTAAACCTTCAAAAAGTGTTCAATGTTTTTTTGGTTTTATTAATAAAGATCAAGAAAATGAATTTATTCAAAAACATAATAAATTTAATTCAAATGATGAAAATGATGTAATTTTATTTAATATGTTTAAAATTTTGTATATTATTTTAAATAAGGAAATTTCATCTAATGATAATGATTTAATTAAAGATTTTTTTGATAAAATTTATAAAGAATTAAAAATTGATAATTTAAAAAATTGTATTTTGAATATTATTTCACCTAATTTTACTCTTTCAAAAGTTCAATTAAATACTATAAATATGATTTTTAAAAATTTTCCTAAAATAATTGATAATAATTATTTTAAAACATTACAAAATGATAAAATTAGTTTTACTATTTGTTTATTTATTAAAGAAATTTATGAATATTCAAAAAAGAAATTTCAAAATGGTAAACATATGATAATGTATTTATATGAAAAAAATGAATTAAATAAACAATAAAAGATAAAAACAAAAAGTATAAATAAAAATATAATTTCTATAAATAAATTAAATTTTTTTATTTTGACCAATTTAATAAAAATTATTATTTAATATTAATATATTTTTTTCAAATCAAAAATAAAAATGGGTCAATCAAATGACAAAATTGAGATGTAAAAAAATTTACCTTATTAAACATTTATTAATATATTTATAGAGCAACAAAAACAAATCAAAAAAAATTATACAAAATAATATTCAAAAAAAAAGAATCAATATTTGATTTAGAAGAAAATGACTCAAAAGGTGAATTTAATTTAATATCATATACTTTAAATAACAAAATATATGAAGAATCAAATATTCAAATTCCTATATTTAAAAATTTATATGGGATAACTCAATTTTATTATAATAATTTTATATTTTTATGTGGAAATAATGAAGAAGAAAAAATAATATCATCAAATTTAATATCTATAAATTTAAATAAAAAAATAAATAATTCAACAGTTTTAATTAATTCATATCAACATCATTTTTATCCATCATTAATAATAACAAAAGAATTAAATTTAGTAGTAATTGGAGGAAAAAAAGAAAAATCATGTGAAATTTATTCAATTAGAACAGAAAAATGGAAAGAAATTGATAATTTACCAAATGAAAGATATCAATGTTCTCTTTGTTATGATCAAAGAAGTGATTATTTATATTTATTTGGTGGTTTTGATTCAGAAAAAAATATTATTCATGATAATATTTTAAGAATATATTCTAAATACTTTATTCAATGGGAAATTATTAATATTTCTGAAGGTTGGGATTCAAGTTTATTAAAAAGAAATTATTCTTTTTGTTTTAATGGAATTGATATTGGTCATGTTTATTTATTTGGAGGAAAAAATGAAGAAAATAAATGTTTAAATAATTTAATATTGTTTACTTTTATGAAATTAAAAAAAAGAAATTCTGTTAATAAAGATAATAAAGATATTTATGAAGATAATATTAAAACTATTCAAAATTGTATTGAAGAAGTTGATATTGATGATAAATATAAAGAAATTTTTTCTAATTCTAATTTTATTAATAATATTGATGATAATACTTTTTTTTATTGTATAGATGATAATTTAAATTTTTATACAATATTAAATAAAGATAATGAATTAATACCAGAAATTACAAAACATAATAAAATTGAAAATAATAATTCCAAAAATATAAATAATAATAAAGATAAAAATTATAATAAAAATAAATATATTTAATCCATTATTTTATATAAAATTTCAAAAAAAAAAAAAATTAAATAATAAATATAAAAAATCTCATTTTACTTTATATAATAATATATAATATTGAAAAAAAAATAAAAATAAAAAATAAACTAAATAAAAAAAAAAAAAAAATGTCATATAAATGTAAAGTAATATTAGTTGGTGAAGCAGGAGTTGGAAAAACTTGTTTAATAAAACAATACATTTACAAAACATTTGACTCAGAAGAGATTCCAACAATAGCTGGAGTAGAATTATATAAAGAACTAATATTAAATAATGAAAAAATAAAATTAACAATATGGGATACATGTGGTCAAGAAAGATTTAGAAGTATAAATAAAATATTTATTAATAAATCAAATATTGTAATTTTAGTATATGATATAACAAAAAGAGAAAGTTTTGAAGAATTACAAAATTATTGGTATAAAAATGTAGTATCAAATTTAGGTAATGATATCATTTACGCTGTAGCTGCTAATAAAACTGATTTATTCGCTGATGAAAAAGTTCATGCTAATGATGGTTTTAAATATGCTCAAAGTATTGGAGCAGTTTTTAAAGAAACTTCTTCTACTACTCATGATTCTATTGAAGAATTATTTGAAGAATTGGCTATTAAGTTTTTAAAGAAAAATAGTAAAAATTATAAAAAACAAAATTTTGAAATTAATTATGATAAGAAAAATGGGAAAAAAAAAAAAATGTGTTGAATTATTTTATTTATAAATTATTGATGTTTATAATATAAATAATAGTATTTATATTATTATTTATATTTTTTTATTTTAAATTGTAATGGTTTTATTAGATAAAAAATATTGGAGAATTTTAATTTATGAATTAAAATTTTTCTTATTATATAATCTGATATAAATCTCAAATTATATAATCAATTAATTATATAATAATATATTAAAATATTGATTAAATAAAATAATTATAGGTATAATATATTTTTATTTTAAATAATTAATTATAAAGATAAAAATTTTTTTTTGAATAATTTCTATATTTTATAATTATTTTTTCTTTTTATCTTACAAAAAATTCTTTTATTTTTAATATTAAATCAAAAAACTTATCAGTACGTTCTTTACTTTGTAAAATATATTCTAATAAAGAAAAAACAAATGAAATAATTAACATTATTCCAGCTACTATTGATATTAAAATATAAATAATAAATTTTATTTTGTATTTTAAACTTTCTTCATAATAAGTCTTTTGATAATTATTAGGAAAAGAAATTTCATATTCTAAAATATAACTTTTATTATAATAAGAATAAATATTATATATTGTAGTAGGTAATGATATTATTAATATTAATTTTGATTTTGCAAGAAAAGAAAATAAAGAAAGAAAAATTGATAATAATAATTCAATAATAAAAAATGTTTGTGTATTTTTGCTTATTTTTTCAACATTTTCTTCTTTATTATATAATTCATCAATATCACTAAACTTATAAAATTAACTATAAAATATATTTTACAGTGTTTACAGAAACAAAAATTAAAAAAATACTAATAATCAAATGTATTATTGCAAAAACAACCATATATTAAAAAATAAATAATAAAAAAAAAATTATATTTTAAATAAAAAAAAAATAATAAAAAAATTAAAAAATTAAGCTTTTTCAGCCAAAGAATGAATATGAGTGATTTTTTCTCTTTTTTTAGCATCTAACTTAATTTTCCTTTCTTTCTCAACTAAAGAATTATGAGGTAAATTAATTCCTTTTCTCCTAAAATACTTTTTATCATACAATTCTTTTAATTCTTGTTCTTCATCAAACCAAAGAGGAAGTAAATTATAATCTAAAAAATACATAAGAAGTAAAATAAAATTTTCAACACAAATAAAAGCAAATAACTTATAAGAAATTTTTTTAGAAAAAGATAAATCTTTACTAAATAATAACATACCAACATTAGTTAACATACCAATAAACATTAAACTTTTTGCTAAATCATTATAAATATTAATTCCAGTTGTTTCTTCAATAATAGAAATTCTAACTAAAAAAAACATTTTAAACACATCAACTAATTTTTCAACCCAAACTAAAATTAATAATATAATAGGAGTTAATGGTGCTGTTACACTAAATAAACAAACATAACCAAAATTAATTATCATTTCATTATATTCATAAATCATTGTTGATAATTCATTACATAACATTTGATGTATTACACTATGAGTTTTAATTTCATTTATTTTTGATTTAGAATTTTTTTTATATTGATATTCAAAAAATTTATACATTAAATATGGATTTCCAATTTCAAAAATATTCAAAACAAAATTTATTAAGTATGTTGTATATAATTGAGTTTCTAATTCTTGTAAACATGTAACAACACATTCTTCTTTTAAAGCTGGTTTAACAAAACCAATATAAAAACCAGAAGAATAACAATTCATAAAATCAAATATTATTATTTTAACTGCTAAATCATTTAATCTTTGATAATCTTTTTTATAATTTTCCCATTGATTTAATTTCGTTGCTAAAAATGTATAAATATAATTAAAAATTTTAATTTGAACTGCATTTATTGATGCATAAGCAACATTTATTGATGTATTATACCAATAATTTTCTTTTGAATCTGGTTTTAATTTTGATTTTTTATAATAAAATAAAAGATATGTTATTGCACATGTTGATGATATCATTATTAATAAAACTAAATATGAAAATGCTCTTTTTAAATGATGAATCCATGTTTTACCTAAATATATTTTTTCACCAAATACAAATTCAATTTTATAATCAGGATTAAATAATTCAGAATCTGGTTCTGATGTTTTAAAATCTTCTGTACCAAAAATAAATGAATATTTTTTTTCTTTTTTAGACCAAGTTTTTAAAAATAAAGTAGCCCAGACTATAATAACAACACTAAAACACATTAAAAAAATATCTAAAGGTGTAATTGAACTTTCTTTTATTGGTTTATTATTAAAAGGTTTTTCTAGATAAATAAAAAAAGAAACTATAATTCCAACAATACCAGGAAATAATAACCATTGAATATAATGTTCTAACCAAATATAATAATAAGCAATTGACTCACCATAATAATTTCTAATTAAATTAATCAAATATAAAAAATCTTTTAAATTCAAAATATTAAAAGCTTTTTTCATTAAATGACTAAAAGATAATTTTTCACCATAACTAACAAAATTTCTCTTATATAAAATCATACTTATAATTTTTTTTTTTTTCATATAAGTAATTCTTAAACATTTATCAAAAGCCATATTTAACAATCTAATTTTATCAATATTCCTAAAAATTGAACTTTTATCACAAATATCATCATCAATATTAATATTAGGACATTCATGATATAAATCATCATTTTCATATCTTCTAAATTTATTTTTTCTCTTTTTATCATATTTTAAATAAGGAGGCCATAAAAAAGGTTGTGAAAAATGTAAATTTTCAAATTGAATAGCACCTTCATTTGCAATATTAACATAAGCATTTTTTTCTAAATCACTTGAATCATAATCTAAAGCTTCATGTTGACCAGAAAGTAAACCTGAATATAATAATTCAGTTTTATTTAATTCTCTTCTGTAATGTTCATATTTAAAAGCATATGGTTTTAATTGTAATTCATATTCGAAAGTTTCTGCTAAATTTTCATATTGTTTTTCATTTGCATAAATTATTAAAAAAACATTATTTTCTAAATCACCTAATTCTAATCTTATATTTATATTATTGAAATATTTTATTATACTACATAAAATTAGTAAATAATCATCAAAGAAAAATTCAAAATATGATAAATTTTCATCATTTGGATATATTATTTTTAAATATTCTATTGCTTCTTTATAATATTCTGGATTTTCTTTTTGTAATTGAATACTTTTTCTTTTTTTATAATCTTCTATTAATATATCAAAAATATCATCAGAACCAAAATCCATTTTTTCTACTGATTTTTTTAATAATTCTATCTCAGCATTTGATGATTCTAATTTTTTTGATATTTGCTTTTGATTTTCTGGTAATTCTTTTTTAACATTTAATATACCTATTTTTTTATTTTGTTCATCTATAAAATCTTTTAATCTATTATTTTCAATTTCATTTTCATTTTCTCCCTTAAAAAATAATCCTTCTCCTTCAACTGCTTTTGAATATTCTTTATAATTTTGATGAAAACTTTTTGGACAAAATAAAATTGATAAAATGTATACATCATCTTCTTTTGGAGAAGGAAATTCAAAAAGTTCTTTTAATCCTTTTGGATAAATGTTTAATATTTCTTTTGATATCATATCTGGACTAAAAAATAATTTTTTTTTATTTTTTATTATATAAAAATATTATTTTTACGTTTTGCCTTCTTTTTCATCTTCCATTAATTTATATGCTTTTCCTTTTAAAACTTTCTCTTTTTCTTTATTTGATATTAAAGGTTGATTTTCATCTTCAATTGCTTGTTCTTCAATAATATCTTTTTCATTCATTTATTCTTTTTAAAAATTATAATATTAATAATAATATTAAAAATAAAATTATTAAATTTGAAAAAAAAATAAAAATATTAAATTCAAAAAAAAAAAAAAATTTTTTTTTTAAAATGAATGATGATAATATATATTCATTAAAAATAACATTAGTAGGTGAATCAACAGTAGGAAAATCATCAATAATATATCAATTTATAAATAAAACATTTTTAGAAAATAGTTTTGCAACAATTGGTTGTGATAAATTTTCCAAAACCATCAAAATTAAGAATAATAAAATTTTATTAAATTTATGGGACTCTGCAGGACAAGAAAGATTTAAAAGTCTTTCTCCAATGTTTTTAAAAGGTTCAAATATTGTAATTTTAGTTTATGATATTACAAATGCAGAGTCTTTTGAAAAATTAGAAAATTATTGGATTAATGTTGTTAAAGATAATACTGAAAATATTATTTTGGGAATTGCTGGTAATAAAATTGATTTATATGAAAAAGAAAAAGTTAATGAAGAAATAGGGAGAAAATTTGCTGAAAAGGAAAATGGATTTTTTTTTAATGTTTCAGCTAAAAATTATCAATCTATTGAAATTTTAATTATACAATTAGCAACTTTATATTATGATAAATATGGTTTTGAAAATGATTTAAAAGAATATAGTTTTTTAACATATGATTTAATTAGTCAAGATAATAATTCATTTCATAATCAAAGTAAATTCAAAAATAAAAAAAGTTGTTGTAATTAAATTAAAAAATAATAAAAAAATTTATAAAAAAAAATAAAAAAAAATAAAAAAATTTAATAAAAATCCTATTTAAATGTCATTGTCTTTTGACATTGAATTAAAATTATCATTTATAGGACAATCAAGAGTAGGAAAAACATCATTAATAAACCAATATATAAAAAAGAAATTTTCAACATCATACATATTAACAATAGGAGCAGATCAAGTAACAAAAATAATAACATTAGAAAATGGAAAAAAAATAAAAATAAATATATGGGACACAGCAGGACAAGAAAGATTTCGTTCAGTAAATTCAATTTTTTTAAAAGGTTCAAATATGATAATAATGGTTTATGATATTACAAATAAAGAATCTTTTGATGAAATGAAAAATTTTTGGTTTAATAGTATTAATGATAATATTTCAAATAATCCTATTATTGGAATTGCTGCAAATAAAAGTGATTTATATGAAAATGAAGAAGTTGATAAAGAAGAAGGAAAAAAATATGCTAATGATATTAATGCTATTTTTAAAGAAACTACTGCTACGAGTTTTGATAGTATTAATTTGTTAATTAAAGAAATGTGTGAAGAATATTGGAAAGTTCATCAGAATGAATATATTGATACTAATAATGATTTTATTAAAATTAATGGTAAGGAAAATGAAAAAAAGAAAAAAGCTTGTTGTGTAGGAGGTAATAAATAATAAGTTTTTTTTGAAAGTTATAGTTCTTTGATTGTATTTAAAAAATAGTATTTATGTTTTTTTTTTTAGTTTTTTTTTTTAAATATTTTTAAAATTTTTATTTATTTTTGAGGAATATAAAAAAAAGAACAATGATTAAATATTATTTTAACTTAATATCAATTTATATATTTCAAATTTATTTTTTTTTATGGAAAATATTAAAATTATTAGAGATTATAATTCAAATAAAATTCATTATTTTAATATACAATTAATTATATTATGCAATTTCTTAAAAAGTTATATTCATAATCAAAACAATAAAAATAAAAAAATCCAAAAAAAAAAAAAAATTATTTTATAGGATTTAAAAAAATGGAAAAAATAAAAAGCAACAAATTTCTCTTAGCAATAATCTCAGCAATTTTTTTTAAAATTTCAACAACTCACATAAGTCTCTTATGGAAATTTACAGCATATACAACATCATATATTCACTTAAAACAAAATTGGGTAACAATACATTACGGAGTAATAAATTCTCCTCTTTTTCAAATGACAACAAAATTAATAGGACCAATCGGAGGATTTATGGAAAAAAAATTTGGAGGAAAAAAAACAATAATTTGTGGTGGAATAATAATTTTTTTTTCTTTACTTTTATTATATTTTCAACAAAATATTTGGATTTATTATTTTCTTACTGTTACCTTAGGAATTGGAATTGGGAGTTGTAAAGAAATTTGTTTAAAAAATTTATGTTTGTTTAAACCTAATAGAAAAGGTTTTTTATTAAGTTGTGTTAGTACTTTTACTACTATTTTTCATGGGATTTTTTTTTATTTTTCTGAAAAATATATTAATTGTGATGATTATGCTCTTAGTAAAGGAAGTGAAAATCAATTTTATCCTGAATATATTTCTATGAGATATCAAAATTTTGTTTTGTTTTTAATTTTTAGTTTTATTTTTTCCTCTTTTTTTAGTGTTTTTTTTTATACAGAATATACAAATCAAAATGGGAATTTTGTTAATTTTCAAAATTCAAATTCTATTGATGGAATTGTTATTGAAAAAATTGAAGACAATAATAAAAATAATAATATTAATAATAATAATAATAATAATGATAATAATAATAATAATAATGAATTTAATAATATAAATAATGGGAATAATAATATTAATAATATTAGTTTTAATGAATATAGTTCAATGATTTCTGTACTTTCAACTACAAATTCAGATTTTGATTTTGGTAGAAAGAAAATAAAACAAAATGAAAAAAAAATTGAAAAACAAATAAAAAAACCAAAATTAAAAACCCCAAAAAAAAAAGACATAAACTATAAAAATAACATGAAAAAAATATTAAAAAGTAAAAAATTCCTAACATTAGTAATATATACATTCCTCTCACCATTTGTAACACATTTAACAATGTCAAACTTTAAAAATTTTCGTATATTAATGTACTCAGTATCATTTAATAGATTCATAGCATCAACAATAGGATTAATAAAAATAATAATAGCTCCAATAGTAGGAATAATAGTAGATAAAATAGGATCAATTTACATATTAAGAATATTATGTATAATAAGAATATTAATTGGAATTTTAATGAGTTTATTTTTAGATAATCCAAAATTTCTTTTTATTTTAGCATTATTATGTGAAGTCACTTCAGTTGGTCAAAGATTTTCATTTACTCCTTATTTATATAATATTTTCACTCTTGAATATTCTATTGAAGTTCTTGGTATTTTTGGTCTTGGTGATGGTTTGTCTAATTTATTTTCTGCTATTATGTTATTGTTTATTAATTATGTTAGTCATACTAAAAAATTTGATAAGTTAATTTTATATTATAGAGGATTATATTTTGTTGGTACTTTATTTAGTATTATTGCTTTTGTTTTATTGTGGTTTGAAAATGAAGAAAAATTTGATTATGAAGGAATTAAACATAAAGAATATAATAAAATTAATATAGTAGAGTAAATTTTAAAATTCAAGTTTTTTTACTTGAATTATTTTTTAATAATTCTAATATTATATATTATGTAAATATAAATATTATAATACAATATTTAAATTATATTTTTTAATAAACTAACAACATTTTTTTTTTTTAATTACTTTATCCTTTTCTAAAGTATATGATTTCTTTATAGATTTAATTATTTGTTTATTATAATTATCAAGAAAAGTTTTTCCAACTAAAGAAAACATTTCATTAATACCTTCATTATTTTTAGCTGAAGTTTCAAAATAAAAAGCATTTATTTTTTTTGCATAATTTTCTCCTTCTTCATGAGAGACTTGTTCATTTAAATATAAATCACTTTTATTAGCAACAATAGCAAAAATTAAATTATTTCCTAAATTTTCAGTAACATAATTATACCAAAAATTAATAATATCATTAAAAGATTCTTTTGATGTAATATCATATACTAAAATTATTATATGGGAATTTTTAAAATATATTTTTGATAAAGATCTATATCTTTCTTGACCTGAAGTATCCCAAATATTTAAAGTTAATTTTTGATCATTAAAAAATAAATCTTTTGATATGTATTCTGCACCAATTGTTGATGCTAATTCTTCTTGAAAAATATTTGATGAATATTGTAATATTAAACTTGTTTTTCCTACATTATTTTTACCTAATAATATTATTTTGCATTCTATTGAATTGTTTTTTTTTGTTATTTTTTCATTTTTTAACATTTTTTCTCAAATTTGACTTTTTTAATAATGTATGTAATATTCAAAAAATAAAATAAAATAAGATTTTAAATGTTTATTTTTTAAAAGTTTTCTTATTTATTTAATTTAATATATAAATCAATGGAATATAAATTTGATTCTTTGAATCAAATTTTTTTAAATCAAAATTATGCATTTAATAATTTTTGTCTCAATAAAAATCAAGGACCAATTATTAAGAGACTAGATTCAAGTTTTTCAAGAAAAAATAAAAATAATCATTCAAAATTAAATAAAACTGAATATACTTATGAATATGAAAATAAATATGAAAATGAAAATTTTGAAAGAATATCATTTTTTGAACTTGAACCTAATGAAAATTCTTTTAATTCTTCTTGTAATGATTCAAATGATGATATTATTATTTTTGATATTGATGATAATAATAATAATAATAATAAGGAAAATGAAAATGAATATGAAGGATTAGATGAACTTGAAATTGAACTTTTTAATCATTTTAAAACAAAAGAAAATGATTCAATTAAGGGAAATAAATATAATTTTTAATATATAATATAAATGATTTATAAATTAGTTTAAAGTTAATGAATGGAATATGTTTATATAATAAATTTATAATTGTATATAAATTATTCAATGAAATATATAATATTTATTTTTAGAAATTCATTTAATTTTTTTTATTTTAAATCAAAATAACTATATTTAAAAATATTAATGTAAAATAATTAAAATATTTATTAAATTTAAAATAATTATAATAAATAAAAAGAAAATTCAATATATAAAATTAAATATAAATAAATCAATAATGGATAATTCCACTATTGAAAAAAAACCAAAATATAAAAAAAAAGAAATAAAAATACCAAAATCTAAAACTCCAAAAAAAAAAATAAAATTACAAACATTTGATTCATTACTATTATCAAATCATTTATTAAAAGGTCGTTTATATAAAATAATAAATTCTAATTTAATAATGAATAAAGAGACAGTTGAAGAATTAAAAACACAAAATTCAGAAAAAATATATAAACCTATAAAAAAACAAACAAAAAAATATCCTGATATAATGACAAATAAAAATCCAGATTTAATACAACAAATTAAATCACCTAATAAATTTGAAGATGATTATTTTGAACCTGAAGAAATTATATTAAAAAAATTTTCAAAAAGTGAAATAAAAACTATACAAAATCATCCTAAATTTTTTCAAACTCATGAAAATTCTATTTTAAAAGAAATTAGAGAATTTTCTCCTAAAAATTTAGTTGAAATGATAAATTATGAAGAAAAAGAAAAAGAAGAAGAAAAAAAGTTATTCAATAAAAAACAAAATAAAATTAGAAAAAGAAATATTTTTTTATTACCTGGAAATAATTTTTCAACTATTAAAACAAATAGTACTAAAGTTAATACAACTGAAGATTCTTTAAAAGAATCTTTTTTTTCAAATAATAATAAAAATAAAAACTCATTTTTAAATAATAAGATACATAAAAAGAAATTAAAAATTTTATTAAATCCAAATTTAAATAATAAAACTTTAAATTATTTAGATAAACTTTCTAAAACTGAAAGAGTATTAAATATGACTGAAAGTAATTTTAATGAAAAAATGAAAATATTTGAAGAAAAAAGAAATGATTTAAGGATTATTTATCTTGAACAATTTCATCAAAATAGAAGATTTAATGTTAAATCTCAGGATTATTCTAATAAAAAAGATATTCTATATGAAAAAAAATATATTTCTAATATTATTGGACAATTAATTAATAATTATTCGTTAAAAAAATAATAAGTTTGTTGTAAATAATTATTTGAGATTTTAATTTAAATGAAATTTAAAATGATATATTATTGTAAATTCGGTATTTATTTTTAATAATTTACTTTTTTATTGATATAACAATTAAATATAAATTATAAAATTATTTATATAAATTTACAATTGATATAATATTAAAAGATTATTTTGATTTATTTTTCTTTTTTATTGACTGAAAAAATGCTTTTTTAAATATACTATTATTATCATTTTCAATATTTTCTAAAAATTTTTTTTTATTTGAAATAGTACTTTTAGGAAAATGATTTTTAATAATATTGGAAAAATTTTCTTTTAATATTTTATTTTTTAATTGAAATGATTTTAAATTTAAAAAGATATTTTTATTACTTAATGGTTTATGTAATATATAAGAAATTGTATCTTCATTATTTATTAAAGGTCTAATTAATTGAATATTTCTTTTATAATTTTTATCTTTTAAATTCTTATATCTATTAAACATTGTTAATTTTATTTTTTCATTAAACTCATAATGTTTAGCATCTAAAATTTGTATTTGAGAATCTAAAAAATTCTTATTTTGTGTTATTATTAAACTTTTATGTCTAATATGTTTTTCTTTTATTTTTTTATCATTATTTGAATTTGGAGTTTTGCTATTTTTATTAATTAAAATTTCACTTTTATTATTTTTTGCTTTATTAAATATAGTTTGAATAACTTTAGATTTATTTAAATTAGAATCTTGTTCTTTTAAATAACTAATAGAAATACTATCATCATAATTTTCAATATTATTTTTGACATTTCTATTAAAAATAATATTTCTTTTTCTAATTTGTTTTTTTTTATTTTTAATTTTGAAAAAAGCTTTTCCTAAAAATGGATTTCTATCTGAATTATTATAATTAGAAGATATTTTTGAAATATCATTATCAAAAAAATTATTTATTGATTTATTAGAATAATTTTTATTTTTTCTTTGAACATAATTTAATAATCCAAATTCAAAATTATCTTTTTTAAATTTCATAATATTTTTATCTTTTCTTTGATTACAAAAAGATTCTTTAATAAAAGGTGAAAAACCAAATGAAGAAACTTCATCTGAAAAGTCTTTTTTTAATTCTTTATAAAAAAAATGTCTTCTCCATATTTTTTCTTTTTTATTAAATCTTGGTTCATAAATATAATTAATTTTTTCATCTTTTTTTAATAATTTATTAAATTCATTTTGAAAAAAATTTAAATCCATTTTTAACCTTAATTTATAGTATAATAATCTTTTCAAATAAAAAAAAATTGAATAATTAATTTGATTTTAAATAATATTATATTTTTAGAAAAAAAGATTTTTTTATAAATTAAAAATTATCAAAAAAATAATTATTTTTTAGTATAATTTAACATATCAATTTTCTCTTCATTATCACCATCAATTAATTTATTTTGTTTTTCTATTTTTTTATTATAACAATAATTCCTTATTTGTAATCCAAATAAAGCAAATAATAAAACATCAAAAAACAAACAAACGATAAAATTAATAATTGAAATAAGTTTAAATAAATACTCATTATTATACCAATTTTTCTTTTCAATATAATCACAATAAAAAAAAATATTTTTTACACAATTAATTTGAATTTTTATCATAAAAACAATAGAAAAATCTAAATAAAGATTATAAGAAAGAATTAATATATTAAGAATAATAAAAATAATAAAAAAAGTATAATTTTTACCTCCAACACAATTATTAATCCAATAACAATGATGATCAAAATCTTCAACACATCTATCACAAATAAAACAATGTCTAGAATTTATATTTTTTTTTACATAACATCTTGGACAATAATGTTTAACCTCTCCTCCATTTTCAATAATATCAACAAAGAAATTTTTACCAATTCTATTTAAATTTCTTTTTTTATCAATTCCAGGATTAAAACAAATTAAAAAAAAATAAATTGCAAAATTCAAAATATTAAAAA
>Ga0310695_10009568_pt1 | contig 14515 bp, 10 predicted proteins | sample RumenRJG_04DNA_FD_203882 | JGI IMG/M metagenome (GOLD analysis project Ga0310695, IMG submission 203882) | Bovine rumen microbial communities from Lethbridge, Alberta, Canada - RJG_04 (v2) (version 2) | ecosystem: Host-associated > Mammals > Digestive system > Stomach > Rumen | place: Canada... | reverse complement strand
CGTCGTAAATAAAGGGCTTTGCAATTATTTGATATATGTTAATTAATTGATAATCAATGTTATAAAATGGAGAAATATTTGGTGGTTTAAAAATAATGTCGTACTTTTGTACCCGATAACAATAGTATGGCGATTGAATGTCTCGTGGTGAGACGGCTGTGCTTAAACGGATATCATATGAGAAAATTAGCTAAGATCGCATGGTTGACATGCATGATGTTGGTGTTAGCTTTCGTGAATGCTTCGGCAAAGGGAGCTAAGGAGAAAAGCTCAGAATTCGACTGGAGTCCCGTTATCGATGCGATTATCGATGTGGAGAGTGAAGGCAATGCCAAGGCCGTGGACAGAAGCGGTAAATCGTGTGGCATTTTGCAGATTACTCCTGTGATGGTGAAAGAATGTAATCGTATTCAGGCAAAGCGCAAAAGCAAGAAGCGCTATTCGTTGGAAGATCGCTTCAGCGTAAGGAAATCGAAGGAGATGTTTGTATTGTTCCAGTCGTTCTACAACCCGCAAAACAGTATAGAGAGGGCCATCCGTTTATGGAACGGTGGAATAGGCTACTCGAAGCGGGCTACTCAAAAATATTTTGAGAAGGTAATGAGCAAAATGAAGTAGAGACTTTATGACATTTGGATAGAAGTGTGAGTAGGCAAAAAGACTCGCGCTTCTTTTTTTTGTATAATCTATACCGGAAATAAAAAAGCAGCCTATGTGGCTGCTATAGTTGCGGAGGCAGGACTCGAACATGCGACCTCCAGGTTATGAGCCTGGCGAGCTACCAACTGCTCCACTCCGCGATGTTATTTCTTAAAAGCGGGTGCAAAGGTACGACTTTTTTTTGAACCAGCCAAATTTTTCGGAAGAAAATCGCATAAAATGGGTATTTTGTAACATTTTAGAGAAAAAAGTTTGGCAATATCAGAAGTATTTTCTACTTTTGCACATTGTATTAAGAATGTGCAATACAGAAAATTTGGGAGGACTATCATTATGTCTATATCGAAAACACGACAGAGATTAGTGGATGTAGCTCGTCAGTTGTTTGCCAAGAACGGTTTGGAGAACACGACGATGAATGATATTGCGCAGGCCTCAGGAAAGGGCCGGCGTACGCTATATACCTATTTCAAATCGAAGGAAGACATCTATTATGCAGTGATAGAGAGCGAGTTGGAGCGCTTGTCCGACCAGCTTGACGAGGTGGCTGCCAAGAAGATTCCCCCCCAGGAGAAAATCATAGAACTGATTTATCTTCATCTGAGCATGATTCGTGAGACTGTGGTCAGGAATGGTAATCTGCGTGCCGAGTTCTTCCGTAACATTTGGATGGTAGAGAAGGTGCGCAAGAATTTCGATGATGCCGAGATAGAGCTATTCCGCAAGGTGTTCCGCGAGGGTAAGGAAGATGGCGAGTTTGACATAGACAACGTGGAACTGGTGGCTGACATCACCCACTATTGTATCAAGGGCTTGGAAGTACCTTATATATACGGACGCATAGCCCACGGAATGACCGAAGAGGCTACGAAGCCTCAGGTGGCCAAGATTGTTTATAGTGCATTGGGAAAGAGAAGGATGTAAGCAAATTAAATATTAAGAATTAAATAATTAATTAAGAATTATGGGATTATTAGAAGGAAAGACAGCGCTGATTACAGGTGCTGCACGCGGTATCGGAAAGGCTATCGCACTGAAGTTTGCCGCAGAAGGCGCTAACATCGCATTCACCGATCTTGAGGTGAATCTGGAGACTGAGAAGGAAATTGCCGCTCTGGGTGTAAAGGCTAAGAGCTATGCTTCAAACGCTGCCGATTTTGCTCAGACCGAAGAAGTCGTTAAGGCTGTGAAAGAAGAATTTGGTGCTATTGATATTCTGGTAAACAATGCCGGTATCACCAAGGACGGACTGATGTTGCGTATGACTGAGCAGCAGTGGGACGCTGTCATCGCAGTAAATCTGAAGAGTGCCTTTAACTTCATCCACGCTTGTGTACCTGTGATGATGCGTCAGCGTGGCGGTTCTATCATCAACATGGCATCGGTAGTTGGTGTACACGGTAATGCAGGACAGGCTAACTATGCCGCCTCAAAGGCTGGTCTGATAGCATTGGCTAAGAGTATCGGACAGGAAATGGGTCCCAAGGGTATCCGAGCCAACGCCATTGCTCCCGGTTTCATCGAGACTGCTATGACCGCAGCTCTTCCTGAGGAAGTTCGCAACGAGTGGAAACAGAAGATTCCTCTTCGTCGCGGTGGTCAGGTTGAGGATATCGCCAACGTAGCAACCTTCTTGGCTTCTGACATGTCAAGCTATGTCAGCGGTCAGGTAATCCAGGTTGACGGTGGTATGAATATGTAAGATGTCTAAGAAGTAAGATGTAAGAAGTATGGAGGTCGTTTACGAGGACAACCATATCATCATCGTGTCTAAGGAGAGTGGGGAGATCGTGCAGGGAGACAAGACTGGCGATCGTCCCCTCTCTGATATTGTGAAGGACTACATCAAGGAGAAGTATCAGAAGCCTGGTGCGGTATTCCTAGGCGTGGTACATCGCCTGGACCGTCCTGTCAGCGGTTTGGTTGTCTTTGCTCGTACGTCAAAGGCGCTGACCCGACTGAACAACATGTTCCGCGACGGAGAGGTGCATAAGACCTATTGGGCGATAGTGGCCACTTCGCTAGTGAATAGTGAAAAAGTCTTTGATCAAGGTACAAAGCGACCAGAGGTCGAGCGGAACAGTGAAGAATTTATTACCGCTGAACATTGGCTGGTGAGAAACGAGAAGCAGAACAAAAGCTATGCCTACGACCATGATGTACCCAACTCGAAGAAAGCCGTCCTGAAATACCGTGTCATTGGACATTCAGACCGCTATACCCTGCTGGAAGTTAACTTGTTGACGGGCCGTCATCACCAAATTCGGTGTCAGTTGGCTGCTATGGGCTGTCCCATCAAGGGCGACCTGAAATACGGAGCTAAGAGGAGTAATCCTGACGGTAGCATCTCCCTGCTCTCACACCGTGTGGAATTCATCCATCCCGTTTCGAAAGAACGGATTGTGGTGGAATCGCCGCTTCCTAACGACCCGCTGTGGCAAACGTTTAAATAATATTATATGAAAAAGGCATTATGGTGGATATTGGGCATTCTGCTGAGCCCAGTCCTGCTGTTTATCCTGCTCACCATCCTGCTTTATCTGCCCCCTGTGCAGAACTGGATGGTTGATAAGGTGGCTGCTTACGCCTCCGAGGAGACCGGTATGGACATTACCGTAGGCCATGTAGACCTTTCGTTCCCCCTCGACCTGGGTGTGGACGATGTAAAGGTTATCCATCAACCAGATACCATAGCCGATGTAGAACGTCTGGTAGTTGACGTTCAGCTGTTGCCATTGTTCAACAGCAAGGTGGTTATTAATCAATTGGAAATAAACAATACTAGCCTGAATACTAATGGGTTCGTAGATGCTGCTAAAGTAAAAGGTAGACTTGGAAGACTCTTCGTAAAGAGCGACTGCATAGACCTGGGAAACGAGACGGTGATGCTGAACGGTGCCCGTTTGGAAGATGTCCAGTTGGACATTGCCTTGAACGATTCCGTACCCGAAGACACCACCCAGTCAGAAAACCATTGGAAGATACATTTGGACGAAGCAAAGATTCGCCGCTCAGACATCATGTTCCACATGCCGGGCGATACCATGAGTGTGAAAGCCCATATCGGTACACTGACAGCCCGTGAGGCGATAATAGACCTTGAGCAAGAAACCTATACCGTAGCCAGTGTCGACTGGATAAACGGTGCCTTACAATACGACCAGAATTTCCAGCCCCACATAGAAGGATTGGACTATAACCATATTGATTTGACTGATATCAGTATCGGTATCGACTCTGTCTATTACCACGACCCCACGCTTCGTCTTCAATTGCGCAATGTGGCACTGAAGGAAAAGAGTGGGTTGCAGATTACCGACCTTACCGGTCCGGTGGTGATGGAGAACGGAAGCCTTCGTCTGCCGAAGTTCCGCTTAAAGACTCCCGATTCCGAAATCGAGGTGGAAATGGATATGCCGTTAGATCTGATGAATCCGATGTCTACGGAATTGCTGAGCCTCCGTATGAATGCCCAAGTGAGCAAGAAAGACCTTATGCCCTTTATGGCCACTATGCCTCAAGCCTTCCTTGACCGTTGGCCCAATGAGTCGCTGACTCTCCTTGGTACCATGAAGGGGAATATGCAGCACATGGAGTTTACCGATCTGGACATCACGCTACCCACCGCCTTCCACGTTACCGCTACGGGTTATGCCGACCGTTTGGACGACCCCAAGCTGTTGCGTGCCGATGTGCAGTTCAAAGCACAAGGTCAGAATCTGGGCTTTTTGATGGCTATGTTGCCTCGTGACATGCAGCGCGACTATCGTATCCCTAACGGAATGAACCTCTCAGGACGCGTGAAAGCCAATGGTGCCAATTATATAGCTGATGTCGTGGCTCAGGAAGGCAAGGGTACGGTGAAGTTGCAGGGACAGTTTAATGCCGACCTGATGAGCTACGATGCCAAAGTGAATGTCAGCAATCTGAACGTCAACCACTTCATGCCACGCGATTCCATCTATACCGTTACGGCCGATGTTAACGTGAAAGGGCAGGGGACCGATTTCCTGTCGCCTCGTACTCGTCTGATGGCAGATGCCAAGATACAACGTCTGCGCTACGGACATTGGAATCTGGACAATATGGAAGTGGTGGCCAATATTCAGAATGGACATGCGTTGGCAGACATCGATAGTCGCAATCCGCTCATCAACGGAAAGATTAACGTTGATGCCCTGTTGAATACGAAGAAGTTGAATGCCACCGTGACCACCGATCTGAATGCCATCGACCTCTATAAGATGAGACTCGTGGATAAGCCTTTGGCTATCGGACTTTGCGGACATGTGGACGTCACGTCCGACATGAAGCTGACCCACTATGTCAGTGGACTGATTAGTGATATCACCGTCAAGGACTCTGTCAAGACCCTCCGTTCTGAATTCGTAGGACTGCATATCAACACCACCAACGATACCACCATCCTGCGACTACAGAGTGGCGACTTCATCGTGAAAGTGGACGGCAGTGGTAATTACGAACAGCTGCTGAAGCAAATCACGGTGTTCAGCGATAGTGCCAGTGCCCAATATGCCAAGAATATTATCGACCAGCCCGCCCTGCGCCGATTGCTGCCTACGATGAAGATACATGTGGAGAGCAAGCGCGAGAACCCGTTGGTAACCATTCTGAAAAGTCAGGATGTCGACTTCAAGCAGTTGCTGTTCGATATGGAAACCTCGTCTGCTACGGGTGTCAACGGCAATGGCTATGTGCATTCGCTCACCTATGACGATATTCGTCTGGACACCATTAACTTCCGCTTGACACAACGTAAGGAACACCTCTCGTTCGGAGGACAGGTGCGCAACAACAAGCGCAATCCACAGTTCGTGTTCAATGCCCTCTTCGATGGTGTGCTGCAAGAGCGTGGAGCCACCTTTGGCGTGCGTTATTTCGATGCCGACAATAAGTTAGGTGCCCGCATTGGTGCTCAGGCAGAGATGCTGGATAGCGGACTTCATTTCCATCTCGTGCCCGAAACCCCTACTTTGGGCTATAAGCTCTTCAAGTTGAATTCCGACAACTATCTGTTCCTTGGAAATAACAAGAAGGTAAAGGCCAATGTAGACCTGCAGGCTGAGGACGGCATGGGTATGAAGATCTATTCCGAGGACAGCGACCCAACCGCTCTGCAGGACATCACCATCAGCTTGAATAAATTCAATCTGGACGAGGTAACCTCTGTCATCCCTTATATGCCACGCATGACCGGTATGCTGCAAGGCGACTACCATGTGGTGCAGGATGCTCAGGGACACATCTCCGTAGCCAGCGATATGGTCGTTCGTGACATGACTTACGAGCGCAGTCCTATCGGCAATGTCAGCACCGAATTGCTCTATCTGCAGAAAGGCGATTCCGCTCATGTCGTAGAAGCCCGTCTGATGAAGGACGACCATGAGATAGGTCTCTTGTCGGGTACCTATTATAATGTAGGCCAAGGTTCGCTCAATGCCGATTTGAAACTGGAGCACCTGCCTCTGAACATTGTCAATGGTTTCGTTCTTGATCATCTATTTGGCTTGCAGGGTTATGCAGACGGCGAGATGACCGTTCACGGTTCTTTGTCGAGCCCCAATGTCAATGGCGAAATATACCTCGACTCCTCTTATGTGGAGAGTGTGCCCTATGGTGTGACCCTTCGTTTCGACAATGACCCGGTGCGTGTTGTCGACTCCAAGCTATTGCTCGACAACTTCACCCTCTATTCCTATAACGAGAATCCGTTGAACATTCAAGGCTCCGTTGATTTCTCCGACCTCGACCGTATGATGATTGATGTGCGTATGCGAGCCCGCAACTTCCAGGTTATCGGTGCCAAGGAGAATCCGCACAGTATAGCCTATGGCAAGGCCTTCGTTAATGTCTTTGCCTCGATGCGCGGTCCTGCCGACAATCTGAACATGCGCGGACGACTGGAAGTACTGGGTACTACGGATATGGCCTATATCCTTCGAGACTCTCCTTTGACTACCGATAATCAATTGGATAACTTGGTGAAGTTCAAGGATTTCAGTGATACTGCTCAAGTGGTTGTTACCCGTCCTCCACTCAATGGCTTTACGATGGACATGACCCTTGAAGTATCTAACGGAGCCCATATCATGGCCTACCTCAATGCTGATCACTCCAACTTCATCGACCTCATGGGTGGAGGTACGCTGCGTATGTCCTATAGTCCTGCCGACAATCTGCGTTTAACGGGCCGTTATACTCTCTCCAATGGCGAGATGAAATACTCGTTGCCCGTCATTCCGTTGAAGACGTTTACTATCCAGAATGGTTCTTATATCGAGTTTACGGGCGACCCAATGAATCCTACGCTGAATATTACCGCCACAGAACGTACTAAAGCTACCGTATCGGGCAGCAATGGGGTAGGGCGCAGTGTCGATTTCGACTGTGGCGTCGTCATCACCAAGACCCTGAACGACATGGGACTGGAGTTCATTCTCGATGCTCCCGAGGATATGCAGTTGCATAGCGAGTTGCAATCCTTGGGCGTAGAGCAGCGAGGCAAGTTGGCTGTTACCATGCTGACTACGGGTATGTATCTGGCTGACGGCAATACCCAGCCCTTCTCCATGAACTCCGCCTTGAGCTCGTTCCTCAACAGCGAGATTAGCAGCATTACGGGTAATGCCTTGCGCACCCTCGACCTGTCCTTCGGTGTCGATCAGTCGCTCGATGCTACGGGCCGTACCCATACCGACTATTCGTTCAAGTTTGCCAAGCGCTTCCTCAACAACCGTCTGAAGGTTGCCGTAGGTGGCATGGTATCGTCAGGTGCCGAATTGCAGGAGCGCAACAGCTCGTTCTTCGATAATGTCAGCTTGGAATACCGTTTGGACGATTCGGCCAACAAGTATCTCACGCTCTTCTTCCAGAACAATGCCTACGACTGGCTCGATGGCTATACCCAGAAATATGGTGGAGGCTTTATCTGGCGTCGCCGTCTGCAGCGTTTCACTGATATTTTCCGCTTCAAGGATACTACCCCCACTATACGCAGACCGCTTACCACGCCTAATGCGCCCGTTGACACCCTCAAAACCCAACAGCCCCATGAAACGAAATAGACGATACGCTTACCTCCTGCTTTTCATCTCTTACCTCGTCATCACTTCCTGTTCCATGACGAAGAATATTCCCGAGGGCGACAAGCTCTTTACGGGGCTGGAGAAGATAGACTATGAGAACTATGAGGAAAACGATAACTTTATAGCCACCCAGAAGGAGGTGGAAGCCGCCTTGGCCACAGCTCCCAATGGTTCTTTGTTCGGAAGCAGCTACCACCGCTTGCCCTTCTCGTTTGGAGTCAGTGTGTGGAACCAGTATGCAGGTAAGGAAAGTGGTTTTGCCAAGTGGATGACCAAGTCTTTCGGCAAACAGCCCGTGCTGATGTCGTGGGTCAATCCTGAGTTGCGCTCGCTGGTGGCTCGTAATGTGTTGCGCAATCACGGCTATTTCAACGGACAAGTAAGTTTTGAGACCATCACCAAGAAGAATCCCAAGACTGCGAAGATAAAATATACCGTTCACCCAGGACGGCTCTATCTGCTCGACAGCGTGGGCTATTTCGGATTCCCTGTCCATGCCGACAGTCTGATTAAGAGTACCCATTCCGATGCCTTGATTCATAAGGGCGACCCCTTCGTGCTTGCCAATCTCGATGCTGAGCGCAATCGTGTCAATACCCTGTTGCGCAACAATGGCTATTACTATTTCCAGCCCGACTATGCCTCCTATCTTGCCGACACCTTTGTGGTTGACGGAAAGGCACAGTTGCGCTTCCAGTTGGCGAATGACGTGCCCGAGGCTGCCAAGCGTAGGTGGTATATCGGACGTATCAACATCAATATGCGTAAGACCTTCATGGAACAGCCCACCGATTCGTTCCGCGGTCGCTATTTCACCATCCGTTTTGCTGGAAAGAAGCCCCCCATCCGTCCCCGTGTGCTCATGGCCGATATGAAGTTGCGGCCTCGTCAGCTCTACAGCTATAGCGACTATGTCGAGTCCGTTAGCAAAATCAATGCGATGGGACTGTTCTCCATGACCGAGTTCAAGTTTGCACCTCGCGACACCACTGCTACCTGCGATACCCTTGACCTGACGCTGAACTGCACTTTCGACAAGCCGTGGGACTTCTACATCGAGACTAATTTCAATGCCCGCACCATCGGGCGTATGGGTCCTGAGCTCCGTACCGGTGTCACCCGTCGCAATGCCTTCCGTGGTGGCGAGAAGATAGACGTCAACCTGCATGGCTCCTATGAGTGGGCCACCAGCCAGGGGTCCAGTATGAACAATTACGAGTATGGTATCGACGCCTCTGTCGAGTTCCCCCGTATCATCGCCCCCTTCTATGGCGGCAACCGCATCCGTCGCGACAAGCAGGGGCGTATTATCCGTCGGCGTCGCTTCTATTCCACTCCCTCTACGCTCGCCAAGGTGTCTTCTGATGTCATCTATCGCCCCAGCTATTACAAGATGCATGTGGTGGCAGGCGAGTGGACCTACCGTTGGCAGACCTCAGCGCAGAGTCGTCATGAGTTCTCGCCCCTTACCGTCAAGTATCAGTTCATGAATAGCCATACGGCAGCCTTCGACTCCATTGTGAAGAAGAATCCCTATCTGGCTGTCACCATGCAGGACTACTTCGTTCCTCAGATGCGCTATACCTATACCTACACCAGTCCTGCCAACTTCTTGCATCCCATCCGTTGGGAAACCACCATTGCCGAATCGGGTAACGTCGTCTCGCTGGCCATGCTGACTGCAGGCAAGAAATGGAACGATAAGGATAAGGAACTCTTCAAGAATCCCTATTCCCAGTTTGTGAAACTCGAGACCGACTTCACCAAGACGTGGACGCTCAATAGCCGTTCCCGTGTCGTGGGTCATGTCAATGCCGGATTCATCTATGCCTATGGCAATAGCGACTGGTTGCCCAATTCCGAGATGTTTTATGTGGGTGGAGCCAACAGCCTTCGCGCCTTCCCCGTTCGTGGTGTAGGTCCTGGTCGTTTCCCAGGCTATGGCGATAAGGCCATTTCCTACCTCATGCAGAATGGCGATATCAAGTTTGTATGCAACCTCGAATACCGTTGTCAGTTGTTTGGCAGTCTTCATGGTGCCTTCTTCTTCGATGCCGGTAACGTCTGGAACTTCGATGAGGATTATGAGGACGAAGACGCCCGTAGGATATTTACCGATAGTAAGTTCTCATTTAGCCGTTTCTTCGACGATTTGGCGTTGAACACCGGTATCGGACTGCGTTACGACCTCGATTTCCTTATCCTGCGTCTCGATTGGGGTATCGGTCTGCACATGCCTTTCGATACGGGCAAGTCGGGCTATTTCAACAACAACAGCTTCAAGGACTATCAGACTCTCCATTTCGCCATAGGCTATCCTTTCTAAGGTTAAAGAGTCGTAAAAGTTCATGAAATTGAGATATATTTCGTACTTTTGCATGCCGTAACATGTGATATCATTAATGAAATAACATATTTAGACATTATGAAACCAACATTATTTCTTTTAGCTGCTGGTATGGGTAGCCGCTATGGTGGCTTGAAGCAGCTCGACGGTCTGGGCCCCAATGGCGAGACCATCATGGACTATAGTATCTACGATGCTATCCAGGCAGGTTTTGGTAAGATAGTATGGGTTATCCGCAAGGATTTCGAGGAGCAGTTCCGCACCCAGATTCTCTCTAAGTATGAGGGCAAGGTGCAGTGTGAACTCTGTTTCCAGGCACTCGACGCGCTGCCCGCAGGATTCTCTGTTCCTGAGGGGCGTGAGAAGCCTTGGGGTACCAACCACGCTGTGCTCATGGGTAAGGACGTTATCAAGGAGCCCTTCTGCGTCATCAACTGCGACGACTTCTACGGTCGTGACTGCTTTATGCAGATTGGCAAGTTCCTGAGCTCGCTGCCCGACGGTGCCAAGAACCAGTATGCCATGGTCGGTTTCCGTGTTTGCAACACCCTCAGCGAGAACGGTAGTGTGGCTCGTGGTGTATGCACCTACGATGATAAGCGCCATCTTACCGATGTCGTAGAGCGTACCGAGATTCTGCGCATGGATGGAGTCATCAAGTTCAAGGACGAGCAGGGCGAGTGGCAGGCTCTCGACGAGAATGCGCCCGTTTCCATGAATGTATGGGGCTTCACTCCCGACTATTTCGAGTATAGCGAGGAGTATTTCAAGGAGTTCCTCTCTGACCCTAAGAACATGGAGAATCTGAAGGCCGAGTTCTTTATCCCCTTGATGGTTAACAAGCTCATCACCGAAGGCACCGCTACCTGCGAAGTGCTCGATACCACCTCCAAGTGGTTCGGTGTGACCTATGCTGCTGATCGTCAGGACACCGTTGACCGTATTCAGAAATTGGTTGACGAGGGCGTTTACCCCAACAAGCTTTTCTAAATGAACATAGATATCATGACTACCGATCAGCTGGCCCAGATGGACCAGCTGATTTCTAATGCTCAGTCCGTTCTTGTGGTTTGCCATAAGAGTCCCGATGGCGATGCTATCGGGTCTTCTTTAGGTATGTCGGAGTATCTTCGCTTTCGTGGCAAGGATGTTACCGTGATTGTGCCCGACCAGTTTCCCGACTTCCTGCACTGGTTGCCTAACAGCGAGAAGATAGTGCGCTACGACAAGCATCCCGAAAAGTGCGACATGCTTTTCAAGATTGCCGACCTCATTGTCTGTCTCGATTTCAATACACCCAGTCGTGTCGAGGATATGGAGCCTGCGCTGGTGTCCAGTCCTGCCCGCAAGATACTCATCGACCATCATTTGAAGCCCGATGTCAATGCCGACCTCGTCATCTCTAAGCCCGAGGCTTCCAGCGCCAGCGAACTGGTGTTCCGTGTGGTGTGGCAATTGGGTGGTTTCCCGGAACTTGGCAAAGCCTTTGCCATTCCCGTCTATTGCGGCATGATGACCGATACGGGTGGCTTCACCTTCAACAGCACCCGTCCTGAGATCTTCTTCATCATCGGCGAGTTGCTCACCAAACACGTCGACAAGGACAAGATCTATCGCAACGTCTATCACAACTATTCCTACGACCGCATTCGCCTTATGGGCTATGTCATGTACGAGAAGCTGGTCTATCTGCCCGAGTATCATGCATCCTACTATGCCATTACCCGCGACGAGCAGAAGCGCTTCAACTTCATCAAGGGCGATGCTGAGGGGCTGGTCAATATTCCCCAGCAAATTAAGGGTCTCAAGCTCTCCATCTCCCTGCGTGAGGATACGGAGAAACCCAACCTTGTGTGGGTGTCGCTGCGTTCTGTCGACGACTTCCCCTGCAACCTTGTTGCCGAGCAGTTCTTTAATGGTGGAGGTCATTTGAATGCTTCTGGCGGACGACTCCAGTGCAGCATTGATGAGGCTGTCGAAATTGCCAATCAGGCCATCATTGCCTTTGCCGACAAGTTAAAGTAGGCTAAAAACGCTGATAATTGCGTGTTGACAATTGATAATTGATAATTATTTTGTAATTTTGTGCCCGAATTGAAATATAGACTTAAAAAGATGAAGAAAATTTTATATTCCCTGATGCTCTTGGTGCTCGCCTTGGCATACACAAGTTGTGAGAATTACGAGACCTATGCTGACAAGAAGGAGGCCGAGCGTGATGCCATCAACGATTTCATTGCCCGCGAAGGTATTCAAGTCATCAGCGAGCAACAATTCGTGGCACAGGACAACACTACGGACGTTTTGCGAAACCAGTTTGTCTATTTCGACCGCAACGGCGTCTACATGCAGATAGTCCGTAAGGGTTGTGGCGAGAAGCTTGTTGAGAATAAGTCGGTCAACATCCTCTGTCGCTTCATGGAGAAGAACATCCAGCTCGACTCCATCCTTCTGCGCAACGACATCCAGGCATGGCTTACCTACAACGGTACGACCTACGACACGTCGCTTTATGTCGACAAGATGAGCGTGGTTCGCACGGGTAACACCATCACCGCATCTTACATCACAGGCTTGATGTATATGTATCATGGCTCTGCCTCTGTACCTGCAGGCTGGCTTGTACCTCTCAACTATATCAAGATTGGTCGCCCCGATGCAACGAAGACAGATGAAGAGGAGATTGCCAAGGTACGTCTCATCGTTCCCCATTCCCAGGGCACTTCCGATGCCTCGGCCAACGTCTATCCCTGCTATTACGAGATTACATACGAAACTGCAAGATAACACACTTTTTATTATATGACACTGATTAAATCTATTTCGGGTATTCGTGGTACCATTGGCGGACCCACAGGCGATACCCTCAACCCATTGGACATTGTTAAGTTCACCACAGCTTATGCCACTTTTATCCGTCGCAGTGGCAAGAGCATTTCCAACAAGATTATCGTCGGTCGTGATGCCCGCATCTCTGGCGAGATGGTGAAGAACGTAGTTTGTGGCACCCTTATGGGTATGGGCTATGACGTAGTAAACATTGGGCTGGCTACCACACCAACCACCGAACTGGCTGTTCGCATGAGCGGAGCTGATGGTGGTATCATCATCACCGCTTCACACAACCCCCGCCAGTGGAATGCACTGAAGCTGCTCAACCGCGAGGGCGAGTTTCTTACCGCTGCCGATGGTGCAGAGGTGTTGGCCATCGCTGAGCATGAGGATTTTCAATATGCCGATATTGATCATCTGGGCAAATATATTGAAGACAATAGCTTCGACCAGCATCACATCGACAGCGTTATGAACCTTGCTTTGGTCGATGCCGACATCGTCCGTCAGGCTCGTTTCGCCGTTTGTGTCGATAGCATCAACAGCGTGGGAGGCATTATCCTGCCCAAGCTGCTTGAACGCCTGGGCGTAGGCTTCAAGTTCCTCAATCAGGAAGCCAATGGCGACTTCGCCCACAATCCTGAGCCTCTGGAGAAGAACCTGCAAGGCATCATGACCGAGATGAAGTCTGGTCACTACGACCTCGGTATCGTGGTCGACCCCGATGTAGATCGCTTGGCCTTCATCTGCGAGGATGGCCGTATGTTTGGCGAAGAGTACACACTGGTCAGCGTGGCCGACTATGTACTGTCACAGACTCCAGGCAATACCGTTAGCAACCTCAGTTCTACACGTGCTTTGCGCGACGTTACCCAGAAGCATGGAGGTGTCTATACCGCAGCAGCCGTTGGCGAGGTCAACGTCACCACTAAGATGAAGGAAGTCAATGCTGTGATTGGTGGCGAGGGCAATGGTGGAGTCATCTATCCCGAGAGCCACTACGGACGCGACGCCCTCGTAGGCATAGCCCTCTTCCTCACCGCTCTGGCCAAGCAAGGTTGCAAGGTTAGTGAGTTGCGCAAGCAGTTCCCCGAATATCAGATTGCCAAGAACCGCATCGACCTCACCCCTGAAACCGATGTGGATGCCATCCTGGCTAAGGTGAAGGAAATGTTCGCTCAGGACCCCACCGCACAGGTCAACGACATCGACGGTGTGAAAATCGACTTCCCCGATCGTTGGGTACACCTGCGCAAGTCGAATACCGAGCCCATCATCCGCGTCTATAGCGAGGCTGCCACCATGGAGTCTGCCGACGAGATTGGCAAGCGCCTCATGCAGGTAGTCTACGACATGCAGAAATAAAATCATTATAAAATACAATCTTTTTACCTAGTAGAAGAGGGTGTGTCAAAATAGGCACATCCTCATTTAATACTTCCCAACCAGCAGTCACGAGTGATTTTCTTTACTCGGTGGCTGTTTTCTTGTTTTTCCAAGTCTATCACCTCCAAATGCGCCCTAAGAGGTGTATAAGCCTTATATCAGCCCCATAAATGGGCATGATGAT
>Ga0310695_10009566_pt1 | contig 14516 bp, 14 predicted proteins | sample RumenRJG_04DNA_FD_203882 | JGI IMG/M metagenome (GOLD analysis project Ga0310695, IMG submission 203882) | Bovine rumen microbial communities from Lethbridge, Alberta, Canada - RJG_04 (v2) (version 2) | ecosystem: Host-associated > Mammals > Digestive system > Stomach > Rumen | place: Canada... | reverse complement strand
CAGCAACAACCTTGGTTTCTTCCTTGGTGGCTTCTTCTTTTGCCTCTTCTTCCCTGCGTTCCTTTTCTTTCTGTTCGGGAGAGTTGCGTCGCTTCTCTTCCTGGTTCTTCTTCTCTGTCTCTTGGCGAACAGTCTCTTCCTGATTGTCCTTGCGTTCCTGCTCTTCATGAAGCTGAGTACCATCGACCTCTGGAGCAACAGCCTGTTTCATTTCTTCAAGCTTTCCGGCAAGGACATCAGAGTACAATGCAGCTGCAAGGTGTTTCTTGTAGTCCTGCTTGTCATCGGCAAGCCACAAACGTTGCCATTGTTCCTGACTGACATATCTTGGTTTTTGCTTTTCATCACCTATAGTGGCGACAAGGAGAATCTTTGAATCCTTTGTCTTGAATGCATTTACTTTTGAGAGAAGATCTAAGGCTTCCTGACTGGCTTCGCTCTTGAACAGGTTGACAGGTTGCACCTGATTTTTGCTGAACATAGAATAATACTTCTGAGCCATCTGTGTGCGGAACTCCTGTACGTGAGTATCATCATGGTCATTCTTGATGACATCAAAATACAGGCTCACATCCTCTTTTGATGGGTGAACAGCAAGAACAGGATTGTCTTCCGCTTTCATGGCAAGCGTCCATTTCCCTTCATTGTCCTTTAGCATGGTGATGGCAGAGAATTTTTCTGGCACCTCCTCTATGGGGAACTGTGCAGCCCACTGTTGCTGACGCTCATCTGATGGTTTCTCGATGAGCTGTATCTTCTCGCCACTTTCTGCTTTCTTAATCATGCCAACGGTACGATTAACTTCATGAAGGACATCCTCGGCGAGCTGCGGATCTGCCTTCATTTGCTCAATGATTGCAGGGAGGGATTTCATGGTCTCTGGACGTAACTTGGCTGGCATTCCAAAGTCAAGCATCTTGACAGCAGATGCCAGTTCCTCCACAAGAGCTTCCTTTTGTGTCGTACCGCCTTCGCGGTTAAGTCTTCCGCTTACACCTGTGGCATGGGCAACCTGCCTTGCCACCTCTTGCACGTAATCGGCGTATGTAGGGAATCCTTTCTGAGCAGGGATATATACGGTGTCACGCTGACCATCATAATGAGCAATGCCAGTAGCATCCTTACGGATGGGAACAAGATTGTCACGCATGTTCAGAATGAACTGATTAACACTGATACGTTTAGCCTTGTCATCCTTGTCCATATAAGAGGCATCCTGCAATTCTTCTGTCCCACCATAAAGTTGCACCTGCTTGTCATAATCTTCCTTATGGACATTGGCCATCGTAGTCTGGTCGATGTTAAACAAGACATAGACATCCTCCTTTGGACTTGGCTTATAACGAGCCTGGTCTGACTCTGAGAGTGCCTTGAATGACTCACGACTGATTTTGTCATCAGGATTCTCCTTATTGACATACTCACTGGTGTTCGTCCAAAGGAACGGGACACCTTTCTCGCCCTTTCGGACGGCTTCGCCACGGTTCTTCGTGTCATTAAACAGTACATAGCTGTTCGTCTTAAAGCCGCCCAAATCGCTGTGAATAGCCATAATAAGGGCGTTGACGGGATTCACACGAAGCCCTTTGTCAAAGAATCTTGGGGTTTGCTTCTTGGTGCCGTTCAAAAGGACACCATTCTGCTGGCTGGCACGTTCAAGTGCCGTTACCAAAAACGCTGCTTGGCGTTCTGTACCAGTCTTTTTCTGAATTGTTTCTTCTGCCATAATTATCGTAACATTTAATGGTTGGAAAAATAAATATGATTTGGTTCGCTATCGAATTCCTCTGACCTGTTCGCGTTCCTGGCATTGTTCATATTGTCTTGCCACATCTTGTGCCGGCTGTCCAATATGGCTTGACTGCTGCATCTGGTCAGTCTTGGCAAGGATATGGTTAGCAAGGGTGTTCAAGGGTATGGCTCCTGACTGATAGGCATCTGCCAATGTCGGAGGCATAGTAACGATGCGAGGCACATGGTCAATATCGACAATCAGCACATTGCCCTCGACATGGGGATTGCTGATTCGTGAATCCAGTTCTTCATCAGCATATTGCCTATAGCGGATGCTCTGCGGTTGTGGTCTTTCCTGGCGATACTCCGAGAGGGCTTCCTGACCGACCTTATTAACGAGGTTTGCACCACCATAAAGCATCAATGGTATCTTCAGCAAAGGATTCTTGATAAAAGACCCACCAATAAGTGCCGCCAAGGGCATCATCGTACTCTTGTTCAAGCCCAAGGACTTAGTGCGTCCTGTGAAAACGCCTAACAACATATCTGGCAAAGAGGCTAAAGTAACGCCCAGATGCCTGAAGGTATCACTGGAACCCGTCAGTCCAAACGAATCCAGAAGGTTGTTCCAACCACTGTAATTGCCTGCTGAGGATAGCACCGATTGAGTCGGCGCCGATGGGTTCTGGGTACTTTCGGGATTGTCCGCATCAAGACGTTCTTGTGGTTTTTCGCTTGCCGCCATTGTCGCATTCGGATGCTCGTCGGCTTCTGCAATCGTAGAATATGATATGGATTGTTGCTCCTGTTCCTTACGGTTTTTCTGCTCGTTATCAATGGCCTTGGCAAATGCTTCATACTGCATGGCTCTTATGGTTGCTTCAGAGACAGATATCATGGAAGTCTTTCCTGCTGCCTTAACAGTTCTCTCTCCCTTTTCTAATGCCTCATTAACAGCTCTGCGATAATTGGCGGCATTTGCTTTTGCCCATTTCACAGCTATGGTCAACTGTTGGTCGGTAGCATCCGCTATCTTTTCAAATCCCATCTGTGTGAGCATCCACTTGGGAATAGTAACTTTCTGTTTCGAGGCTGCGGCGACTTCTTTCCTGCCCAGTTCTCTTTGTTGGGCAAGATAGCTTTCTTGCTGGCCTCCAGCGACACGGTTTCCACCTTCTACGGCAACATCCAAGGCAGCTTGTCCCCAGAAGCCTCCAACTCCTCCCGTCGATGTGGCATTGGAAGCCCATGAAAGAATCGTGCTTGTGATATCTTCGAACAACGATGGATTATATCTTCTTTCACCCTCTTTATTGATGTGGTCTTGCAAGGCTGTTGTTCTGGCACGTTGCGGAAGATAGAAGATGGTTCCTTCTGCAGCTTTCCTCATAATGTATTCTGCGGTGGACTTTGGCATCTCTTGTTCAATCAGATAGTCAATCATCTTCTTTTCCAGGACAGCATCGACGGTTATACCTTTCCTCTTCAGCTCTGTCTTAACCATCTCGATATAATCATCCACTGTTTTGCTGTTCCACTCTCCGATATAATAAAGCCTTTCGTTATAAGCATCCATGGCAGCCATGCCACCGTCTGGGCCTGCAGCACCTGCCATAAATGCACCAAGTGATCGACTGTGACGCTCAAACTCGTCAGCCTGTTTACGTTGAAGGTCATCACGAACTTTATCCATGATGGGAACAACTGTGGAAATGAATATGTCTTTTTTGTCTGCCATAATTGCTATACTACTGCCTGTTGATATTGGTTGATGACTTGCTCCCTGGTCTGTGCAAGTGCTGCATGAAGGACTTCCATCTGCTTGGGAAAGAACTCTTCCAGCCACTCGTCTTTCTGGATGTCATCATGGATGAACTTGATGGCCAGTGCCCTTGTTATCTCTATGGCTCGTTCTCCTTTCTTGCGTCCGTTGAACCAAGCTTTCGTCCACCACACAATGCCGTCCCTGTCGGGATATACGCTGACCGTTCTTTGAATGTCAAAGCTTTGGATGTCTATTTCAAAGTCGGCCAAAGGGTCTAACACTCCCTGACTCGCTACAGCCCTGTCAGCAGCTTTTTTTTTTCAATTTCACTCATCGAGGACAGAAACACACTGTGCATCATGGCCAGATAATTCAGAAAATCGGTTATCAAGATGGTCTGCACACGCTCAATAATGGAGAAGCTACGTCTACCAAGACCAAGGGGGTTGAGCATGGAGGGCGTATGTTCGTAGTAGGCTCCATTCCTTGCTCCTTCCGCTATGACATCACGCAATCCTTGCTCTGTCTGTGTCGGCACATGATAGTTACCACGAAGCAGGTCAGCCATATAGCTTCCGAAATAGCGCATCATCAACTGGTCTATCTCTCCTTGCTGCGCATCATAAGGGGTATGAACGTCAAAATCCAAGGTGGCAATCTCTGGATTAGCACCAGACATTTCCGTTTGACTATTCACAACGAGATTGTCCCTTATCATGGTCAGGAACTCTATAGGGTCTGTCTCTTCGCCATTGAAGCGCACTTCTACATGTAAGAGTCCATCACAGCGTGCTACATTATCACCAGCCTTGACATTCTTTCCAAAATTGCATAATGCCTCGCTGATATGACTGTAGATGACATCATAGGAACTTCGCTTGCCATCAGCATAGTTAGGATAGTTGACTATCAGGCTAAAGCCATTCTGGGTATCACTGGAGATACCCGAGACTACACCTGTAGCAAGTGCCTTCAGCCAAGTACCTCGACGTACCCTGAAATCCATGCCATGAGAAAAATTTTCCTCTCCTGTTTTCTCATTGACATATTTGCCATAATTCCTGGCAACTTCTATCGGTGTATTCTCATCCGCTTCAAAAGGCATAGCATAGCCACTTGGCGAATAGAGATTCATTGTTTGCTGTTTATCCATAATGCTGAATTTGAACGGTTAGTCGGTAATTATCAAGGCAGGTCTTCTTGGAGGCAGGATGCGACGGTCATAGATGGGGTCAGGTCGCCAACGGGGATCACTAAGGTCTGGAATGTCGATAATGAGACGACCATAGTCATCACCACCGACAAAACGGTGAAAACCACCAGAACCACTACCACCATCCGCCAATGCACTACCAGCAAGTCCTTCCTGATAGTTGAAGAACTGTGGTAAGGCAATGGTCATACAAAGCATGGTGACACAGCCACCACCCCACATCAAAAGACGCTTGCGGATGTTCTGCTCATTGTTGACAATGGCATGGTAGATGACAAACGCACCCACAATACCGATGATACAGGCCAGCACATAGCCGAATGCCTGGACATAGGAGGTATAGCCATAAACGGCATCCCCTGCGGTAGAAATACCATCTGTAATGGCATCCGCATAGATGGGACTTGCCAAAAAAGCAGATGCAATAAGCGTGAATATCTTTTTCATAATGCGATGTATTTTTGTTATTACTGATATTATTCGTATTACCTGTGCATACCGTGTTGTTGCTCCTGTGACTGATGTTGAACATTCTCCTGAGCAACGTTCGGTGCCTGTTGACGGGAGTTACTGCTAATCATCATCATGGCAAGCAAAGCACCTCCAATCTTGCCGAGCAGACCTGACCTTCCAAACATTAGGTAGCCAGCCGCAATAAGACCGCCGATGCCAAGGCCGGAGATCTTTCCACTAGTGAGATTGTTGAAGAAATTGGCGAACATGTTCAGACCTCCTCCCAAGAGATTTCCCAAGGACGAGCCGATACCCTGAAGCGTATCTCCCAAAGATCCAAGGATATTCTTGGATTCCGTGACCGTATCTTTCAAGCCGTCGATGACATTGCTGGCAGTGTCCTTAACCTGTTCGACGGTGTTTTCCCCAGTAAAACCATTGACGGCATCATGTGCGAAATCTCCTCCTTCATCGACTGCCCCCCTCACAGTCTTCCCGACGGCAGTTCCAAGACTTTCCTCTGGATGTTCGAGCATTCGCCATCCGGCAAATGTAGCAATACCTGTTGCTGCTGTTGCCTTTGGATTCCTTGCTGCTAAGGTCAGCGCTTTGCCTCCTGTACCCAGCACGGCACTTCCTCCTTTCCAGACTGTAGATGTGGCCTTACTACCTGCCCGCCACACTTTGGGCAGTATTCTCGTTGCTAATGATAACCATCCCATAATCGTAACTGCTTATCTTCTTGGTTTAACACTCCTTCCGTTAACTCTCCACATACCCAGACATTCTTCCACAATACCAGCCTTACCATCCCTGTGCGGCAAAGACCGCTGCTCTATGCTGTACCAGACCTGGGCCATCGTGGTACATCGTACCAATTTGGTTAGCATGGCAAGTTTTCGGTTCATCTGCTGCAATTGTGGGCGAATGGAGAACACCAGCTCTATACGCTGTTTCTCCGTCATTTTTGTGTCGATGCACACCTGCCTGATGGTGTTGACTATTCCGATGCTTTGATTGATGATGTCAACATAGATGTCATTTCTATGATTATGAAGGGCTACGGCAATGGCATTGACAGGTGTCTCTCCTATCTGGTGAGATAATCGCCCCATATTCTCTGTCAGGTGGTTGATCTCATAGTAAAAGCCATAGACCTGCGCTGCGTATGATATTATGCCCCTGAACGTACTGATATAGCGGTCAAACTGCTGCTGGTAGTTCTTTGTTGCCTCTACCTCCTGTTTGAGCCACACATGCCCTTCTGTTTCCACGGCCATCACCTCCAGCTGTGAATTATACTGGGACTTAGCCTTCTGGGTGTACTCCAGAATCATGGCGGTTAGCGTCGGGTCTAACTGTGCATAAGACAGACTCGGCACCATCCACAGAAGAGACAAAGCAAGGAGTATATGGTATTTCATTCTCGTCATTTTAGTGTGCATATTGTGCTACCTCACGGGCATAACGCCGCCAGTGAGACAGGGATTGTCGGGCAATATCGCCCTTATCACGTTCTATCATTCCTGCCGTGGCACGGTTCCAGACATCTGCCATCCTGTAATGGCGGATGCTGATATAAAGCAGGTGAAGCTTATGGGAAAAAGACGAGAGTTTGTCTTCCAGTTCCCACAGGGTCTTGGAACGCTCTGAGCCGGTGAGCATATTCTGTTCGCCACCTTTGGCAACGGCATTCTTCAGCAATGTGAAGACGCTGACCATCTCTGTGACCGTTTCCATATAGAGGTTATTCATGTCAAGAGTAGCCACAATGCCTTGTGGATTGTTGGTGGCCGCCTGACGGAGCTTGTTCAAGGTAAGCAGGATGCGAACACCATCATCATAGATATGTGTAGCCGCTTTGATGGCAGAGGCATAGCCGTTGGCCATCTTCAGGTAGGAGTTATATTGACGCTCCCACTCTGCCATCTTGGTAAACTCTCCTGCCATCGCATTCTGCATCACAGCGGTCTCACGTTCAGCCTTGGTTTCAGACTTCACGGTATTATTGATAAGGGCATTTCCTGTTGCCAGAATGGTGTATTCTCCTGGATTGGAGGTTACGATCTGACAATAGCCACGCTGACAGCTGACCACCCAAAGGACTAGTGCCATCAACGAGACAACCAGCCACTGCTTGACAGAGCTGTTGTCCCATGACGGTATCATGTTTTGTTTCTTGCTTTTCCTGAAAAGCCTATCGTATATTCGTAAACTCATGGATGTTGCGTTTTTTCTTGTTATACTCTACTCGTTCACGTATCAAAGTGATCAAGTCTGTATTGCCCCGAACTCCAATAATATCCAGACGGGGACAGGTCTTGTCACCGCTATAGATGCTGACGGTCTTCAACCCAAGGAGCATCTGCAGGAAACTACGCTGCTCACTATAGTCAACCACACGGTACAGTTCTATGAAATCACGTTGTAATGACAGAATGCCATATTCGTATTGCAGCTGTTCCTCTGTAATGGTATAGCTGATGCGTAGCAGATAGATACATTTGCAGAGAAGGCTGATGAGAAATACAGCGAATGCCGCCATCATAAACGGAAAGATGCTTTCAGGCAACAGTCCGTCATAGCCAGCCAATAAAAGAATCAGCACCGTACAGACAATGCCGCCGATGTTTCCAGCCACGAACTGTAATCCGTGAGGACGTACCTTGATGGTTGGATAAGCCTGACTCATATCATCGTTTATTAAAGTGGACACGTTTCTTTTCCTCACTCTCATTGACCTCTATATCACCATCCGCATCGAAGTCGATGCCAGAAGCTACACTGCGAGTCTCTTCAACCTCTTCTGCTGCTTTCAAACTCTCTTCCTGCTCTCTAAGGACTTGTTCATTCCAATCCTTTCCCCATTGTGGGGTTTCACGGATATAAGAAGTGACTTTCTGCGAATCTATACCAAGGAAGTCCCTGACGGATTCCCTGTATTCCCGATAGAGCTTTTTCGTCAAATTCTCTTGCTCCTTAATGTCGCCATCATAGCACAAATGGCTCTGACGCATAGACATGGTTTCTTCCCATGCAGCCTCGTATTTGACATACTTTTCCTGCAAAGGCTTCGGCAACTTTTCTATATTGCCTTTGGCAAAATCCTGAGATAAGGGAATAGAATCGAGATAGGGCTTGCGTTCTGGTGTGACAGTTGCAGAAGAAAGGGCTATACGGTGTATCTCACCCTTCAGGTTCTCAGTGAATTGACGACCAGCAAGGTCATTGTCAAAGCAGATATGATGAGTGGCAGACGGCGTGACTGTAAGCATACGCTGCATCTGTCCGACGGTTGGATTACCGCCAGTAGAGACAAATACGGCTTTATCCAATGAAGGGTTCTCCTTCACATGAAGCTGATAGTAAGACATGGCATCGTAGCCGGATTCAAACCAATAGACATCAGTAGCATCCGACAATTCCTGTTTGCCAAGAGCGGCTATCCACAGACCTTCAGAACTATTGCTACCTAAAGCCTTGCCCTTGTAGCCAGAGCTGCCGTCAAGACGGGGACGACCTCGTTCTTCCAAACCGACAACACTCGTGTTGCCTGGCACATACAAGGGGAAGGACAGGTTGGTATGATTCTTGGCACTATTCTGTGACTCTTTGGTTGTTAGGATGAAGTGGGCACTGAAAGCTTTCTGGGTGTCAAGGCTGATACCTCTGGTGACGAAGTACGGATAGAACTTCTTGATGCCCTCGAAATCATACTTACGAAAGGCACTGATAGAATAATTGTTGAGGTCAAAAGGCTTCTGTTCCCTATGCGGTTCGATAATCCTGCCTTGCCTCTCTTCATTGGGGATATTGAGGATGTTACGGCACACCTCATTAACCAGACGGTCTGAATTGGAAGAGCCGACATGCTCTTTGAACATGCTGGGGAAACTCTTGATAAGACTAATGACATTGTAGGATTTCTGTTCTGGAGGGCGGAAACAGGTGTTGCCGTTCTGGGTGACGATGAACTTGTCACCATGAACACGGCGACCGTCACTGCCAAGACGGATAAATGAAGGATAACGCATTCCGTCACGTCGGTTCAAGGTGTAACCGGCGTGAAGAAGGACTTCCTGAATGTTGATACGGTCAAGGTAGTCCTGATAAGTCATGTCATTGCTGCTCATCATCATTCTTTACTGAATTATTACCTTCCCATTCCATGCCCATAAGTGCCTTGGTTCAGACCTGCCTCGAATGCCCTTGAAGCGATGTCCTGCGGAGAGTCCACGCCTGGCTTGACATAGATGCGACCTGTGCCATGAACTTCATGGTACACATCTGGGGCATAGTGCGGATGACGGATATGCTCGACATTATGGGCGATGTCGGCACCCAGATAAGTAGCCTCCCCTGCAGCAGCAAGGAAAGCACCGAGATTGAACCGCTGACGTAATTCCGGACGGGTCTTCAAATCGACTTCATTGAACACCTTTGAAAACATGCGCTGACGCTGGTAGTCATCAACGGCAAGGAACTTGTCATACTGTTTTTTGCTGATTTCATGGGAAACGACCTGACCATTGATGACGGCACTCATGCGATAGGTGACTTGCTCGTTGTTCCTGTCACCTTTCTTCGGCTGCTCTTGCTGTTGTTGTTCTGGCTGTACTTTCTCCACCCAGATGTCGCCAACTTCCACCTCTCGGCCATGATTACCCTCACGATACCATCCTTTGCGCTCGTTGCCTTCAGCAAGCTCTGCACCATTGACATAGCCCTCTTCTGGATTGAGGGTTGGCGCAATGTGCTGTTGCTCCTGCAAAGGATCAGGGATAACGTCAACTGCCTGGAAACCTCGTTGCTGTGCCTGATTGGTAAGCTCTTGTTCTACTTCTGGTTTCAAGGTGATATTGATACGCTCATTACTGTTGAGCATGTCTTTAGTGATGGTATCTTTGAAGTCTCCGCTGATGACATGGTTAAGGAGGTCTATACGTTCCTGTAACGACACTTTCTTCAAGGAGTTTTCGGTAAACTTCTTGACCTCTTCATCTGTCAAGTCATAGACGAAATCCTGTTGAGTACCAGAAGACTGTATGGTGAGCGACTTCTTATCTGCATCGATAATGATACCGTGGGAAGACAACACCTCCTGCCATTTCTCATTGGTGAAATACACATCAGAGGTTATCAGCTCCTTATATGGCTTGGCTGGTTCTGTTGGACGAGGACGTGTCTGAACAGGTGGAAAGTAGGTCTGTAAGTCCTGTAATGGGTCTGTCACCTGCTGTACCTGAGTTGCACCGCCTTTATAATAGTAACCGTAGCCACCACTTTTCAGTTCTCCTGGGCGTAAGCGTCCGTCAGGATGCTCCACAACCATAGGCACATCACCGATACGGCGAATATGGAAACCGGGCTGCTGTCTCGGCATCCATCCAAGGAAGCCAGGACCAAAGGCATGTGGACGCATGGGCATAGGTCGCCCATACTCTCCAACACCTACCCTGTAGCCGTGAAGTCCCATGGCAACACGACCGTTGACATTACGGGCTGCTACAAAAGATGAGGGAAGGTCGAAATCCTTACCAACGATACCATTGAAGACATTATAGGCTTTCTTGTTAGCATAGTTGGTGCCGCCGTCACCGAGGACACGGAACTGTTGTTCACTGATGTCATAATGCAGCAACGGAGAGTCATGCCCCTGCACAAGGAGCTTATACCTGCCGTCCTCCACGGCAAGCTGGGCACTCATGCCGTTTCTGCGAAGGAGGTCTTCCAACTGATAGGAAAGCCGTCCTCTCATGGGTAGTGATTCTGAACGTATGCTCATGTCATGCTCCTTTCGCTATTGGGTTAGTTGGAAATGCTCTCCTCGAACAACTCATCACGATAGTCCAGGAATGCCAATGCTGACTGGTCACTGCCTGTATCAAGAGACTTGTCCTTGCAGAAATGCTCATACTCTTCTGTCAACTCGTCTGACTGCTGTGTTACAAAGTCCACAGTAGAAATGTTTCCGGCCTCGTACTGTTCACGGAGGTCATCATAATCTGGATAGTTCTTTGCCATATTATTGTTATTTAATGGTTATAGTGTATTACTCATATTACTGGTATTATCGAACAAGTTGGTGTTGCTCTTCTTCTGTAATGTCAGTATGGATGTTCTGCTCCTGAATGGCATGACGAAGTTCCTGAGCCTCGCTTGCCATACCATGCTGCTTGGCAATACGCTCCAGCTCATCGAGGATGTCCTTGGTGAACTCTTCTTCTGGGACATAGGTAAGATGACCATTCTTGTTAAGCCAGCATCCATCATTGCCGAATGAATACTTCGGCATGGCACGGCGCACGGTGTTTTCCCACTTGGCTGCTGTACCAGGAACAACGATGACTCCAGTATCAGAGAAGAGGTCAACGCCGATAGTGACAGGTTCTTTCTGTCCTTGATGATTCTCTTCGTAGAGAGTAACAAGACTGCCGTTCCAGAAGCTTTGGAGGTCATCACCACTTAGCTCATATTCCGTGGCTACGGCATTGAGGTTACGACCGATTACTTGTGTCGGAGTATAGATGACCCCATTGGTGTCTCGATCAAGCTGTACGAAGGCTTGGATGCGCTGCATTTCCTCCACTCCCTCATCGGTGACAGTCTTATCGTCCACATTAGCAACGATTACCTTGCCATCCAAGAGAGACTGACGCTCATCGTCACTGAAAGCATCAAGGTCGATGGTCTTCAACTTGGGTGAGAACATGACATCAAGACCGTCTTCAGTTTCAACAAGACAGAACTTGGCATAGGCATGGGTCAAGCCAAAGGGTTGTTCAATACATATTGGCAGCAAGGGTGATTTGCCACCACGTTCAATGGTCTCATGCACAAATTCGGGGAGGTCGTAAATCATCTCTTCGGTCAGTCCGAACTCTGCAAGAATGTCAAGAGGATATTCCTCTCTGAGAAATCTTTTTTCTTCCATGTTTGAATGCATTTTGAAAATTTGCTGACGCAAAATTACAGGATATGAAAGGATGGCATTTCTTAATCATGCTCAAAATAATGATATTTGCCCACTCTTTTCTTTATTGGTTCTAATGAGGTGGTTGATTAGTACCAATAATTTGAATATTGCTCAAAATATTGAGTTTCTTTCGTATATTACATAATAGGGTGAAAAGAAGGATCTAACTTTGCACTATGGAAACATCGAAAACATATTTACTGGGGGTGGTCTTACTTTGCTCGACAAGTATATTCGGGCAAGGTAGCAACGAGCCGTTCCATACCATCAGAGAACATAGTAATCATCGAGTTATAAACCAAGCAGAAGAAATACCTGACAGCAGTATCAACGAAGCTCCTATAATAGTTGATTCCATACACGTGTTGGATATAGACTTTTCCAATATGTCTGTAGAACAGTTGGAAAATCTAATCGTCCTCTACGAGAACTATCTTCACAAAAAGAGGGAAAGGAATACTTTAATAAAAGAAAATAATCAGCAGATTCTCAATTACTATAACGGGGAAAGTCACGAATTGACATTAACCAACTTAGTAGATGTAATTGAGGAGGTCGGCTTGAACAACCAACTCTTCGTTCTGGCTCAGGCAGTCTTGGAAACAGGGCACTTCACCAGTTCTGTTTGTAATAACTATCATAATCTGTTTGGGCTTTATGACAGTAAGCATAAAGACTACTATCGCTTTGCCAGATGGGAGGACAGCGTTATAGGCTATCAGAAGTTCATACAATACCGATACAAGGGAGGGAACTACTTGCAATTCCTTCGACGTATCGGGTATGCAGAAGACCCAAGATATACAACCAAGGTGGCACAGATAGCCACACAACTTTATAAGAGATTATTCACCCAGAAAAATTAAGATATTGAGCAGAGCAAAAGCAGACTTTCGGGGTATAAAATACCACTTGTTCAGCAAGTTTAACGCTCAATATTTTGATATGTCGAAAAAATTTTGTAACTTTACATGCTAAAAGAAACAATTGCCCTAATTGGACTGTGCTGCCTCTCATCGATGGCTAAGACATACGCACAGCAAGAAGCATCTCCTTTCTATACGATTGGAGATTCACAGAAGAGAAACGTTAAGACGATGGTGGAAGTTCTGACTGATACCACTGTTCAAGACTCGTTGGAAAAAGATATGCGAACAGACAGCATGGTAGCAGATGTGCCGCTGATGGTGGCTCTACCCCTGAAGGACATCCATGTCAACTCCCCCTTTGGGTGGCGACGCGACCCGATGAACCGCAAGAAAAGCCGTATGCACTACGGACTGGATCTGAGGGCAAGATATGAAGATGTTTATTCGATGTTGCCTGGCACCGTGACAGCTGCCGGTACATCAACGGCTGGAGGAAACTACGTCACTATAGACTATGGTATCTGTACATGCTCGTTCCTCCACCTGTCGAAGATAGATGTAGTAAATGGACAACATGTAAGTGCAGGACAGAAGATAGCCACCAGTGGTAACACAGGCAGACGAACCACAGGCCCACACCTGCATCTATCATGTAAATGGAGCGATTCGGGGAAGTATTTTGACCCGCGTATATTATTGAGGTTTATCACGGAGCAGCTAATGAAGCTGAAGATACCGTAAAGTACAAATGAAAAGATATGGGAGTAGTAATCATTATTGTGGGCATCATGCTTATCATAGCCCACAAGAACAAAAGGAAGAAAAAGAAAAATCGGACCACCTGGCATGGGAAGTCCGATTGGGAGAAAACGTGCGATGACGGAGGAAAGTTCTTCGGATGGTAAAGTTCAAAGTCAACCTTCTGGCGCATCATATACTTCTATGGAAATGCACTTTTTGCCTTTTAGTCCAAGGAGGCCTTTTTTGACGAGCATTTCTGCCTGGTCTTCAGCATCACTGCCGCTGACAGCCGTAATACTAAGCAGTTCCTTCTCGCCGAGTTCCGTTTCAATCTCCACTTTATAGTGGTGGATAGACTCACGCATGTTTCCTTGTAAAGCCCTTTCCACCATCGACGTTTCCCAATTGATTTTGCCTGCAGGAGCTTTGCGGATATTCTTCAGCAACTTCACCTTGACTGAAGCATCTGTACCATCAGGATTTACCTTACGGAAGCGTTTACATCCACATGCACAAGCCCAAATAGGCGGACGACGAGGTATGTTGTCGCCGCCCATGATACCGTCTTTACGGTATTCGAACATGAAATCAACTTCAGTCATATCACCGGTACCGTAGATAATATCCACGACACGTTCACCGCACACCGGGCATTTGCTTGGCTTGCGCTCAACATTTATGATTCTCGGTCGTTCTAACATAAACGTTTATTTGATGAAGTGAATGATTAGTAAGATAATGAACGCTGCAATTATTATCCATCTG
>Ga0310695_10009565_pt1 | contig 14516 bp, 13 predicted proteins | sample RumenRJG_04DNA_FD_203882 | JGI IMG/M metagenome (GOLD analysis project Ga0310695, IMG submission 203882) | Bovine rumen microbial communities from Lethbridge, Alberta, Canada - RJG_04 (v2) (version 2) | ecosystem: Host-associated > Mammals > Digestive system > Stomach > Rumen | place: Canada... | reverse complement strand
TACACAAACAGCTACTAAATAGCTAAAATGTAGAGGTTGAAGATAATCTTCATAATTTTCGCTATCTTTGCCTTCGTTACATATGCCTTTTATAAAAAAATTACACGCACCAGCAATCAGCCAAAAAACACCCCTGCCTAAGTTAAGATTAAAATCTAATTGGACGATATCAAAGAACTTCTTGGTTCTCCATCCTAAACATCCAATTCGAAGGTTCAAATATCCTCCTGGATTATAATCCCACCATTTAAGATAGTTGTTAGCACCAGAAAAAACCGTTCCTCCAATGAGATTAATAGTATTCTCCCGGCTAAGAACAAATCCCGAAGCCATATCAAGAACCTGGGGAAAAGTGTTATTTTCTTTTTCTTTATTATTCTCCTCCATTGCTTTCACCTCGTTTACAACGAACATGTTAGCAGCCATTATCACTCCTGCCAAGAGATAAACTTTCCCAAATAATGTATTCATATTTGCCATATTTAATTTTACCATATTACGTGTATACTATTTTTTTTTGATTAAAATTGGAAGAAATTATCTTTGGCTGTTTATTATTCCTCGAGTTTATTCTTCGTGATGAAATTAATTAATGTGAAATTGATTAATTCTGGGTAGTAGTTATATTTTGATATTTACCACCTGCCAGTTTTCGTCTGTGTTAGCTAGCTGTTCCTTAGTTGATTTCATTCGTAATTGGTACTGTTTCTAGGGGACTCGTGTACTGATTTTTTTCTCCTTCTCCTTGCTCATCCTTATCCTTAAAAAACCTTTCTATTACAAACTCCCATAGTATCGAGTCAAGAGATATCGATATACTGAAATTGGAGATGTGGAATGTCAAAGGCGCAGATACAAATCCTTGTAAGATAAAGAAAATAAAGTAGGAGACCACAAAACCAAAACCTGAATTATTTTTTTTAAAGTCCTCTTCGTTTGTATATAGTATTTTCATCGTAATCAAACCAGCAGTGCTGTTTAATATTATTGGACGCTCTTCTTTCTTCCTATATTGCATAAAACCAAAAATACCAGGAATCAGCCAAAGAGCACCTCTGCCTAAGTTAAGATTAAAATCTAATTGGACGATATCAAAAAACTTCTTGGTTCTCCATCCTAAACATCCAATTCGAAGGTTCAAATATCCTCCTGCATTATAATCCCACAATTTGAAATAGTTGTTAGCACATGACAGAGCTAATGTCCCAAAAAGGTTAAAATAATTCTCACAAGATAAAAATTTGTCGAGAGGACTTTGTTTTTTGTTAGCTTCTCCTTCTTCATTATTTTCTTGTTTCGTGAAGTCCTTAATCTCTAATTTAGTCTCTATTTCACCTTCTTTCGTTTCTTCTTTTTTTTGCTCAATCTGACCATCCTCCGATGCCTTCACCTCATTTACAACAAACATATTAGCAGCCATCATCACTCCTGCCAAGAGATATCCTTTCTTAAATAATGTATTCATATTTGCCATATTTAATTTTACCATATTACGTGTATACTATTTTTTTTTTTTTTTTTTTTTTGAATAAAATTTAAAAATATTTTTTTAGCTTGCTGATAATCCAACCGTACAGCTTGTTTGGAGATGGTTTTAGAGATTTTTATTTTTCTTCAAAAGTATTTTATGGGAAAAAATGAAGAGATTAATTCTCTATTTTTTGAATAGATTTTTATCCTCTCGACACTGATTGTTTATTTTAGCTGAGTGATACGTCTTATTTACTTTTGTTTTTAATTCCTTGCCTAAAAAAGTGATGAAAGAGTATAGTTTTTTTGGATTAGTAAAAAAAGAGAGTTATGTTTTTTTTGTGGTATTAAATATTTTATGGAAGATATTGAAAAGGGAAATGTTGTCATAGATAGAGTCCCCCCCCAGGATGTTGAGCTCGAGAATTGTGTTCTTGGTGCTTTGATGCTTGAGGCTGATTCTATTGTTTCTGTAGTTGACGTTCTCTATCCTGAGGTGTTTTATAATAGGGCTAACAGGTTGGTTTATACTGCCATATTGGATCTTTTCAAGAAGAACTCTCCTATTGACATTAAGACCGTTGTAAATCAGCTGAGTAAAAATGGAAAGCTCGAGGAGGTTGGCGGAGCGTATTATGTTCAATCGTTAACAGATCGTGTTGTTTCTGCTGCGAATATAGAATATCATACCTTTTTAATAACTGAATATGCAATAAAGAGAGAGCTTATTTCTATAGCTACAGCAATAGAGAAGCGTGCATATGATAATACCATAGAGGTTTCGAAGTTACTTGACGATGCTGAGAGCAAGCTGTTTTCTATTGCTTCTGAAAATCTTAAAAGGAATTATTACGATATAAAAACACTCTTAGCAAAAGAGATAGTGGAGATAAAAAAACGTAGAGAAAACAAGTCGGGAATTACAGGAGTCCCTAGTGGATTTCCAGCTTTGGACTTCATAACTGCGGGATGGCAGAAGTCTGATCTTATTATTGTTGCTGCACGTCCTGGAATGGGTAAAACGGCCTTCATGTTGTCTGTATTACGAAATGCTGCTATCGAGAATAGGATACCTGTGGCTTTCTTCTCTCTTGAGATGTCTTCTTCACAGCTTGTCACTAGGTTGATGTCGTCAGAAGCTGAGGTTAGAAGCGAGAGGTTTAGGAAGGGACAGTTAGATGATGAGGCTATAAGCAATATTGTAGCCAAGACAGAGAGGTTGTCCTCGGCTCCTATATTCATTGATGATACTCCCGCGCTGTCTATGTTTGAATTGCGAACGAAATGCAGAAAGCTTAAATTACAACACAACGTACAACTAATAATCGTTGATTACTTACAGCTTTTAACTTCTGACAGTCGTAAGACAACATTCAATCGAGAGCAGGAGATAGCCTATATTTCTCGTTCCCTGAAGAGCTTGGCAAAAGAGCTCGATGTGCCTATAATAACACCATCCCAGTTAAGTCGTGCTGTTGAAGTACGGGGAGGAGATAAACGCCCAGTCCTTTCAGACTTACGAGAGTCTGGAGCTATAGAACAGGATGCAGATATAGTCATGTTCTTATATCGCCCTGAGTATTATGGCATAAGCGAGGATGAGTTTGGAAATGATACTCGCGGCTTAACAGAGGTTATAATAGCTAAACATAGAAATGGTCCGCTCGAAACAGCCGTGATAAAGTTTGTTGGGGAATATGTCAAGTTCGTCAATGTTTAAAGCTATTTCAAATGTGCTTTATCAGCAAAAAGAAAGTTCTCAGATAAAAATTTTTTGCAAAGTGTGTTTTTTTGTATTATCTGTGTTATATTTAATAATGTTTCTTTTTTTTATACTTTATGATGACAGAACAAGATTCTTTTGGGAGGTTTAGGGGTACTTTTTTCCCTATTTATGGGCATGAATTAAAAAAATTAATACCTTTGACTTTGATTTTCTTTTGTATTTCGTTTAATTATTCTGTTTTGCGGAGCTTTAAGGATATGTTGATGTACACTAATATGGTAGATGGTCGTAAGTCTATATATTGTGCTAAGGTTTTAGTTATTCCTTCTATATTTTTCCTAACCTTTTTATATACTTTTATAGCAAAGAGAGTTAATCGTGATGTTAGGTTTAATATTGTTACGTTTTTTTTTGCCGCTTTTTTCTTTTCATTTGTTTTATTTGCTTACCCTGGTGAGTTTAATGAAGCTTTACAGATTTCATGGTTTGATAAATACATTGACTCCAATTCTAAATTAGCGCCTTGGTTCGATTGTCTCCGAAAGTGGCCTATTACTATTTTTTATATTTTTGTTGAGTCTTGGGGTACTATAATGCTTGGTGTTTCTTTTTGGACTTTTGCTAATGAAATTAATTCTTCTAAACAAGCAAAGAGGGTTTATTCTTTTTTGATGATAGGTGCGGCTATTGGAAGCATTTTTGCTGGCTTGTTTATTAAAGTTTTTGAGAATGATACATTTATAAACTTGATTGTTCCTTGCGTTTTAATTTTTGTTCTTGCGTTGGTTTATAACTATCTTGGGTATAAGGTGAGAAAATATCCTGTGGAATATGAGATTGAAGAAAAGATAGAGAAGAAAAAGAAAGTGAAATTGTCTTTTATAGCTTCTATACGTTTGATTCTTAAGTCTAGGTATTTGCTTTTATTGTTGTGTGTTGTTTTAGGTTACAACGTTTTTATGGTTTTGTTGGAATCTATTTGGAAGGGGTCTATAAATGCATATAAAAATTATTTAGTTGAATTGTATAGTAAATCTTTTCCTTCTGCGGCAAAGCAACTTGCAGAAAAAGAAATAAAAAATGTTTATTTCTTACAAAATATTTTTGTTGGTCTTTTATCTTTGTTCATAATTTTCTTCTTTTCTCGTACTGTTTCTAAGAAGAGATGGAGTTTAGTGGCTTTCGTAACACCTTTTATAGGTGGAGTTATGTCTGTGCTTTTTATGTTCTCTTATTTTTTCATAAAAAAGTTTTTACCAGAGGGAAGTTCTTTTTTGGGTGGGATTAATCCTTTACATTTGAGTGTTTTAATAGGTTTAGCAATAACTGTTTTTATTAAGGCTTCAAAGTATGTATTCTTTGATACTTCTAAGGAAAGGGCTTATATACCATTAGATGAGGAAGCGCGTGTTAATGGTAAAGCTGCAATAGATGCCATTGGTTCGAGATTAGGTAAGGGTATGTCTGCTATTTTTATTTCTACGGTCTTGGATCCATTTTTTTCTGTGGAGACTGTAGCGATTATTTCTTTTATTCTTTTGTTCCTGATTTTAATATTGTGGATTTTTGCTATATTGCGTCTTAGTCCAGAGTATGAAGCTAAACTTGCAGCTTCTATGTCTGCTAATGTTAAGCCTAATTTAGATATGAATCAAGATGTTAATGCTAATAATAATAGTGAAATATCCACGTCAATTAGTAGCGCTGAAGCTGATACTGATGACAGTTCTTCTAGTAATGAAGAATAAAAAATAGCTTTTTATGTCTTTAGATTTTATTGATAGTTTATTGGGTAGTCGCCTTGATTCAATAATTTCTTCCTTACGTAAAAACTTATCATTGATTAATGTCGGAAGACCTAATCCTGATATTATTGGTTCTATTCGCTTAGAGTGTTGTGGTTCTTATTCTCAGATTAATTATCTTGCTTCTATTAAAGTTGTTGGTAACTCTATTGTTGTTACCCCTTATGATCGTGGTACAATAAAGATTATTTCAGATGCAATAGCCAAGAGTAACCTTGGTTTAAATCCTATGGATGACGGTACAACTATAAAGGTTATTTTCCCCCCTCTGTCTGAAGAAAGGCGTAACGAATTGGTGAAGATTGTTAAAGAACGAGGAGAAGAAACTAAAATTGTTATTCGTAATTTGCGACGTGATGTAAAGGATGAACTAAAACTACGGGATGAGAATTTGTCACAAGATATCGCAAGGAGATATAATGACGAATTGCAGAGGATAATAGATGACGCAATAGGTCAAGTAGACAGTATTATTGCTGAAAAATCTAAGAACATAATGACGGTTTAGGAGAGCTTTTTTTCGTCTTCTTTTTATAATGCGGAGAGAAGAAAGATTTTTACGTCGCCTAGGTATAGGTGTTTTTTTATATCTTTTTATTCGAATTATTCAATAATTACTACTATGTTTATCATATAATGCTTATTCAACAGCATTCAAAAAGCTCAGTTTTTCAATATATTTCTTTTTTCTCTTTTACGTCCCATTTAGCTGTCAATTCCGAATTAAAATTCTATTTTCTTTTTACCTGCCCATATAGCTACTAATTCCCATAGTATTGCGTCAAGAGATATCGATATACTGAAAATGAAGATGTGGAATGTCAAATTCATATATACAAATCTTTGTAATAAGAAGATAATAGAGTAGAAGACTCCAAAACTTGCTCTATTGTTCCTATGCACTGCTTTTAGTATTTTTAGAGCAATCAAACCGGCAGTGCTGTTTAATATTATTGGATATTCTTCTAGGTTTATATAATCTATTAAACCAAAAATACCAGGAATCAGCAAAGGAATACCCCTGCCTACATTAAGACCAACTTCGAATTGTAATATGCCAATTAAAAATCTTTTTGTTCTGTACCCAAACCATCCAGAACCCACCCGAAATTTTCCTGCAGTATATTTCCATAGTTTGTAGTAGTTGTTAACACCAGATGCAATCAACATTCCTATAAAGGTAGCTTCATTCTCATAATATAACATAGCGCCTAAATAATCTCGTACAAATTGCTTCCAAGATGCATTTTCATCATTATCTTCAATAATAGTAGACTCATTAATCGGATTATTATTACGCCTTCTAACCTGTTCCATTGCCTTCACCTCATTTACAACGAACATATTAGCAGCCATCATCACTCCCGCCAAAAGATATCCTTTCTTAAATAATGTATTCATATTTGCCATATTTAATTTTACCATATTACGTGTATACTATTTTTTTTTGATAAAAAAGGAAGAAATCGTCTTTGGTTGTTTATTCTTCCTCGAGTTTATTCTTCGTGATGAAGTTAATTGATGTGAAATTGATTAATTCTGGGTAGTAGTTATAGTAGCAATTACATTTTGATATTTATCCACCTACCAGTTTTCGTCTTGTTTTTAATCAAGTGTCAGTTATTTGTCCCCATTGTTGTTGCTATTGCTTAAATCCAATAATTGAGCCTCCTCATCGAAATTTTCGTTTTCATTTATCTCATTATTCTTACCTAAATCCAAAAACTTACCTATTCCAGCCCATAGTATCGAGTCAAGAGATATTGCTATGCTGAAATTGGAGATGTGGAATATCAAAGGCGCAGATACAAATCCTTGTATTAAGAAAATTCCAATAAACACTGGTTTACTAAGAAAACGACCACTTACTAAAAAGCTAACATGTAGATATCTACCATAATCGATGTTTTCCTTTTCGTCTTTTATAAATTTCGCACAATTATACGCACCCAGAATTACCCAACTGACACCCCTTACTGCGTTAAGGTTTATATCGACTTGGACGATATCAAATAACTTCTTAGATCTCCATCCTAAACATCCAATTCGAAGGTTCAAATATCCTCCTGGATTATAATCCCACCATTTAAGATAATTGTTAGCAACAGATGAAACAGTCCCACCAATGAGATTAATAGTGTTCTCCCGACTTAAAACAAAATTTAAAACACTTTCTAAGGATGAGGCATTTTTATCTCTTTCTTCCTTTTTTTCCTCTCCTTCTTGTCCCGTATTATCATCTATACTTGTATTATTTTTATTATTCGACGCTTTCACCTCATTTGCAACGAATATATTAGCAGCCATCACTACTCCTGCCAAAAGATATCCTTTCTTAAATAATGTATTCATATTTTCCATATTACGTGTATACTATTTTTTTGATAAAAAAGTGGAGAAATTAATCTTTGGTTTTTTATTATTCCCTCGAGTTTATTCTCGTGGTGAAATTAATTGATGTGAAAATGATTAATTCTGGGTAGTAATTATAGTAGCAATTACATTTTGATATTTATCCACCTACCCGCTTTCGTCTGTTTTTAATCAATCAGTTATTTTCCATTGTTGTTTAAATTTTCATTTGTATCTTTATTTTATGCTTTTGTATCTATTTCCTTTAGTTCTGCTTCTCCTTGTCCTTCTTTCGTTTCCACTTGATTGTTCTTAAAAAACTTACCTATTACAAACTCCCATAGTATCGCGTCAATAGATATCGATATACTGAAATTGGAGATGTGCAATGTCAAAGGCACAGATACAAATCCTCGTAAAATGTCTTTAAATAAGAAGGAGGCCCAAGGACTTGCATTACTGACGCTTTTAATCCCTCCTTCTTCGTTTTGTTTATTTTCTAGGTTATCTTGTATTTTTGTTTTTGTCAAAGATTGCCTAAATTTAATGAAATGAGGAATTGACCAACCGATACCCCTCCATAAATTAAGATTAAAATCTAATTGGACGATATCAAAGAACTTCTTGGTTCTCCATCCTAAACATCCAATTCGAAGGTTACAATAGCTCCCTGCATTATAATCCCACCATTTGAAATAGTTGTTAGCACCTGACAGAGCTAATGTCCCAAAAAAGTTAAAATAATTCTCCCAAGATAATAATTTGTCAAGAGAACTTTGTTTTTTGTTATCTTCTCCTTCTTTCTTTCCTGTAAAGAGAGGATTTTGCTCCTGTGGGTTTTGTTGATTTTCTAGTCGATTTAAATCAAAACTCAGACCAGGCGACGATGCCTTTATCTCATTCACAGCGAACATGTTAGCAGCCATCAGCACTCCTGCCAAAAGATATCCTTTTCTGAATAATGTATTCATATTTGCCATATTTAACTTTACCATATTACGTGTATACTATTTTTTTTTTTTTTTTTTGAATAAAATTTTAAAATATTTTCTCATGTAGAAAGATGAGCTAGCCTTATTATGACTCTTGAAATCTAATCTTTTTAAAGAAGAATGTATTTTCATTAGTCCTTATTGAATTAAAATCAAATTTTTACTCAGTTGTTTTAATACATAGTTCATACGCTCCTCCTCCTTTCTCTTTTGTAAAGGCCGTTATATCCCCGTGGTCTTGTGTTGAGTAGTAGTTGACGTTAGTGTTTTCCCCTTCGTTTTCTCGACATCTCTTCCATCTGTTCACTACCGACGATCTTTCATGCCAGTTAAAGAGTCCTACTGAGCAAGTATGTGGTCCTGTTGAACAGATAACATCCTTGGGTTTTGTTGCTACTACGAGTTCTTCGCAGCTGGATGATGTATGCCCATGATGTCCTATCTTTATCATGTCGAGATTGGATATGTCAATACCTTTCTCTTTACAATAATTGACTATGTCTTTCTCTTCGTTTACTCCTGCATCTGCCATGAGAAGTATCTTTATGTTAAAATATGTTATCAGTAAGACTATAGAATTATCGTTAAATGATGCGGACTTATGTACTGGTCCGACAACCTTTATTGCGAAGTTGTTGTCATGCGACTGATATATTATATCTCCTAAATGTACTTTTCCTCTTTTAAAATCTTCATTCTCTTTATAATCTTCTCCATATTTACGTTTAAGTGTTTCTATTACTTTTTCATTATATTTTATACTGCTTATGTAATCTTCAAAGTTAACCGTGTCATAGTCTTCATATAGAGTGTTATAATAGAACTTTTTTATCTTATCCCCAAAGGAATTTTCCGTTAAATTCTCAAATATGTATTGCATATTCCAGAAGTGATCGAAATGAGGATGCGTGAGTACGAACCCTTCGATCTCTTTTATCCCAATGTCTTTTAATTTCGCAATGATATCAGTCTTCCCCTTACGCAGAGATAGACCTTCTCCGGCATCAATGATGAAAGCTTTCTTTTCTTCTCCTTCCTCTTTATATGTTAATACAAAACAGTCTGCCTCTCCAACATATAGGAAATATATTTTAAGTTGGCTTTTATTAAAATCATCATTTGAAGATACTTTTACTATACTTCCCTCTCTAGTGTCGTTTTCTATGTTAATGGTCGAGCCTTCTTCCATTGCAGTATTGTTCACAGCACAGAAGAACAATAGAGAAGACAAGAAGGTGACAAAGCCTTTATTATTTTGTAGAATCACAAACAATATATATTTCGATTTCTCTATGTTGACAAGAAAATAAAACTATTCTAATGTAATTTTATTTTCTTAATTCTAACCAATTAATTTGAATCTCTAGATATAGAACAGGTGAGTAAAACCAACGAGAGTTGATCTCGCCATACTCAGCTTTATCTTTCTTCAAACTTTTCACTTCTCCAAACATTCCTAAGCCTTTATCATGACTACATATTCCTACTGCAATGTCAATATACTTTTCAAGCGAGAAGTTTAGAGAAAGATCATAGGAAAATAAAGCAGCAGGATTTTTATGGAATAATATGTCTGATTTTATATCAAGACATATATCTTTGCATATCAAGGATTTTCTTCCAAACGCTGCCACTCTTTTACCTTTGAAAAAGCTAGAACCTAGTTTTATTTTAACAGGGACAACGCCGCCTTCTAATTTATCTGTGTAATCTAGATATATATTAAGAGGCGTATTGTCATTACCCATTATATTATTAGAAGAAAGATACCCTATTAGTTTTAAATCCATGAATATATATTTACATGTGCAATTCAAAGAAAATTGAAGCGCAGCATTGAAAAGAATCTGTTTAATTTCATTAGCTTTTTCTAAATTATAATGCGTACCTATAAGAAAACCAATCTCTAAACTATCTGAGAATTTTTTATTTAAGCTAAATATGTCTAAGCATAAATTCATTAAACCTAAACAAAATCCTTGTTTTTTTTCTGAGTATGCATCAGTCCTCATAATACTCACGTTTAAAAAATCCATACAACCAGGATTAAAACTAGTACATGATAGTCTGTTTAAAACATTAAAAACGTTTTTGACTGAGAAAAGTTTAAACCTATACCCACAATCTGACTTTACGCTTAATGGTGAGATTCTTTGAGTTATTTCATAACCGTAAATGCTAAGCTCCCTTTCGGCATCCAGGAACCACGAAAGAAATGCCGAACCAGCAGCCTTCAATTTTTTGGTGTCAAGGGAAGCGATTTTTTCTTTACGTTTATCTTCATCACAAAAGTTGAGATCATCACGTAATGTAACAGCGAAAGCCCTTTTATATGTTATATTCTTTAAAAAAGATACCATAAAATTACCTTCGACAGAGAATACGTCTCCACTAATTTTCCCAACATTCATTTTTTTTTTAAATGAGCTTTTTAAACTTTTTAAGTTAAAGTTAATACTGAAATTCTGTGATGCGATGCTCGATTGTGATTTCTCTCCACCTTCAACACTAAATGTACCATCTTTTTTAGACTGTAGCTTGTCTGCATCATCCCCAGATTTTTTATAATCTTCAGATTTATTAGTGTTTGTAGGTTGATCATTACCATTATTAATACTACCTTGTGACGCAATCAGTGAATTATTACCGAAAGCTAAAACTGCTGAAAGATATAAAACTAACTCTTTGTTCTTCATAAAAATATGTTCTTATGTGTGGTATATACGGTAGAATTTATAAATAAATGTAGTTTTTAAAAAAAAATTTTTCTTACGTACATTTTAACACTACAGATTGTATGGCGATAGTTTTAGAACATATCTTTTTTGTAAGATCTTGTTTTTTAAAAAATTTTTTAATAACTATTAGACTTTGTTAAGATGACACGTGATGGTTTTGTTAATGGGCACATGGCTGAGAATGTTGCTGTTTCGTTTTTATTCAGCCATGGGTTTGTTGTTTTATCTCGTAATTATCGCTTTAAGCATTATGAGATTGACATCATAGCTGCAAAGGAAGACTGCTTGCATTTTTGTGAGGTTAAGTTTCGTGCATGTGATTCCTACGGACACCCTGAGGAGTTCGTGACTTCTCGACAACAGGAGAGGATAAAAGCTGCAGCTGATGATTATATTTACAATTATGACTGGCACGGGAAAGTACAATTCGATATCATTTCTATATCTGCTGGTGTTAATGGAGAAAACGATGTGGTATTTATTGAAGATGCTTTTTAATGAAATAATAATATCTCCTTTCATTAACGGATATGATTTTTATAAGAATCATGTGGATGCCTTTTCTACTTTTTCCCCAATGCCAAGACTTTCATCATCACACATTCTTTCTTTCTTTTTACGTGCCCATATAGCTACCAATTCCCATAGTATTGCGTCAAGTGATATCGCTATACTGAAAATGGAGAGGTGCAATGTCAAAGGTGCAGAGATGAACCCTTGCAAGATGAAGAGAGGAAATGCTATAACTTTCATAAGGGATTCATTTGTTATTTCTAATCGACCTTTTCTATTATTTCTTGCGAGGGTAAACAGTGAGCTAATAGTAAGGGAACATGCTGTGTTTTGTGTATATATAAAATAACCTTGTTGTACAAAAAAAAACAAATATCCAGGAATCAGCCAGAGAACACCCTTTATGACGTTAAGATTAACCTCGAATTGGAATATGTCGTTTAGCAATTTCTTAGATCTCCAACCAACCCATACAAACTTACAATATCCTCCTGCATCATAATCCCACCATTTGAAATAGTTGTTAAAACCTGATAGGGCTAATGTGAAAAAAGAGTTAACATAATTCTCCCAATATAAAATATCTATAGTTGTATCTTTAGTACTATCTTGGGTAAAAAAATTTTTTTTGTTATTATTGTTCTTCTTTTTCTCTTTGTATTCTTTCCCAAAATTTTGTTCCTTCCCATCCGTAGCCATCAACCCATCTTTTTTATCCTCTGGCGAGTTCATTGCTTTCATCTCATTCACAACGAACATATTAGCAGCCATCATCACTCCCGCCAAAAGATATCCTTTCCTAAATAATGTTTTCACTTTTACCATAATACGTGTATACTTTTTTTTGATAAAAATTGGAAGAAATTAATCTTTGGTTGTTTATTATTCATCGAGTTTATTCTTCGTGAAGGAATTAATTAATGTGAAATTGATTAATTCTGAGTACTAATTATATTTTGATATTTATCCACCGTTTTCATTTAATTTTTTGTTGAATCCTTTATTGGTGATTGAGTATTTATACCTTTATTACCTTCTTCTTCTTTTTTCTTTTCTCCATCTTTAGTTCTAAAATATAACCTATTCCCATCCATATTATCGAGTCAAAAGATATTGCTATACTGAAATTGGAGATGTGGAATGTCAAAGGCATAGATACAAATCCTTGTATTAAGAAAACTGCAATAAACGCTGTTGGTTGCATGAAACCATTATAATCAAAAAGACGAGCTACTAAATGGCTAAAATATAGAGGTTTAGCATAATTTTCGTCCTTTAAGCCTTTTATAACATTATCCACACCAAGAAATGACCAACTGATACCTCTTCCTAAATTAAAATTAATTTCGAATTGCAATATGTCGTTCAAAAATCTTTTAGATCTCCATCCTAAACATCCAATTCGAAGGTTACAATAGCTCCCTGCATTATAATCCCAAAATTTAAGATAGTTGTTAGCACCAGAGAAAACCACTCCTCCAACAAGATTAATAGTATTCTCCCGACTTAAAACAAAATTTAAAACACTTTCTAAGGATGAGGCATTTTTATCTCTTTTTTTTCTCTTTTTTCCTTCTTCTTGTCCCGTATTATCATTTATACTCATATCTTTCGATGCCTTCATCTCATTTACAACGAACATATTAGCAGCCATCATCACTCCCGCCAAAAGATATCCTTTTCTAAATAATGTATTCATATTTACCATATTTAATGTTGCCATATTAGTTCTGTATTATATATTTTTTTTGATTAAAAAGGTAAGAATTTAATCTTTGGTTGTTTATTATTCCTCGAGTTTATTCTTCGTGATGAAATTAATGTGAATTTGATTAATTCTGGGTAGTAATTATATATTTTGATGTTTATCTACCTACCAGCTTTCGTCTGTTTTTTTTAATCAATTGCTAGTTAGCTCACTTTGTCTGCGTCCACTATTTTATTTAAATGAACTGTTGTTGATTTCATTTTTTTCTTTAATTAGTATTTGACTGTTCAGTTCAGTTTCATTTTTTTTCCCACCTTTCTCATCCGTATTAAAAAACCTACCTATTACAAACTCCCATAGTATCGAGTCAAGAGATATCGATATACTGAAATTGAATTTGGAGAAGTGCAACGTCAATGGTATAGATACAAATCCTCGTAAGATGTCTTTAAATAAGAAGGAGACCCAAGAATCTGCATTACTGTTTGTTTCCGTTTTCCCTTCTTCGTTATTTTTTGTGTTTTCGTCTATTTTTTCTGTTTTTGTCAAAGATCGCCTAAATTTAATGAAATGAGGAATTGACCAACCGATACCCCTCCATAAATTAAGATTAAAATCTAATTGGACGATATCAAAGAACTTCTTGGTTCTCCATCCTAAACATCCAATTCGAAGGTTACAATAGCTCCCTGCATTATAATCCCACCATTTGAAATAGTTGTTAGCACCTGACAGAGCTAATGTTCCAAAAAAGTTAAAATAATTCTCCCAGGATAATAATTTGTAGAGAGGACTTTGTTTTTTTTGGTCACCTTCTTTTCCCCCTTCCTCCCCTGTAAAGGCAGGAATTTCCCCCTGTTGGTTTTGTTGATTTACTGGTTGTGAATTTAAATTATTCATCTCCATTGCCTTCATCTCATTCCCAACGAACATATTAGCAGCCATCATCACTCCTGCCAAGAGATATCCTTTCTTAAATAATGTATTTACTTTTACCATATTTAATTTTGCCATATCAACTGTATACTATTTTTTTTTTTTTTTTTTTGAATAAAAATTAAAAATATTTTTTTTTGGCTAGTTTTCTTCTGAGTCTCTGTTATATAAAAATCATTTTAACTTTTCTAAAATTATCTCATTTATGAATTTAGGATCAGCTTTCCCTCTTGTTCTATTCATCACTTCACCTACGAATAATCCCAGGAGCCCTTT
>Ga0310695_10009564_pt1 | contig 14517 bp, 16 predicted proteins | sample RumenRJG_04DNA_FD_203882 | JGI IMG/M metagenome (GOLD analysis project Ga0310695, IMG submission 203882) | Bovine rumen microbial communities from Lethbridge, Alberta, Canada - RJG_04 (v2) (version 2) | ecosystem: Host-associated > Mammals > Digestive system > Stomach > Rumen | place: Canada... | reverse complement strand
CGGTTCTCATTCCATTTAAACCGGAAGAGAAGGAGTTAACATGAACGAAAATGAGCAAAATATGTTGGGGAACATTTTCCTGTCCCACAGGGCGATTTGTACGATCGTCTCTCATGCGGCGCAGATGTCGTATGGGATCGTCGGGCTTTCCCCGAAAAATTTAGCTGCCGGACTGGCTGCCGCGATCACAAAAGATTCTACGCAGGGGGTCAGTGTAAAATCCGACGGTAAAAATGTAACGATCGACCTGTACATCACTGTTGAGTACGGGACCCGTATCACCTCTGTCGCCCATAGCGTAGCCGACAATGTCAAATATCAGGTTGAAAAAATGACCGGTCTGCATGTCGAAAACGTCCATGTCCATGTTAAGGGGCTGCGCGTCAGCACCCCCGATAAATAAAACGGATCCAGGAGACCAATGACCGAATCAACCAATACGAATGCGCCCGCAGGACAAGGCGCACTGAAAACGCTCAACGGAAAACAATGGAAATCCATGTTTGAAGCCGGCATGCTCTGGCTGAAAACAAACCAGAATATTGTCAATGCTTTGAATGTTTTCCCTGTACCGGATGGAGATACCGGTACGAATATGCTGCTGACCATGCAGACTGCCTGGTCGGATATTGTTTTGATGGATACGAACCATGCCGGGCAGATCATGCGCGCGGCTGCCCAGGGTGCTTTGATGGGCGCCCGCGGCAACAGCGGCGTGATCCTTTCCCAACTGTGGCGCGGGTTTTCCCGTGTGATGACCGATTATGAAACCTTTACACCGGAAATTTTTTCCCGTGCGCTGACGGAAGCGAAAAACACAGCCTATAAGGGCGTTGTCCGGCCGGTGGAAGGGACGATTCTGACAGTTTTGAAAGATACTGCCAACGCGGTGGAAGAAGCTCTGCCGGAATGTGACGATTTTCTGAAGCTGCTGACTGTTACCGCCCAGGCTGCTGAGGAATCAGTCGACCGGACACCTGAACTGCTGCCGGTCCTCAAACAGGCCGGTGTGGTGGATTCCGGCGGACGCGGACTGCAGTATATTTTCGAAGGTTTCCTCCGCTGGCTCACCGGCCAGCCGCTGGACATCAATTCGGAGATCCCGCCGACGGTTTCTCTTGCCCAGCTGGAAACGATGAATGAAGAAGAGACTATCGAGCCCGGGCAGGATTATGAAGTTGTGGTCGATTTCCATCCCAACAAGGAACTGGAACTGAGCTCCTTTTATGACCGGCTGAGCGATATGGGCACCTCCATCCAGGTCGGTGAAGGTGATGAGATGTACCGAATGCACATTCACGTGCCCACGGAAAATCTTTATGCCCCGATCAATTACATTATGGAACTTGGTACGGTTACCAAGGTCGCGATCGAAAACCTGATGGCTCAGATGGAAGATATCCGCAAAGCGAAAGAATCGGAATATACCCTTGCGGAAGTACAGCCAGGACAGATCGGCATTATCGCAGTTTCCCCCGGCGAAGGAATCTCCCGCGTTCTTGCCAGCCTGGGTGTGAATGCCATCATCTCCGGCGGTCAGACGATGAACCCCAGCACGGAACAGATACTGAAAGCGGTGGAAGACCTGCCGACAGACAAGGTCATCATTCTGCCGAATAACAAGAACATTATCCTTTCAGCCAATAATGCTATCACGGAGTCGAAGAAACAGGTTGCTGTGATCCGTTCCAAGAATGTTGCGCAGGGCATCGCTTCCCTGCTGATGCTGAATCCGGATGGTGACTTTGATGAAACGGTAGCGGCGATGAATGAATCGCTGCTGCAGGTGGAATCCGGTGAACTGACCAAGGCCACCCGTACTGTTGAACTGAACGGTGTGAATGTCACAGAAGGCCAGGTGATCGGCATCCATAACGGAGAATTGGTGATCTCTGCGGATTCGGTTGAGGAAGGCCTGATGAAGCTGCTGGATGAAATCGGAACAGAGGATTTCGAACAGATCACCCTGTTTTACGGGAACGGAATGTCCGATGCGGACGCTGAAAAATATGCCGCCATGGTTCAGGAAAAATATCCTGATCATGAAGTGGAATGCCATTATGGCGGGCAGCCGCATTACTTCTTCTCGATCTCAGTCGAATAAGAACGATTCAAAAACTCCCGCCGGTAAAAAGGCGGGAGTTTTGTGCCTGCTGCTTTCCGGCTGACAGTATTTTTCATGAACCATCTCTACAGAGAAAATGATCCGGACAGTATCCATAGGGGGGATGACCGGCTAGTTTTCCACGGGACCTTTATGTGTAAGGAAGGAATGAGTGAAGTTTTATTCCAGCACTGAAAAACCGAATATTTACAGCATTCTTTATCTGACATTGGCTGTTCCCCTGCTTTTGATTGTGCTGGATATGCAGAATGTTCCTGGTCTGCTCCTTTGGGCAAACGCGGTGATGATGGTTTATTTTGCTCTGGTGGTACTGCTGCTGTTTACCGCGTTCCGGAAACAAATTGCATATAATCCATATTCCTACAACACGATACTTTATTCCGGGTTCGGTTTTTTCATGCTCTTTATGGTTTGGAACCATCTTTATATGCTCATCCAAAGTGTCCGGAATCCGGTCGGTTTTGGCCTGCAGCAAATGTTTTTCACGCTTCTGAATTCCGGTAAAAATTATCTTCTGCTTACCATGCCGCTTTTGGCAGGCACTGCGATCGCACTGCTGGTGTCGAATATTATCCTTGTAGTGAGCACCAGGGATTTCTTTTTCCATAATTCATTCGGTTTTATTCTGTCGTTTCTCATCCTCGCCGGCCTGTCCGGAATTGGGATACTCAGTTACCTGCACTATTCCTCCGGACGGAAAGACATGATCGTCAATTTGTTCCTCAATCTGATCATTGCCCTGTTTCTATATTTTGAATGTATGCTGACAGGGACAGTCATTGCAAACCTGATAACCGCAAATTATCACCCTGAACCGGATAAGGATTTTCTGATCGTGCTTGGCTGCGGATTGGAAAAAGACGGTACCCCGTCGCCTTTGCTGCAAAAGCGCCTGAATACAGCGGTTTCTTTTGCGGATCATCAGGAACAGAAAACCGGAAAGGAGTCTGTTTTTGTGGTATCAGGCGGCAAGGGTGCAGATGAATGCCAGTCGGAAGCATCATCCATGAAGAATTACCTGCAGGGGCGTGGCATCCCCGCTGAACGCATCATCATGGAGGATCAGTCGGTAAATACCCACGAAAACATGCTTTTTTCGAAGGATATTATTATGCGGGAAAATGCTGAGGCGGCGGTGGCATTTGTGACCACTAAATATCATGTTTTCCGGGCAGGTGTAAAAGCGAATCGTATCCATATGAAAGCTGTCGGTATTGGTTCTCCGGCACGCTGGTTTTATTGGCCGAGTGCTGCCATGCGGGAATTCGTCGGATTGATGGCTGAGCAGCGGAAAAAACACGCCATGGTTCTGATCGGCTTGATCCTTTTTTATTCTATTCTGACCTTTTTAGCGTCCAGGCCGATTTAAAGAAACCATTTCTTTTTGAAGTATCCTTTGATATAATGAAAAGATGTTACATTCGCTGCAGAAAGGATCCGGAAAATGGGAATCAGTTATAAATTCAAAACCATAATGGTTATCATCTTTGCGATAGCTGTTGTTTGCTGTTTTTCCCCTTTGGCAGTATTGGCTGATGAAGCGGAAGCACTGGAAACGGCCAAAGCTTATCTTGAGACGATACCATTTTCCAGAAACGGGTTGATCGAGCAATTGGTTTTTGCAGGTTTCACCCAGAAAGAAGCAGAGTATGCTGCGGATAACTGTGGCGCAGATTGGAACGAAATGGCTGTTCTGAGCGCGGCATCTTACCTGGATACCTCCGATTATTCCGAAAACGGCTTGATCCGTCAGTTGGAATCCAAAGCCGAAGGCTTTACACACGAACAGGCGGTTTATGGTGTGTCTGTCGCCGGAAAAGATGTGGACTGGAGTGAAATGGCGGTCCGCAGAGCCCGGTTTTATCTTCGTTCCTCTGCTTTTTCGGAAAAAGGCCTGATTCGTCAGTTGGAATCGGATTCTGTCGGCTTTACGCATGAGCAGGCAGTTTATGGCGTGGAGATGGCATCGGAAAATGTCGATTGGAACGAAATGGCGTTCAAACGTGCCGAAAGCATTTTGGATACTTCTGTGATGTCCGAAAAAAGTCTGATCCGTCAATTGGAATCGGATTCTGTCGGTTTTACGCATGAACAGGCGGTTTATGGAGCTGAAATGGCCGGAAAAGAAATCGACTGGAATCAGATGGCTGTTGAAAAAGCTGCTTCTTATTTGCGTGTTGTTTCCGTTACCCGTTCGGAACTAATTGAGCATCTGGAATCAGACTCTGAAGGTTTTACCCATGAACAGGCTGTATATGCGGCCGACAATTGCGGAGCCTCCTGGAGTGATATGATCACGGTACTGGCCGAGAATCTTGACAATTTATTCCCGATCAAAGGATTGGAAGATAATTTTATGTCTCCCCTGCAGGCAACTTATTCTGATATCGGCCCCGAAACAGCAATCGAAACGAGCAATTTTGATGGTGTCCGGAACATCATACTTTTCTCAAATCCGGATCAGGTGCATGACCGAAACTACATTATCAAGATCAATTCCGGCAATCTGGAAAATTTCATGTTTTCCATGGATGTGATCCTCAATGATGTGTTTCCTGCCGGACAGGCGGGCTGTTTTGTTGGGTATATCAATGAATATCCCGCTGCGCTCCAGACCGAGGAGCTTACAGAGGTTCTGCTGTATGCCGATGGCATGGGTACCGGTTTTTACCGTCGCGCAGAGCATGAGGATTCAGGTTCTTTTACCAGAATCTCCGATGCAGTCAATTCACGATATACACTGACGATCATGCGCTTCACCGGTCAGACCTATGCTTTTATCGATGGTATGTATGCCGGACAGATACTGGATTCAAACGATGGCCCGTTCTGGCTGGTTTACGGTGTTTCAACCTTGAAGGATGGGGATACAGCAAATTGTTCCTTCGACAATTTGTCTCTCAGAAGGGTGAACAACTGATGAACGGAAAATCTCGAAGTTTGTTGGCTTTTTTGCTGTTTTTCGTTTTCGCTGCAGGGATCGTGAACGCTCAGGACGAAGATCCTGCTCTTGTCAATCCTCAGCATTTTTTGTTAAGTGCGGATGAGGAAATTTTCAAGCGACCTTACTTTTCCCAGGATTTTTCTGAGGATCAGGGATATGTCAATGAATTTCCGAACAAACTCACGGTTCATCAGTACTATATTTATGATGGCGTTGGCTCGGATGTCCTGATGACGATGTATCCATCAAAGGAAACGGTCCATACAACAAACAAACGTCTGCGTTTTGATCAGTACCGGATGAAGGATTTCCATGTGAAATATTCCGTCACACGAACGGAAAATATTCCTGATGAGGGCGGTGGACTTTGCTGGATTCGGTACAGTAATGAGCTTCTCAGAGGTGCGGGACGTGACAGCGGGCTGCTCCTGTATCCGGGCGGTGATGTGTACGCTTATTCTCCTGTAGATGGCGTAATTGTTTACAAGCAGATCGCCGACCTGTCCGATCTGGATCCGGAAGTCAGGACTGATTTTGATTTCATTCGCCTGGATGGCAATGTTTATGTTTATGTGAATGGTATGTTCCGCTTTTCATATGAAGATGACATTACAGATGCTGTCTCTTTTGACAGCGGGGCTGAGTTGTTTGAAGGCGGTACGCGCGTGCACTGCATATTTGATGATTTCTCAATGCGGATCCGCTGAGACGGGGAGGGGTTCATGATGAAAAAACTGATGCTTCTGACGCTTTTGGTCCTGATCCTTGTCCCTGTTCTTCCCTGTGCGGCCGTGGAAGTTGATCCGATCCTGCTCGATGAACCGAATGAAAAGGTGTTCGGATGTAAAAATGACATCTTTATCGAATTGACCCAGCCGACGACAATGAGCAAGGTCGCAAGCGGCAGATCGACCAGAAATAATTTTATTTTGATTCAAGCGGAAATTCTGTTCCTGCTGGATACCACCTGGAACGGAATTGATAAATCCAGTTTTTCATTGAAATGGACTGATCCGGATGGGGCTGTTTCCGTGTTCCCGCTGAATTATGCGATTTCGATGATGGCGAATAAAAAATTGACCTGGCATATTTTTTCGGAACCCTACCGATTTACCGATCTCAAGCATACGAACCTTATTTTTGAAGTTACACCATACAGCTATGATGGTTGGACACTGGTTTTCCGCCCTACAGAACGGGGAACAGGAACGCCCTATTGTGAAATCAATATTCCGCTGACGATCAAATGAAGGGGGAACGGCTGCGATGAAAAAGATCCTGTTATTGTGTTTTGCCCTTATACTGCTTTGTCTTTCCGTATCTTCTGTTTTTTCCCAGAGCGGTGAAGAACCTGTGGCAGAAGAGCTTTCGCTTTCTCAGCGATTCAGTTCTTTTCGTTTTCACGACCGGTTTGATGATTATCAATTGATGAGGTACTATCGCTTTTCACCGGATGTCCAATTTTTTGATTCGATCGATCTGTCATACTTTCCGCACGAAAAATGGAATAAAACCGTATGGGCATTGCTCGGACGCTGGGCTGAGAGCGGAACCTACAACCAGATCATTTATACGGATACTCCCTTTGAAAAGATGCTCATCCATGGAACCGATACAGGGGAAAGACGCGGATTCTTGCGAGATTTTTATCTCTACACTACACTTTTTGTCGAGGACAATTACCCGCAGGACACCGGTTCCTGTTATATCTATTTTTCTGATTCGCTCCTGATCGGGCTCAAGGAAAGCAAAGGCCTTTTGATCGATCCGGAAAGCGGCATCTATGAAGCTACGAATTCCTACGGCGGGGTCAGACATACGACTTATACCCCGAATACGATCCGTCACAACCTGGAACTGATCCATGAGCTTGATCCGGATGATTTCCGGATCAACCCGGATAGAATTGAAGCTTCTTCCATCGGTGCTTCCGAATATCCGCGGGAAGATCTTGATGCACAGTTCCTTCGCGATTGGGAAACATTGAAGGGCTCCTTCCGCATGACTGATTCACCGGAAGTTAAAGCTTACCGGGTGGAAATTGTCCGGGAGAATGGCATCTCCACGATATATATCAATGGCAGAGAAGTTTACTTTGCTGAAGATAATTTGAAAACTTTGAACGCGGAAGGTGATCTTGTTCCTGAAAGAGTTTCCTGGACATATGGCCCGGTTCTTTATCCCGGCGGATTGACTGTTACCTGTTCACTTGGTGATCTTATGATTTATGGTACCAGCTCGGGAATGTGAGAGAGGTGAGAGAATGACAAAAATCAGACGTATCATCGGGGCCGCACACCGGAAGTTCAGCCGGAGTTGTTCCGGAAAATGGATGCTTGTTTTGCTGCTGACATTTTTCTTTGTCTTCCCTGCTGCTGCTTATGATGTGATTCCGACGAGCGATTACAAGTTTCCGGCTGGCGAAAATTTTCCTGCGGTGCTGAAGGTGAATGAAGCCATCGAATGCGGAAACTTTGCCTTCCGGCTCACGTATCAGCCGCTTATTTCAAAATCTATGCATTCTATCATCGGTGATTATGATTTGCAATACCTTACGCTTCGCGTTGCGATTACGAATAATGGAGAGGAAACTATCGGCTGGATATCCCCGGATTCCTTCAAGCTGCAGGAAATTTACAGGAACCGGATCTATGGTACATATCTTTTGGATTCACTGATGAGTGCAAAAGCCGCTGCCGGTTTTTCAACAAAGGCATTTTACGCACCGATTCAGCCGGGAGCTACACTGCAGACTGCTCTGGTTTTTGCTGTTTTCCCGGAAGCGGAAGGATGGATCTTCACACTTTCCCCTTATGTATTTGGAGGGGAGGCGGAGGAATCAGTCCAATTTATGCTGCCGGCGGCAATTGTCCAGTGAAAGGAGTCGGAATGAATACGTCCAGATCACGAAAAATAAAATTTTCCGATGAAACCATGCAAAGTTATTTTGCGTATATACTTCTGGTTCTGACGATGCTGCTGACTTGCTTTTTACCGGCCGCGGGAAATACGGATCTGCCTGTGATCGATGTTGAACAGCGGGTCAGCTATATGTGCGGGGATACTTTTGAACTGACCTTCCCCGATTTGCTTTCTGCCGGCAGCATGTTCACCAATGCCTCAATGATCCAGGCAACTGCAAAAAAGGATGAAACCCTGCTTCAGGTCCGCGTTCAGATCCGCAATATGACCTCATCTTTTTTTCATGGAATTGATGAGCAGAGCTTTCGGCTCACAGGTTATGTCCGGGACCGTTCTTTGTCGTATACCCCGGAAATTATTTTGAATACGGACTACTTCGGGCGGGGTAATTATTTCAACTGGGATCAGCTGCCTCCGCTGCGGCAGGCGGATATCCTGCTGGTTTTCCGTGTCAATCCGATTCTGATCAATTGGGAACTGGCATTTGAACCGCAATTAACAGCAGAAGTGAATTATGAATTCGAGCGTGTCACTTATAAGCCGATGAAGGCCGACCCGTGTGCCGGCCTGTTTCGTTTTTCCGCTGTACGCAATTTGGAAACCGGTGTTTTGACGACATTTGAAAGGTAAACCGGTGGTCAGTGGCCAGTGAACAGTGATAGGATGACAATGTCATATCTTTCATCCAAAAAACACATTCTGTGATAATATTTATCCGGTAAATTGAACTGGACGGGAACGTCCGCGATTCACTGATGACAGCCGGTGCCGAAAGGCTTAATATCCTGCCGAGGCGAATGAGGAAAAGTCAAATACCCTTTATTTGATCTTTTGTCTTTGTCTGTGCATCCGGCGGCAAAGATTTTTTATTTTTAACGGGAAGGAGGAATTTACATTGGCCTTTACAAAAGATGAGAAATCAAAGATGATGGCGCAGTATGGCGAATGGCTGGACAAAAGCCAGGCCATGTTCATGCTCTCTTATGAAAAGATGAACATGCCCACCATCGACGCGATCCGCTCAAAGATTCGCGAAGCAGGCGGTGAAGCTCACGTTGCGAAAAACACGCTGCTCACCAAGACGCTTGCTGATAAAGAATATCCCGCCGGTGATGAACTGACCGGAACGACTCTGGTCAACTTTGCGTTCACTGATGCAGCTGCTGTGGCGAAAGCCGTCAGCGGTATCGTCAAAGACTATGGCATGAAGATCAAGTATGGTTACCTGGAAAAAGGTCTGCTCAACAGCGCTGAAGTTGCTAAACTTGGTACCCTGCCGTCTCTTCCGGAAATGCGCGCAAAACTGCTCGGAACCATTATGGCTCCTGCATCCCAGCTCGTACGTACCGTCAACGAACCTGGCCGCGGCCTTGCTGCCGTTATTCAGGCGAACGTTGATAAACAGAATGCACCTGCTGAATAATTATTCAGCATTATTTCGCCGGGGATGCACCCGGAAACAAAAAACTAATTTTAAAAATATACTATTTAGGAGTTTATAATGGCAGATATTGCTAAACTTGTTGAAGAACTGAGCGCCCTGAGCGTATTGGAAGCCGCTGACCTCGTCAAGGCATTGGAAGAAAAATGGGGCGTTTCCGCCGCTGCTCCTGTTGCAGTCGCCGCTGCTGCCGGCCCTGTCGACGCTGCTCCTGCTGAAGTCCCGACTGAATTCGACGTCATCCTCCAGGATGCCGGTGCCAAGAAGATCGACACCATTAAAGTCATCCGCGCCCTGACCTCCGCCGGCCTCGTCGAAGCCAAACAGATGGCTGAAACCGCTGGTACCAAGATCCTTTCCGCTGTTGCTAAAGAAGCTGCTGACGATGCGAAGAGCAAACTCGAAGCTGCTGGCGCCAAAGTGGAAGTCAAAGCCGCTGCCTAATTGTTTTAGAAAGCAAGCAGAAACCGATCGGAATTTCCGGTCGGTTTTTTCTTTAAGGAACAACTGATGATTAGAGCTTGCGTCGAAGTGTCCAGTTCTGTTGACTCATTTATTGTGAAGTTGTCTTTCCGTAAATGTTTTGAGAAGGATGGATCACTTTTCGTGTATTCTGAAAGACTGACAACCGGCGGATGTTTGACTGATGAAATTCAGTTGACGGATTGGAACTTATCGCTTATGATAAAGTAAAGTGATAAGACTGCAGCAATAAGGGACATTTTCTGCCGGAGTGCTGCTTTTCCTCTTATCATATGACAAAGGAATATGAGAACTTGAGCTATAGAAGCTATGCCTGAGGCAAAGCATTCTTCGGTACATATTTGGGTATTCCTGAAAAAACTTAGCGAAGAGAGGTCATGGTTTATGGATTATGCAATGGTAAGCAAGCTTGAAAAAGCAAAGTATTATGCCACGGAACGGGATCGTTTTCAGTTTGATACGTTTCAGGTGACAATGAACGGTAAGAACAACGGTCATGTGGTGACCTATGACCATGGAAAATGGGGCTGTGACTGTGAATTTTATAAGTCCCATGGACGCTGCAGCCACACGATGGCGCTGGAAATCATCCTTCACGGCATGGTAGACATCGCTTACGATGACTGAATCAAAATAAGAAGTAAGAAAAATGAAATAAAAACCGCGCTGCCGCGGTTTTTATTTCTGAATAAACGCTATAACTAATTCAGACAGCGGAAAATAAAAATGAACTGCTCAGAAAAGCAGTTCGTTTTTTATAGAATCATTTGAATCGGAAGAAACAATTTCTTATTTCTTATTTCCGATTTCTTATTTACATAAACTCTTCCGGGCCGCCAACTTCGTTGGGCTTCCGCTGGCGATATACAATTCGTCCGCGCGTCAGGTCATAAGGTGACATTTCAATGCGGACGCGATCCCCCAGCAGGATTCGGATATAGAATTTTCTCATTCTTCCCGAAAGATAAGCCAAAACTTCATGGCCGTTATCCAGACGGACACGAAATTGTGTACCTGGCAGCGCCTCAACGATCGTGCCTTCTACACTTATCTTACTATCTTCTTCTTTAGCCATCTTCTAACTCCCAATGGAGGACGTCTGCTGAGTCTTGGCTTTACTCAGGACGGCCGGTTGAATGGCGGCGTAAACGCCGCAGTGTCTTTTTCCGTTCCACACGATCGGTTTCGCTCTTGGAGACGAACCAACGCTTGCGGCGGACAGTGCTGAGGACGCCACTCTTGACGACCTTCTTGCGGAAACGCTTCAGCAATTGATCCTGATTCTCATTCGGTCTCAAAACTACGCTTGTCATGTTCTCACCCCCTCCCGTGTGTTCAATATCGTTCGGCAAAAATCCCAAACGCGGTATATTTTAATAGATGGAGCCGTTCTTGTCAATGGGTAATTTTAAAAAGGTGAAGTGGTACATCGAGAACCGTCCCTACTGTACCACTTTTTTGCTTTTTATAAGGCTTTTTAAACGATTCAGCAGAAAGGCTGTGGCAAGGCAGACTCCGGCAAGTGTTATAAATATCACCGGAGCGTATTTTCCGGCGTAAATGTATTTTGCGAAGTAATATTCATAGAAAAACGGGTGGAACATGAATATCATCCCCGAATAGATCCCGAATAATTCCAACACCTTATCCACCCCCTTGATTTTGGAAAGGAACCAGAAGCAGAACAGGATCACGCCTATTCCGAAAATGCTGTCGTAAACATAAAAGAAGGCGGCATCTCCGATTTCAAGACGCAGAAATGAACACATCAGGAGAAAAACGGTGACGGACATAAAGCGATTGATTCTGCCCTGAACGGCTCGGCTGATTTTTTTAAATAAATCCCTTTCGGAACAATAGATCCCCAGTACAAAAGGGAAGATCCAGCGGTCGAGATAGCGGAATTGCTGCAAAAAAATGGAAATTACCGCTGCGCATACCAGGACGGCTTCCGGCCATCGTTTCAGCAGACTGTGAAGTAAGGGGAAGAGCAGATAATACACGATGATAAGGCTCATATACCACCAGACTGCGTTCATTGTGAACTCATTTCCGCCGGTATACAGATAGGAAAGGCCGAAAAAGTCCGCTAAAAACAAGCGCAGGCTGTTGTGATAAACGACTGTCGGGTTCCTGCCAAAGAAAAAGCCGAGCGGGACAAAGAGTATATAGACAAACCAATATTCCTGCATCAGTCTGAACAGATGGTTAAATACAAAGCTTGCTTTTTGCTTCAATCCTTTATGTTCTTTACGTGAGTAAGCTTTCGATAAGCCGTATCCGCTGAGGATCAGGAAGATGCTCAGCGTCATTTTGAGAACCATGGAGATCCAGGTGGCAAGCGGAATGCCGGCAATTTTTATCAGGCTGACAAACTGGCTTTGGTATTTGGGTGAATTATAAAAAAGGTGATGCCAAAGCACCATCAAAATGGCTGTGCCCTTTGCAATATTTGTCTGTCGCTTTGAGAAAACTTCCATGATTTTTCCTTAAATTCCGGGGTAAGAATGCCGGATTTCTCTGCTGCGTCTGCAGGATTATTCTGAATTTTAACACGGAACTGAGCGCTGCAGGGTTTCAAATCTAAAAGATTTCAGCGCAAGGTTTCCCTGATGTGATGTCATTTGCTCCTTTTCCGGAAGGAAACAGGTACTATAATAAAGTGCTTGATAATTAAGCAATTAAGAAAGATGTCTGTTTCACACAAACAGTGCCGCTTTCTTGTCTTCTATTATATTTGCAAACCATATTGAGGCAGCTATGAAAGAACAGCTTCGAAAACTGACGATGTCCCTGACTAAATTATTTGTCACCCATCGCAAATGCATCCTGCAGCAGAGCCAGGCTTACGGACTTTATGTCGGTCAGCCCCAGGTTTTGGATTTCATCCGTTCCAATCCTGGATGCACGCAGAATGATATTGCCAATGCTCTCGGGGTCTCCCCGGCTTCCATCGCATTTTCCACCAAACGACTTCAGTCGGCCGGGGTGCTGATGAAACAACTCAACACGCTGGATATGCGCCGCAATAAGCTCTATGTCACACCGGAGGGTGTTGAAGCGCTGGACCGTTTTGAAAACAGTTTGTCCGAGATCAATGAGAAGATATTTGAAGGCTTCAGTGAGGAAGAACTGCAGCAGCTGGAGCAGTTTGCCGGCCGGATCAACTGCAATCTGGAAAAAATCATGAAGGAGGACTGAAGCTTTGAAAAATATCAGACGAATCTTTGGTTATCTCGGGCAATATAAAAAATATGCCATTCTGGCGCCGCTCACGGTTTCCCTTGAGGTGCTGCTGGAAATCTGGATCCCTTACCTGATGGCAGATATCATTGATATCGGTGTGGCCAATAAGGATACAAATTATGTGGTACGTATTGGCGGACTGATGGCTGTTGCCGCGCTCATCTCGCTGGTGTTTGGAGCACTGGCAGGACGGTTCGGTGCTATGGCTGCAACAGGCCTTTCGCGTAATTTGCGGCGGGCGATGTTCAACAAGATCCAGGATTTTTCCTTTTCCAATACAGATCATTTCAGTACGCCGTCATTGATCACGCGTATGACGACGGATATGAATTTTGTGCAGAACTCCGTGCAGATGATCGTGCGCATGCTTATCCGCGGTCCGCTGATGATGATCGCAGCGACTGTCATGACCTTCCGCATCAATTCTGAGCTGGCAGTGATCTACCTGATCGCGGTTCCTTTCCTGGCCGCTATGATCGGACTCATCTTCTCGAAGGCTCATCCGTATTTTATTCAGATGTTCAAGAAGTATGATAAGCTCAACGGCTCGATCCAGGAAAACCTGATCGGTATCCGTGTCGTAAAATCCTTTGTGCGCCGTGATTTTGAGGATGAAAAATTTATCAAGTCCGCATCCGATGTCATGGATATGTCCCTGCATGCCGAGCGTTATGTCACGCTGAACGGGCCGGTCATGATGCTCACTGTCAATGTCTGCATCATCGCCCTGCTCTGGTTCGGCGGGAACCGCATTATTGTCGGAAACATGCAGGCCGGTGAGCTCATCAGCTTCATCAACTATACCAACCAGATCCTTATTCAGCTCATGATGATCTCCATGGTGATGGTCACGCTGGTGATCTCACGGGAATCCATCTCCCGTATCCTTGAAGTGCTGGACGAAAAACTTGACCTGACGGATGACAATGCTTATCCTGCCCTGCTCCCGGAAAACGGAGCGGTGCGCTTTGATCATGTTTCCTTCAATTACGCGACGCGTCAGGACGACAGCGACATGACCCTCACGGATATAGATCTCGACATTCCCAGCGGTTCCATGATCGGTGTTATCGGAGGAACCGGTTCAGGTAAATCTACTTTTGTCCAGCTCATTCCGCGGCTTTATGATGTGTCAAAAGGTTCTGTGCAGGTCAGCGGCCATGATGTGCGGGATTATACGCTCAAAAACATTCGCGATGCAGTATCCATTGTGCTGCAGAAGAATGTGCTTTTTACCGGAACGATCAGGGAAAATCTGAAATGGGGCAATGAGAACGCAACGGATGAGGAAATCATCACTGCCTGCAAGACTGCGCAGGCTCACGACTTCATTATGTCATTCCCGGATGGATATGA
>Ga0310695_10009563_pt1 | contig 14517 bp, 14 predicted proteins | sample RumenRJG_04DNA_FD_203882 | JGI IMG/M metagenome (GOLD analysis project Ga0310695, IMG submission 203882) | Bovine rumen microbial communities from Lethbridge, Alberta, Canada - RJG_04 (v2) (version 2) | ecosystem: Host-associated > Mammals > Digestive system > Stomach > Rumen | place: Canada... | reverse complement strand
CGGATAAACATAACAAATTATGTTAAAAAACCTTTTGCGCCACCCAAAAACGGGTGGCGCAAAATTACAAATAATTTATTATCAAGCTGTTATGTTTTTAGTAAAAATTGAGTGACGAAGTCAGGAATTAGAGCAAGCTCTATTGCTCTCAGCTTGCACGATGTTTGAGGATTGAGATTTGAGATTTGAGGTTGAATTGATTATCGGCAAAGGCTTGCCCCACATGGAACAACCCTTTTGTTGTGTAAATGCAATGGTCATGCCTCGATGGAGACAGCGTAAAAAAAGACCCCGACTATGCAGTGAACAACATGAACTATTTATCTTCCGCCTCATTGGATAGCGGCACTTGACCAACTACTTTTGCCGGAACTCCTACAGCAATAGCATAGTCTGGAATGTCGTGGGTCACAACAGCACCTGCACCAATTCGGGCATATTTGCCAATATAATTGCAGGAAGGAAGGATAACGCATTTTGAGCCCAACACGCAACCGTCGGCAATAGTCAGAGGTGTCTTGATATCGTTATTCTTAATATCCAATGATGAGCTTTGCACATGATGATGTTTGTGATCATGTGTAAGAATATGAACGCCATCTGTGATTTGCACATCATTGCCGATAGTCAATCCCCCAGAATAGTCCAGGGTGGCGTGTTTAGACAGCAATACATGTCTGCCGATTTTCAGTTCTCCGTCCAATCCATGCTGGCGGCTAATGTTCACATCATATTCCACATAGAGCAAATCTCCTGTATGGAAAAATTTCATATATGCCTTGTTTCTTAGCACCCGCCTGGCACCTATTTCGTATTTGAACTGGGAGTATTTGGACAGGAATTTCCTCGTACGCTCAAAATCTGCTATCCACATCTCCCGCTTTATGCCTTTCTCCCTATATTTCTCTCCCACCAAAGCCTTTTCCTCACTATTCTTCTCATATAGATGCTCGGAAAGATATTCATTGGTATACATCCTATATTTGTGGTAGCAGAGCATCATGTCGGCTACGATTCTCCATCTGTAAAGCCATCCTTTCTGTTTATCAGACGTCAACTTTTTTGACTGCTTGACGGCATGGGAAAGAATATAAAAAAATCGACCTGTAATCATTTCAATAACTCCAATTGTGAATATAGCGTCTTACCCGAACTGGCCTTGGGAATCTCGGGTATGACCTTGATTTCGAAAACAGATTTGTGGAATCCGGTTTTCTGTGATAAGAATTTGACCACATCGTCTTCTATGCCAACCGTGGTAACAAAAATGACAATCTTGTTGTCTGAGCCAACACATGCGCAGTCGATAGCATCCTTTTTCAGGAGACTTTCCATCGAATCAAGATTCACTCTATTACCCCAGATTTTTACAAATCTCTTTAATCGGCCGGTAATGTAATAAAATCCATTTTCGTCTCTTTTGGCCAGGTCGCCTGTATGCAATACGCCATTGTTCTCATCACCCAACCGCAGATCATCCTGTACGGTGGCATAGCCCATGCATACGTTCTCGCCCTTGTAAACGAGTTCGCCTTCTTGCTCTGCGGCCTGAATAGGGTTTCCATTCTTGTCTTCCAACGAAAGGCATCCTCCAGGTATGGCCACACCTATGCTGGAAGGTCTGTTGATGACCTCATTGAAAGGAAGATAACTGATTCTTGGCGCAGCCTCTGTTTGACCATACATCACAAAGAAACGCTTCCCCTCCTTCTTGGCAAATTCAGCGTATTCCAGAACCAAAGCCGGATCGAGACGACCGCCAGCCTGTATCATGGTTTTCAATGAATCAAGATTCATTCTGAAGAAACGGAACCTCTTGAGCATTTCATAGGTGTAGGGAACACCGGCAAAGGAAGTTCCACCATGTGCCCTGAAAAAGTTCCAAAACTCACGGTCGATCACTGAGCGTTCTGTTACCAAGAGTGTGGCTCCTTTGAAAAAATGGCTGTTGATGACAGAAATTCCAAAGGAATAGTGCATCGGCAAAGACGTGATAGCACGTTCGGCTGAATCAATGTCAAGATATTCTGCAATGGAAGAAGCATTGGAAGCCAAGTTCTTTTCTGTCAGTCGCACAAGTTTCGGACTACCCGTACTTCCCGACGTAGTCAGCAACAGAGCCAAATCTTCATGGATGGCAATATGCTCGCTGGAATAGGGGTATAGGCCATAATCACCATAAGTGAACGAAGGCAGTCCTCTCTGGTCGTCGATTGGCGCCCAGATATAATTGGGTTGATATATGTTCAAATACTCGCTGATATCCTTTTTGCAATCAACCAAAATGACAGGTGAACGATGCTGGATACATGCCACATATCCACCTATCGACGGAAAAGAATTTGAACACAGACAAAGGACAAGTATGCCTGGTTTGAAGAAAATGGATAAGCTGTCAGACAATTCAGACAATTGCCTATAGGTCATTTCCTTACCCGTCTCATCGATCATGCAGACATTGTCGGCATGTTGGCTGAAGTCAAAAAGAATGCCAGTATTAATCATATTTCTACTCCATATCGAGCCAAAACCTCTTTGCCTTTAGTATAGGAATCTATACTCATCATATCTTCGGGTTCGAGCATCACCTCAAAAGCATCTTCCAAAGCGGCAACTAACATCATGTGACCAACAGAATCCCAAAGTTCGCTTTCTTTAAAACGCAATGTTTCCAAATCCTTCGGGTCTACCTCAAAGGTGTCAACGAAAACGTTGTTGTATTTTTGCAGATTGTTCATTTGTTCGTATTTTCCGAGTGATACATAATAATATTTGGACAAAATATGTTATCCGTCGTGAAATAAGCACTTCCCCAGGCCAATCCCACGCCGAAAGCACATGCAAGAATGCGGTGTGTTCCTGAAGAAAGTTCTGAATGACGTTGGCTCACTAAAGTCACGGGAATGGATGCTCCGCTTGTATTCCCAAAATCTTTCAGACTATAGAGAGTCTTTTCGGGTGGGATATCAAGTTTCTTCCTGATTTTCTCATTCAGATATTGATTAGCCTGATGCATGGCAAAATAATCAATCTCATCCAAACGAATGCCATACACTTCACAAAGTTCCTTGACAGATTTGGGACCCATGGATATGCCAAAGGAAATCACGCCCATTCCGTCCATGACAGCGTCGATGTCTCTTCGTTCGATATGCTCTGCTATCTTCTTGAATTTCAAGGACTCCTCGGTGATTGGGTTTCTGAATCCACCAGCATGTCTGTATATGGCCTTGAAATCCTTGCCTCGGGTACCGAAGTTGAAGAACATAGGCGGTGCATCGGTATTGAATTCCAATGCCGTGGCCACCCCAGCGTCACCAAACAGGGGCAGTGACTCTTTATCGTATGGCGACCTCATCAACGTAGCTGTATCACCATTCATCAAAACGGCCCTTTTAATCCCGCCTGACGACAAAAGAGATGACAAAGAAGCCAGTCCATTCACCCATCCCGGACAGCCTTGGGTGAGATCCAAAGCCATACAATTTGTCGATAATCCAAGTCGGCCATGGAGCACACAAGCAGTGGGCGGTTCAAGATAGTCGGGGGTCAGTGTCACAAATCCGATCAAGTCGATAGAGTCCTTGCTCCAGCCCAACCCTTCGATAAGAACCGTAAATGCTTCCGCACACATGTCGGATGCCGTGATGCCAAAGCCCTTTACTTTGTGCTTTCTTTCAATTCCGGTTTGAGAGATAACACGCTCAGCCTCGCCCTCCTTGAAGACATTAAGATTGATGTTTTCCTCAACTGTTTCGGGCACACAAACTGCGATACCTCTTATTGATACATTATTGATTTTTATGTTTGCCATATCAATTATCTTATTGAAAGTCCACCATCAATGACGAATTCCTGTCCTGTAGTCCATGAAGAAAGGTCTGAAAGGAGGAATACTGCCATATATGCGATATCTGTTGGTTTTCCGTAACGGCCAAGAGGATAACTCACGGCATCTTTCTCCAGTTGCTCATCAGTAATTGTTCCCCTATGGATAAAAGGCGTGTCAACCATGCCAGGACAGATGGTGTTCACCCTGATTTTCCTTGCGGAAAACTCTTTTGCGCAAAATTTCATGAACGAACTAAGAGCCGCTTTCGAGGCTCCATAGATGGAATTACTTCCTCCAAAAAACCTGGTACCCCCAATCGACGAGATAGCGACAATAGAAGCATTCGGATTGATACACTTCTTCTTGTATAATTGTCTTATCAACTCAACGGTGGAAAAGAAGTTAATTTCAAACAAATCATCCATCTTTTCCCTGCTTGAAAATGCGACAGGCATCGTCAGCCCTTTTCCCGCACATAAGGCAACGCCATCAAGGTTCTTGGCTACGGAAACCAGTTTTTCCAAATCCTCTTTGACAGTCAAATCAGCCTCCACAAACATATGACCTGTTTGTGGAGACAATTGATTATAAGTTTCCTGAAGTCTATCGTTGTTACGACCTACAATAATTACTGATGCACCTAGACGCGAACATTCTATTGCTATTGACCTACCAATGCCCGAAGAAGCACCTGTAACCAGAAGTCTTTTATCCTTGAGTGAAAGAAGACTATTCATCTGTTTTGTTGACTACTACATTGTAGAGGTCGGATATGGTATCCGACAACTTTACATCGTCGCCTCTTAGAGATACACCATACTCCTCGTCAACCATTCCAACAACAGAAATAGCAATAAGAGAAGACCATTCATCCAAATCCTTGAATCTACAGTCAGGTGTAAACGCTGTCTTTTCTGTATCTTCAAATAATTCACTGAATAAATCGATAAATTTTTCTAATCCTTGTTCCATTTCAGATTGTCTTATAGTGTAAATAATTTTGCAGGAACGCCGATATACAGACAGCCCGCTTTGGGCTTTCTCATCAATACGCTACCGGCACCCAATTTCGTGTGATTACTGATTTTTATTTGTTGAAGTACAATCGATCCTACGCCAAAGAAATTGCAATCTCCTATTGACACCTCACCGGAGATTCTTACTCCTGGCATAAATGTATTGAAATCACCCACGTTGCAGTCGTGACCAAAGGCAACATTGTTGTTCAGCAAGTTGAAACTCCCTATATGGACATTGCAAGAAAACGACGAATTTTTTATGATATTGCCTCGGCCAATGCTGAAATTGTTGTGATCAGCAAATGAAGTGCCACAAATGAGATTAGGAAAATTAATCATCGGATTATTGATCTGCTCGACAATTTTCTTCACCGTTTCGCCTTGACCTATGGCAATAACAACATCCAATGGAGTAGTCCACGCATTGATTTCATCCATGCTTCCCAGAACTGTTCCATATTCGTTGCACGAACCGGGTTCTTTGTTGTCATCAAAGAAACCGATGATGTTCCATTTTTCACTGGCTACCCGATCGTTCTTGATCATACAATAGATTTCACGTCCGAGTCCTCCAGCGCCATATATAGCCAAATCCGTCATATAAACATATAATTAATTTATGCCATTGAAAGCATCCATCGTAGCGTGCCCAGCTTCGTTGATTCCAATGCAGAAAAACACTCACACTCGTTTCGCATAGTCACGATAGAAATGGTTTGTTCTTAGTTTTTGCATTTTAGCCAACCAATCACTTAAAGAAGGTTTCATCCAAATGACTGAGTCCTTAGAGCGCCGAGTCTCGGACAAATTCCTTAATTAGTAACAACATCAAGAAAGTGGGTAGCATACCGATTTAAGCTCAGGTAATCACATTCTAATTTGTTGTGCTTCTCAACACCTCATCATGCCTCCATATGATTTGCTAACAAAAGAGACAAAGTGCCAGATTCGCCCACAAAATTACATAATCTTCTTGAATTATCACTCTATTTCTCAAAAATATTTAATTAATGGACAAAGATTTGAAAGTATTGTTCTAAAAATAACAAAAAAAATCACGATTCAACCACTTTACAGAGCGTATTGAATTACACCTTTTATTAAAGACATTGTATTTTCATCTGGTCAACCCCTACTTTTCGCTCCTATTCACATTTTTTCCTACAAGATGCCAACCAGCAAAGTGACCCGTCACGACAAAAAAATAAAGGATTCTTTTGTTCTGCGCCCAACTTTTCGTTACTTTGTGCTTTCAGCGCGAAGTTACTCCCATTCGGAAATGAAAAGAAAAGCAAGCTTTCCTTTTGCATTTCTCTCATTTATTCGTAACTTTGCCACTACAAAGCGAAGTTACACCGTCTCGACAGAGCAAAAATGGTATCTTTTGTTCTTTGTCTGACTTGTCGTAACTTGTGCCTGCAACAACAAAGACTATGATAAAAGTTATTACATACGGGACTTACGACCTGCTACATCAAGGACATCTGAACTTGCTAAAAAGAGCCAAGGCTCTAGGTGACTGGCTCATAGTAGGTGTGACAAACGACAACTTCGACCGTGAACGCGGCAAATTAAATGTGCGCAACAACGTGTTGGAACGTGTAGAAGCAGTGAAAGCCACAGGACTGGCCGACCAAATCGTGATTGAAGACTATGTGGGACAGAAGATTGACGACATTCAGAAATATGATGTCGATATCTTTGCCATTGGAAGCGACTGGGAGGGTAAATTCGACTACCTGAACGAATATTGCAAAGTGGTTTACCTGCCCCGCACAGAGGGGATTTCCTCCACGATGCTGCGTGAGAACCTACAAGACGACATACGTATCGGTATCATCGGCTGCGGACGTATAGCCAACAGATTCGCACCCGAATCTTCATTTGTAAGCTACGCTCAAGTGGCAGGTGTGTACGACATCAACGAAGACACTGCCCAAAGTTTCAGTAAAGCCCATGGTATTTCCAAGGTATACAAGTCGCCCGACGAGTTAATCGAGGATGTGCAGGCCGTCTATATAGCCACTCCCCATCTTTCGCATTATGAACTTTGCAAGCAGGCCATCCTGAAAAAGAAGCATGTGCTGTGTGAAACGCCGATGGTGCTCAACGGCAACGAGGCAAGAGAGCTATTCAGACTGGCAGAAGAAAACAAAGTGGTGTTGATGGAAGCCAACAAGACCGCACATTCGCCCGCTTTCAACCATCTGATCACCATGATAAAAAGCGGTCTTATAGGCGATGTAGTGGATGTGAGTGCCTCAGAATCAAAACTTTGGGGAGAACGCTTCACCCGAGAGCTCGACCCTAAGCAGGCCGGAGGCTCAATGTATGAGTTGGGCAGTTATCCGCTGCTACCCATCATCAAACTGATGGGAACAAACTTCACCCACGTAGCCCTTTATTCGAAAATGGAGCATGGTGTGGATATTTATACGCGAGGTATTGTACAATACCCCAACGGGATTGGCTCTTTCCAACTAGGTTTAGGTGTGAAGACCGAAGGCAACCTGGTGATCAGCGGAACAAAAGGCTATGCCTACGTACCTTCGCCATGGTGGCTGACCGATTACTATGAATTTCGTTTTGAGGACCAAAACCAGAACAAGAAATTCTTTTACAAGTGGGACGGCTCCGGCTTGCGCTATGAAATACAGGAATTTCTGTCGTGCATCTTCAACCACCGACAGGGAACAGCCCGTTTGAGGAGTGAAGAGAGCATTGCAATGGCAGACATTATGCAGCAATTAGGTGAACGAAAGAATGTTATGACGATATGAAACGAATATTGATTGTAGGAGGTGCTAACGGTATAGGTCTATCGATAGCCAAACAACTCACCAAAGAAGAGGATACCGAGAAGGTATATATTATTGACAAATCAGCACTTGACGAACAATACCAAGAGCCGAAAATAGAGAGTGTGGTTTTCGACCTTACAAGTGAGGATTATTCCATATTCGATAGATACACCGATATCGATGGAGTGTTCATTACCGCCGGTTTCGGGAGGTTGGCTTTGTTTAAAGACATTCCTGAGCAATTGATATCCACTTATTTCCAAGTGAACACCATAGCGGCGATTCGGATAATCAAACATTTCTATGAAAGGTTGCTATCTGAAAAGGATTTCTACTGCGGTGTGATGGTGAGTATCGCTGGATTCATGTCGTCACCATTTTTCTCAATATACGGAGCCACCAAGGCAGCCTTGAAAATCTTCATTGAAAGTGTGAACGTGGAACTTGAAAAAGCGGGCACCACCAACCGGATTCTTAACGTCTCTCCAGGAAGCATCAAGGGAACAAGTTTCAATCAAGGTGCGACCGACTTATCCTTAACGGCCAACCTCGCACAGGAAATCATATCCCATCTGAAACAAAAAGACGACTTGTTCATACCCAATTATGAAACGGTGTTCAGAGAAGTGCTGAAAAGATATCACGACGATTTCAGGAAAGAAGGACTGCACAGTTACGATTACAAACTGAAAAGTGGAAGGATGAAATGAGCAGCATCTCTATAATCAATAAAGTAAAATACAACAAGAATATATACAAGTTGTACAACTATCTTGGCAGCAAGATGGTCAACCTGATGAAGTGTTTCATCAGGCCCGACGACCAACTTATCGTCTTCGCCTCGTTTGGTGGAAGAAAATTCGACGACAGTCCCAAGGCCATATACGATGCCATGCTCCACGACAAGCGTTTCGACAAGTGTAAGCTGATGTGGGCCTTCATCAAGCCAGAAGATTACGAACTGCCAAGAGGTGAGAAAGTGAGGATTGACACGCGATTGTATTATAAGTCGTTGCTTAAAGCCAGGGTATGGGTAACCAACAGCAGTATGACGCGTGGCTTGAACTTTCAGGGCATCAACACCTTCGAGCTGAACACCTGGCATGGTTCCGCCATCAAAAAGATGGGTAGCGACATGAGCAAAGCCAACAAGTCTTTTTACTTGAAAGGAGTAAAAACTAAAAACAGGGTGATGCTGGCCCAGGGTGAATTCGACATCCAAGTCTTCTCCAAAGCCTTCAGGAGGTCAATCAACGATTTCAGAGTCTTTGGCCTGCCACGGAATGATGTGTTGGCTAACGTTTCAAAAGAAACTCAAAGGAAAGCCAAAGAAGCATTGGGTATACAACCTGACAAGATTGTCATCCTCTATGCACCCACCTTCCGCGAATATGACAGGGATAACGGAAACAACTGCATGTTGACACCACCTATTGACCTGAAAAGATGGAAGGAGACATTGGGCAAAGACCACGTTTTCCTTTTCCGTGCTCACTATGAAGTGGTGAAGGTGATGAATTTAGAGAATGATGACTTCGTTATCAATGTTTCGAGCCACCCCAACCTGAATGAGCTGATGATAGCATCAGACATGCTTATTTCTGACTATTCGAGTATTTTCTTCGACTATTCCATTCAAGGAAAGCCCATGCTTAGTTTCGCATACGACTACGACCGATATGAGAAAGAGCGAGGCATGTATTTTGATATCAGGAAAGAACTGGATTGTGAAGAACTGGATAATAAAGACGCACTGTTGAAGGAAATCCGCTCGATGGATGTGGAAAAGAGAAGCGATATCTCTAAAAAGTTCCGCGACAAATACATTGACGAATATGGCAATGCCTCACAAAAATGCCTCGACCTTCTCGCCGAGGTGATGAAATGAGCTGGCGTTCCACATTGTATTGCATAAAGGCCGTTGCCGCATTTCAGCGAGCAACGGCTTTGGTTTTTGAAACATCCCCACGCGCCATCACCTAGGAAGGAAAAGTGATGGTTCGTGGGGATGATTGATTGAGAATGCTTTTTCGTGACTCCTACTCCCACTCGATGGTTGAGGGCGGTTTGGAGGAGATGTCGTAGCAGACGCGGTTAACGCCACGCACCTTGTTGATGATCTCGTTGGAGACCTTGGCCATGAAGTCGTAGGGCAGATGGGCCCAGTCGGCGGTCATGGCATCGGTGCTGGTGACTGCGCGGAGCGCCACTGGGTGCTCGTAGGTGCGCTCGTCGCCCATCACACCCACCGAGCGGACGGTGGAGAGGAGCACGGCGCCAGCCTGCCAGATCTTGTCGTAGAGCAGTTCGCCATCCTCGCACACATACTGGAGCATCGACTCGATGTAGATGTCGTCGGCATCCTGCAGGATACGCACTTTCTCTGGAGTGATGTCGCCGAGGATGCGCACGGCCAGTCCGGGACCGGGGAAGGGATGGCGCTTGATGAGCCGCTCGGGCATCTGCAGCTGGTAGCCCACCCGGCGCACCTCGTCCTTGAAGAGCCACTTGAGCGGCTCGCAGAGCTGCAGGTGCATCTCCTTGGGCAGTCCGCCCACATTGTGGTGGCTCTTGATCACCATGCCGGTGATGCTGAGACTCTCGATGCGGTCGGGGTAGATGGTACCCTGGGCGAGCCATTTGGCGTCGGTGATTTTCTTGGCCTCGGCATTGAACACCTCGACGAAGTCGCGCCCGATGATCTTGCGTTTCTGCTCTGGGTCGGTTACGCCCTTCAGGTCGGCGAAGAATTTCTCGCTGGCATCCACGCCAATCACGTTGAGACCGAGCCCCTGATAGGCATCCATCACCTTCTGGAACTCATTCTTGCGGAGCATGCCATGGTCGACGAAGATGCAGGTGAGGTTCTTGCCGATGGCCCTGTTGAGCAGGGTGGCGCATACCGAGGAGTCGACACCGCCGCTCAGTCCGAGAATCACGCGGTCGTTGCCCAGTTGTGCCTTGAGTTCGGCCACGGTGGTCTCGACGAACGAGGCAGGGCTCCATTCCTGTCGGCTGCCGCAGATGTCGACCACGAAGTTGCGCAGCAACTGCTTGCCTTGGGTGGTATGGAACACCTCGGGGTGGAACTGCACGGCCCACAGTGGGTTCTGCTCGCTGGCGTAGGCAGCAAACTTCACGTCGGCGGTGGAGGCGATAACCTTGCAATCGTCGGGGATGGCAGTGATGGTGTCGCCATGGCTCATCCACACCTGCGAGTTAGGCTCGAAGCCCTTGAAGAGCGGGTTGGAGGCATCAAACGACTGCAGGTTGGCCCGTCCATACTCACGGGTGTTGGTACGCTCCACCTTTCCACCATTGGAGTGGGAGATGAACTGCGCGCCATAGCAGATACCCAGCACCGGCAGACGGCCCACAAACTGGCTGAGGTCGACGCGGAAGGCCTGCGGGTCGTGCACGGAATAGGGCGACCCACTGAGTATCACGCCGATGACCGACGGGTCGTCGGCAGGAAACTTATTGTAAGGCAGGATTTCGCAGAACGTGTCGAGTTCGCGCACGCGGCGTCCGATGAGTTGGGTGGTCTGCGAACCGAAGTCGAGGATAATGATTTTTTGCTGCATGTGGTGAAGTTGTTATGTTGTTGTTATTCAAGTTTCGCATTCGCTCAACTTCCTGGAGTTCAGGAGTTGCAGGAGTTCAGACAACAGCCCGGAAACACCATGAATGAAGTTGACTTGTATTATTTGTTCATTTTCAAATGGTTGGCAAAATCCTCGGCCTGTGCGAGGGAGTTCACCTTACCCACATCGAGAAGACGGAGACCAGGCTGGATGGCTCCACGAACCACCATCTTGTCGCAGACGGCAAGATAGAAGTCGATGATGCTGAAGCGCTGGGGCCACGACTGCATGAGCCGGAGCATCGAAGGAGCCAGCACATGAATGCCCGAGAAGGCGAAGCGCTGACAGCGGTCGGGGTCGAGGTCGTCGTAGACCGACCTTACCTCGCCTGTCTGCACGTTGGTCCAGCCCATGAGCCGCATGTCGTCGTCGAAGAGCAGGTAGCGGCTCGTCTCGCGCTGACTCACGAGCAGGGTGACATCATCAGTGGCGCCATCGTAGAGGGCACGCAGGTCGGCATTGCTGAAGATGTCGACGTTATGCACGAGCACCGGACTGTCGGCATCGAAGAGAGGAGCCGCCTTGCGCAGTCCGCCTCCCGTCTCGAGCAGCATGTCGCGCTCGTCCGACACAAGAAACTCCATACCCTCCACAGGCTGAGTGTGCAGGTAGTCGATAATCTGGTCGGGGAAGTGGTGCACGTTGACCACCGCCCTGCCAAAACCGGCATCGTGGAGCCGCTGCGCCACATGGCCCAGGAGAGGCTCATCGCCCACGGGCACCAGAGCCTTGGGCATGGTGTCGGTGAGTGGCCGCAGGCGGGTGCCTAGTCCGGCGGCGAATATCATGGCTTGTCGCATCATGGTTGTTTCGTGTTGAGGGCGCCCGTGGCGGGCAGAGTGGTTTGGATATTCTGCTCGCGGTGGCAGATGCGCACCTCGATGCCGAATTTTGTATGGATATGCTCGGCCAGATGCTGTGCGGAATAGACGCTGCGGTGCTGTCCGCCGGTGCATCCGAACGAGAACATGAGGCTGGTGAACCCCCGCTGGATGTAGCGTGCCACGTGGGCATCGGCCAGTCGGTAGACGCTCTCGAGGAAGGTGAGGATCTCGCCATCGTCCTCCAGGAAGCGGATCACCGGCTCATCGAGTCCGGTAAGTTGCTTGTAGGGCTCATAACGTCCGGGGTTGTGGGTGCTGCGGCAGTCGAAGACATATCCTCCACCATTGCCCGACTCATCCTCGGGTATACCCTTGCGGTAGGAGAAACTGTAGACGCGCACCACGAGTGGTCCCTTGCCATCGTATTTGGAGAACGTGGCGGGGCCGTCGGCCCGGTGGGCCTGGTAGACGTTGGAGTCGGTGGTCCTCAGTCCATCGGTCCTGACCACCGGTTGGGCCTCGGGAGCGAACTGGGGGAGCATGGTGAGCCGGCGCAGTACATCCACCAGGTAGGGATAGGGGAAGTCGACCGTGGCCAGCATCTGTCGCAGGTTCTCGATAGCAGGAGGGATAGACTCGATGAAATGACGCTTGCGCTCGAAATAGCCCCTGAAACCATAAGCGCCGAGCACCTGCAGGGTGCGGAAGAGCACGAAGAGCGAGAGGCGCTGTACGAAATGGCGCTTCGAGGGCACCTCGGTGAAATGCTTCAGCGACTCATAGTACTCATAGATGAGTTTGCGCCTCAACTTCTCAGGATACTTGGCAGAGGCCTGCCAGAGAAACGACGCCACATCGTAGTAATACGGTCCCTTGCGCCCCCCTTGGAAATCGATGAACGATGGATTGCCCTCGGCATCGAGCATCACGTTGCGTGCCTGGAAATCGCGGTACATGAAACTGTCGGTGGGCTCGGCCACCAGGTCCTTGGCCAGCAGGTGGAAGTTGGCCTCCAGTTTCAGCTCATGGAAATCGAGGTCGGTGGGCTTGAGGAAACAGTATTTGAAGTAGTTCAGGTCGAAAAGCACATTCTCCTCGTCGAATTCTGGCTGCGGGTAGCAATTCGTCCAATCGAGTTCGCGTGCTCCCCGTATCTGCATGTTGGGCAGCATGCGGATGGTTTTCATGAGCAGTTGCTGCTCGTTCAGGTTGTATCGGCCTCCCGCCTCACGGCCACCTTTCAGTGCGTCGAAGAGTGAGCGGTTGCCCAGGTCTTGCTGCAGGTAGCGCAGTCCGTCGTCGCTCACGGCGAGCACCCTGGGTACAGGCAACTGCCGTTTACCGAAATGTCCGGCCAGATAGATGAAGGCATGGTTCTCGTCGAGGCTAGTGCCCACCACACCGATTACCGAATGGCCTTCCTTGTCGAAGAGACGGTAATACTGGCGGTTGCTGCCCGCTCCCTGCAATGGTGTGGTGGTGACGGGCTCTGAGCCGAAATGCCTGGCGTATAGTTGTTGCAATAATTGCATGGTCGTTCTATAGTTGTTCAGAATGCCGGAGTGGTTATGGATTACTATTTGTCTGCGGCATCGGTGTTCTCATTCTCCATTTCCTCTGCCTCGCGTTGTTTGCGCTGTTCCATCTCCCACTCATAGCGTCGTTTGGCATCATATTGTTTGAGCAAGGCATCGACGAGGAGGATGAGCATGAGAATTCCGAGCGACATCCACCAAGAGCGAGTGATAAAGAGAAGGGCTGCCGATAGCAGGGCAAGGAGGAGGATATGTAGAATGGCTTTTTTCTTCATAATTGCTGAACTTTATGCTATGAGTTGCAAAGTTACGAAAAGTTGAGCGCAGAACAAAATGAACTCGTTCATTTTTTATGCCGAGACGTAGAAACTTCACCGCATAGCGGTAAAGTTACGAATAAATGAGAGAAACGCAAAAGGAAAGTATGCTTTTCTTTTCATTTCCATTTGGCTAGTGCGCGTTGTCGGACACGAGAAAAACAAAAAATTTGTAATTTATTTGGCATTTTCTTCGTCTTTCATTAAATTTGCGGTTGCACCGCGAAGGTATGCGGCACTCGGTCTTACCTTTGCAGAATCTAAGACCACGAACTCAGCAATAATCATCACTATGCAAAACAGCAAATATTTGGTGGCCAACGAGCGTGATGCACAATGGGGACTCACGGTGAGCACCGTGGGAATGGATGAATTGGCCGTTGGCGACTCCTACCCTACCCGTGGCCATGCCGACGGATATTTCTTCGATATGGACAAAGGCCGTGTGCTCAACGAGTACCAGATGTTGTATCTTGTCGAGGGCGAGGGCATTTTCCGTTCCACCCACCTGGGGAAAGCGTCCATCAAGGCAGGCGACATCTTCC
>Ga0310695_10009556_pt1 | contig 14523 bp, 6 predicted proteins | sample RumenRJG_04DNA_FD_203882 | JGI IMG/M metagenome (GOLD analysis project Ga0310695, IMG submission 203882) | Bovine rumen microbial communities from Lethbridge, Alberta, Canada - RJG_04 (v2) (version 2) | ecosystem: Host-associated > Mammals > Digestive system > Stomach > Rumen | place: Canada... | reverse complement strand
AATCCCCTACGGATGGTAATCATCTTACCGATCTCCTTCTTACCCTCCTCGCCATAAGGAACGTTACGAGGCTCCCAGATTTCGCCGGAAGGCAACAACACCTGCGGTTGAACGTTCGGCACGGAGTCGCAAGGCGAATGGCCCTCCTCCATCGCGAGGGAGTAAAGGAACGGTTTGATAGTGGAGCCCACCTGTCGGCGACCCACACACACCATGTCGTATTGGAAGTAATTATAATCGATACCACCGACATAAGCCTTCACATGACCGTTGAAAGGATCGATGGACATCAAAGCGGAACGCAGGAAGGACTTCGCGTAACGGATAGAGTCCATCGGCGTCAGCACCGTATCCTTGCTACCCTTCTCCCAATCGAAGACACGCATAGTCACCTTAGCCGTATCGAAATAAGCCTTGATGTCCTTGTCCTTCATCTTCGAATCGTACTTCATGGAACGATACCTATCCGAAAGGCGCATAGCCCTCACCAAGATAGAATCCACCTGTGCCTGCGTGGATTTGTTGGAGAACGGAGCCTTCTTATGCTTCTGGTTGAACTTCTCCTTGTGGAAAATAGGTTGGAGGTATCCACCCACATACTCCTTGATGGCCTCCTCCGCATATTGCTGCATCCTCGAATCGAGGGTCGTGTAAATCTTCAGACCATCCGTATAAAGGTCATACGGGGTACCATCCGGCTTCAGGTTCTTGTTGCACCATCCGTAAAGCGGGTTAGTTTCCCACGCCAGAGAGTCCTCGTAATATTTTTGGTGCATCCACTTAGGATACTTCTTATAATCAGGACGGGGAGCCGTCATGATAGTTCTCAGATACTCACGGAAATATGGAGCGAGACCCTGCTTGTGGTCCACGTTCTGGAAATTCAATTTAACATCCAATTGGGAGAGAGAGTCACACTCCGCCTGGGAAAGTTTGTTGTACTTGACCATTTGAGAGAGAACGATGTTACGTCTGGACTTGCATCTCTCGTTAAATCTCCTAGGATTGTATTTCGAAGGGTTCTGCAACATACCGACAAAGACGGCGGCTTCCTCTTTGGTCAGATCACTTGGTTGTTTGCTGAAATAGATTTGGGAAGCGGACTTGATACCCACTGCGTTGTTCACGAAGTCGAACTTATTCAGATACATGGTGATGATCTCCTCCTTCGTGTAATACTTCTCCAACTTAGCGGCCACGACCCACTCCGTCAGTTTCTGCTTCGCGCGTTCAAAACCAGTCTCAGGTTTCTTGGTGAACAAAAGCTTCGCCAACTGTTGGGAAATCGTACTACCACCTCCCGCATCCTTGTGCATCACGAGCGTCTTGATGGCCACACGGAACAGAGCGTCCCCGTCTATGCCGGAATGGCTGTAATAGCGGGCGTCCTCCGTAGAGATCAGCGCATCGACGAGATAAGGCGGCAACTCCGAGTACGGGGTGTACAATCTGTTCTCGCCCTGCTGGAAATAACGTCCCAGGACCTTCATGTCGCACGAATAAATCTCCGTGGCGAACTTGCTCTTAGGGTTCAGCAACTCCTCGACAGGCGGCAAGTAACCAATCTTGCCATCCGCAATCATGTCGAAGATCTTATAGACAGTGAATATACCAGCAAAGAAAAGCACCCAAACAGCGATCAGAATCTTCATTCCGATGCTCAGCTTTCCCTTCATCTTAGTTTCCTTCTCCGTATCCATATCAGAATATTTATATCTTTAGCAAAAGTAACAATAAAACCTCAAAATGAATCTACCAGAGGAAAAGAATCGAATCACTCGACCCTCATGATTTTCGCACCGATAGCATTCAGTCGTCCATCGATATCCTCATAACCACGATCTATCTGCTCGATGTTGCTGATAGTGCTCGTGCCGTGGGCACTCATGGCGGCGATCAGCAGGGCGATACCTGCGCGGATATCCGGGGAGCTCATCTTCGAGGCTCTCAACGGCGTCTCGTTCCCTAGTCCGATGACCGTGGCGCGGTGTGGATCACACAAAATAATTTGGGCCCCCATGTCGATCAGCTTATCCACGAAGAAGAGCCTGCTCTCGAACATCTTCTGGTGGATCAGCACGCTTCCCTTCGCTTGGGTGGCCACCACGAGGAAGACACTCAGCAAGTCTGGGGTCAAGCCAGGCCACGGCGCATCCGCAAATGTCATGATGGAACCATCGATGAACGTATCAATTGAATAATGGTTTTGCTTAGGGATAAAGATATCGTCCCCCCTACGTTCCAAGGCGATTCCAAGCCTGCGGAAACAGTCGGGGATGAGTCCGAGTTGGTCGTAACAAACATCCTTGATGGTCAGTTCGGAGTGAGTCATGGCGGCCATGCCGATGAAGCTACCGATCTCGATCATGTCAGGGAGAATCAGGTGGTCGCAGCCCGACAAAGACTCCACGCCCTCGATCGTCAACAGGTTCGAACCAATGCCGGATATGTGGGCACCCATTTTGTTCAACATCTTGCAGAGTTGCTGGATGTAGGGTTCGCACGCCGCGTTGTAGATGGTGGTGACCCCCTTCGCGAGGACGGAGGCCATGACGATATTGGCCGTACCCGTGACGGAGGCCTCGTCGAGAAGCATGTATGCGCCCGTGAGCTGTTTAGCGGAGACGCAGTACAGCTTGCGGTCGTCGTCGTATTCGAAGTCAGCCCCAAGTTTCTGTATACCCAGGAAGTGCGTGTCGAGGCGTCGTCTGCCTATCTTGTCGCCACCCGGTTTAGGGATGATGGCCTTACCGAAGCGGGAGACCAACGGGCCCGCCAACATGACGGAACCACGCAGGGCGGCGCATTTCCTATAGAAATCAGCCGTCTCCATATAATCCAAGTTGACATTGTCCGCTTGGAAAGAGTAGCAACCCTTCTTAATCAGATTCACCTTCACGCCCATGTCCTTCAGCAGGGAGATCAGGTTGTTCACGTCCAGGATGTCCGGGATGTTGGAGATCGTCACCTTCCCTGAGGTGAGCAAAATGGCGCAGATGACCTCCAACGCCTCGTTCTTGGCGCCTTGCGGGATGATCTCGCCGCACAATGGATGTCCGCCTTCAATCAGAAATTTCGCCATAGCAAGCCACTTTTAGACATTGGTCATTTTTTCTTTTTCTTCTTAGAGGAGGCTTGGGTTTGGGAAGCCAACAAGTCCTTGCAATCCTCCAACGCCACATCATCGGAGGAGAGGCGGATATCCCCTTTCGAGAGGTTCCGCAGGTCGTCGAATATTTTTTGGTCAGCCACACCATCCTTGTTATAGAGGATGTAGCATTTCTTCATATAGTTGGCAATGTATATGGAGAGCTCCTTCTTCTCCTCCGGGTCAGTCAACTCCACAGCCTTGTCGATCATGCCCTGCACCAGTTTCCCGTAATGTCTGTATCTGATGCTTTGCGGCGAGGAATAAGGCACCCTGTCCGGGCAGATGTTGAGGGTCTCTTTCTTTACCACCTCGTAAGGATAATCTATGTCGAGCTTGAAGTCGGACATGATCGCGAGATGGTCCCACAACAAGTGTTTGAATTCAGACAAGTCCCTCAATTGGGGAAATAGGTTTCCCATCGTAGCGATGATTGAATAGGCGCAATTCGTGCGCTCCTCACGGTCTTCAATGGTCAAACAATAATCCACCATGTTCTGTATATTCCTGCCGTACTCAGGCAACGCAAGGCGTTTCATTTTGGTGTTATATATCATACTAATAAATCATTACATCCATTTCACACTGATATGAAGCCGAAACGCCGGCCTCATCGGTCGAGGAAACGACCAATCCATGCAAAGGTACAATTTTTTTATTAATAGAGGAATTTTTCGGGCAATATTAAAAATTATTAGGGCCGTTTTCACTAACTTTGTGGGAGATAAACAAACAAGACGAAGATGGTTTATAAGAAGGGGAAGAGACTGACATGGTTGTTTGCAGTGGGCATATTAGCGATCCTACTGATACCATCCGCATGCGATAACAAAAAGAAGAAATTAGTGAGCATGACCTATGTGGGAGAGGCGCTCGGCACTAGCTACAGGATCACATACGCCACAGACAGCGGGTTGTTCATCATGCCTCAGGAGATAACAGGTTGCCTCGATACTTTCGAATCCTCACTCTCCACTTTCCGGGAAAATTCCACCATCTCACGCATCAACAAGAACGAGCCATACGTGGAGCTCGACAGCCTATTCCTCACCGTATTCAACCGGGGCATGGAGATCTCCTCTCTGACCGACGGGGCGTTCGACATGACCGTGGCCCCGCTCGTGAATCTTTGGGGATTCGGTTTCAAGAAGAGCGATAATGTGAGCGACGAGCATGTCCGGGAGGTCCTCCGCCACGTCGGCTACCATAAAGTGAAGATCAAAAACGGATACATCAAAAAATCCGACAGCGATATCATGTTGGACGCTTCCGCCATCGCCAAGGGATACGCCTGCGACATCGTGGCCCAACTCCTCCAATCCAAAGGATGCGTCAACTACATGGTGGAGATCGGAGGCGAGGTCGTGACCCATGGCGTGAACCCGCAAGGAGAGCCTTGGCGCATCGGCATCACCCAACCGTCGGACAGCAACGCGGTGGATAACCCCACACTCCAAGCGAGAGTTTCCCTGGGGGACATCGGCACTGCCACATCAGGCAACTACCGCCAATTCTACTACAAGGACGGGAAACGTTACTCGCATACCATCGACCCGCACACGGGATACCCGGTGGAGCATAACCTGCTGAGCGCGACCGTGTTCGCATCGGACTGCATGACAGCCGACGCACTGGCCACCGCCTTCATGGTGATGGGACTCGATAAGGCTTGCGAATTCGTAGAAAACCAAGTGCTTCCTGTCACAGCCTACTTCATCTATACGGACACGGAAGACCATATACGGACGAAGGTGGTTGGACCGGACAAAGACAAAATCAATCTCACAGAAATGCAATAGTGTACCATGCGTAAAAGAGCCTTCCTATCGATAACGATTCTTTTTCTCGCCCACCTCTTCGGGTATGGGCAGATGGGCATACGCATCTCAAACTACACGACGGAGGCGGGACTCTCCCAAAACGACGTCACCAGCCTCCTCAAAGGGGAGTCGGGCTTCATCTGGGCGACCACCCTGGACGGTCTCAGCCGATTCGACGGCTATGATTTCAAGAACTTCAAGGCGGACTCCAAAGAGCTCTCACGAAGCATCAGCAACCAGTTCATCGATATCAAACAAGACCAGTTTCACCATCTGTGGATCCTCAACGACATCGGACAGGTGCTGCGTTTCGACCCGAGGAAGGAGACCTTCTCGCTCTACCCTTCCGCCGACAGCAACAAGGGTGACAACTACTTCTCCGCCTCCGAAATCATTCAGCTATCACCCACAGAACTATGGGTCCTCAGTTCGAACGAGAACGGTGCGCTACAGATCATGATGGATTCCACCGGAGATGCTCATCTCATCCATGTGGGAAGAGAGACAGAGGAGGATCAAGGGACGAAAGTCAACAACGTCTTCATGGAAAAGAACGGGCAGAAATGGCTGCTGACGAAACAGGGAGCGGCCACCATCACCCAACAGGACACCACCATCTCCCTGAATTACATCTCCTTGTCTGACAGCCTCTCCGCCTTCCAAATGATCGAGACGGACCAGGAACTGCTCATCGCGGCTTCCCAAGGCAAGGTTATCCTATACGACAAGACAAAGAAAAGATTCTCCACCATCGCGATAGGGAATCCGAACGAGGAAATCAGCCATATCTTCCTGCTCGACGAAACGCATTTCTGCACAATCAGCAACAGCCTCAACATCCAAGTGACAGACCTGACAAGCTGGAATATCAAGGGGAAACAAACGATGGAAGGCTCTACCGAAAAGATTTGGCAAGACGACAAAAGAAATGTCTACGCCAAACTGAAAAGCCAGAACATTGTTTACGAAATCAACGCCCAAACGTTGTCCATACAAGAGAAATCAGCCAACTCGCAGACGAACGCCTCAACCCTGTCTGACACGATGGGTGTACTCTGGGCCGCAGAACCCAATGCGGGAATCAGGAAAACTGTGAACTTCGACAATCCTCTAGGACTGAGTTCAGACATGTCCACATCCCATACCAACGTGTTTTGCGAGGCGAGAGCCCTATTCGAAGACGATTCAAGAAGGCTATGGATGGCCACGGAGGATGGCGCATTACGGATCTACGACACGGAGGACAAGCTCATCGGATTCGTCAACACAAAAGGCGAGGTGGGCACAAATAAAACTCATTTCGGCAATATATCCGTCATCTACCAAGGGCGGACCGGAAAGATATGGATCTCGACAGACAAGGCTCTCCTCGAAATCACGGAACAAAGCAAAAACAGATTCTCCATCAAGAAGTGCCAAGCGACGGAACCTGGCTTCCAGCCATTGTCCAACGATTTCAACAACATATTGGAAGACAGCAAGGGACATCTCTGGCTTGCCTCCCCAGGCGGAGGACTACACCTCCTCCTACAAACGGAGAACAATTACCGCTTCATCCACAAAGAGAACCTGTTCAAGTTCAACTATCCTCCGACCGTGGAAAAATCACACTCCCTCATGGAAGATAAGAACGGCAACATATGGCTAGGATCCAGCGAAGGACTCACCATCTTCTCCTCCGAATTCGACAAACCTGAAGAGATTCGCTTTCTCTTCTACAACACGGAAAACACCAACCTGTCCAACAGCTGCATCTACGACATCTTCCAAAACGAGAAGGGGGATATCTGGTTGGCCTCTTTCGGCGGAGGACTCTTCCGCCTGAAAAACGAATTCGTGCTCTTCCAAACGCCTGAGTTCGAGCCGTTCAGCCGGGGCAACAACCGCTTCCCTTCCGACTTGCTCTACAACATCTCTGACGATGCGCAAGACAACCTATGGATCCTGACGGAGGAGTCTATCGTCAAGTTCAACACGGAAACGAACGCCTCTGAATCCTTCGGGCAAGTGCAGAACTTCCGTTGCACCGAAAACTCGGGGAAGAGGTTGGTCAGACGGCACTCCGGCATCATATCCACCGCCACCAACTCAGGGTATTTCTCATTCAACCCGCAAGCGATCAAGCCGGCGGACTACATGCCACCAATCGTATTCACCCGTTTCCTCCTCTTCAACAAGGAGCAGAACATCCAGGAGCCGAACTCTGTCATGCAGATATCCGCCGACTACCTGGAGGAGATCACCCTGAAGCATAACCAGTCTGTCTTCTCCATCGGCTATGCCGCACTCGACTACAGGTTCCCCGAACATATCCAGTACGCCTACAAGCTGGAACCGTTCGAGAACGAATGGAACTACGTGGGCAACCAGCGACTCGCCACCTACACGAACTTGTCTAAGGGAGAATACACCTTCCTCGTCAAGTCGACCAACAGCGAGGGCATCTGGTACGACAACATCAGGGAGCTGAAAATCGTCGTGTTGCCATCCTTCTGGGAAACAGGCTGGGCCTACCTGATCTATGCGTTGATCATCGCCCTGATCATCCTCGCCTCCGCCTCCATCTACCGCTCCAGAACAAAGATGAAGATGGAACAGGAGATGTCCGACTCCAAACTGCAGTTCTTCACGGATATTTCCCACGAACTACGCACCCCGCTCACACTCATCAACGGACCACTAGAAAACGTGTTGGAGAACGGGTCTCTACGTCCAGCGGACAGAGATCAATTGGAGGTTGTGAGAACCAACACGAACAGGATGCTCAGGATGATGAACCAAATCATGGATTTCAGAAAGATACAGAGCAACAAGATGAGGCTACGGGTGGAACAGACCCGCTTGGGCGAATTCATCGCATCCTGCAGCACTACATTCCTCAAGTTGGCGGATAACCGGCAAATCAAGTTTACCGTCAACGACGAGACGAACGGCGCCACTTTCTGGGTGGACAGGGATAAGATCGACACCATCATCTTTAACCTGCTTTCGAACGCCTTCAAGTTCACGCCCGACGGGAAAGCAGTCTCCGTGCGTACCTACCTGGACAACGGTGAGGGCGTCATCGAGGTGGCCGACAAAGGGTGCGGAATGCCGAAGGACAAGCTCTCCATCATTTTCGAACGATACACCACACTGCAGAACTTCTCCCTCACCAAACAGAGCGGAACGGGCATCGGGCTCTCCCTCGTCAAGGAGATTGTGGACCTCCACAAGGCCAGCGTGAGCGTGGAGAGCGAACCGAACGAGGGCACCACATTCTCCATCCGGCTAAAACCTGGCGTGGACCATTTCGACAACACAGTGGACATTGTCATCAACGACGAGACAAAAGGCACACCACACGCCGCTCAAACGGATTCGAAAGGGAACGCACTTGATGCGGGCACGCAAGAGCAACCTAAACTGCTGATTGTGGAGGATAATGAACAACTCAGGGAATTCCTGCGCTCCGTATTAGGCAAACGCTTCCTCATCGTCGAGGCGGCAAACGGAGAACAAGGACTCGAAGCCTCACAAAGGGAGCTCCCGGACTTCATCCTCACCGACATCATGATGCCTGTGATGGACGGTATGGAGATGGTGAGGAAGATCAGAGCCAACGAGCAGACCTCCCATATTCCTATCATCCTATTGACCGCCAAAACGGATATGCAGAGCAAGATAGAGTGCCTGAAGATCGGTGCGAACGACTATATCACCAAGCCTTTCAGCATGGCATATCTGGAGGCTAGGATTGACAATATCCTATCGGAAAGGGAGAAGTGGCAGGAAAAATACAAAAACAACCTGATAAGCAACAGAACATTCGACGCCGACACGAAAGGAGAGACGGAAGACTCCTCGACCCAAGAGCCACTCGCTCCGAAAGACGATGCCTTCATGCGCTCTATCGTCGAAATCATCAACAAAAACATGGACAACAGCGAATTCTCCGTGGAGGATCTGCAAGACGAACTCAAGATAGGGAAATGGAACCTCACGTCCAAGGTCAAGGCGCTCGTAGGCCTCACACCGATGGAGTTCATCCGCGAGACTCGCCTCTCCCATGCGGCGGACTTGATCGACAACAGCGACTACAACATGACGCAGATCACCTACATGATCGGCATGTCCGACTCCCGCTACTTCAGCCGTTGCTTCAAACAGAAATATGGGGTCACCCCAACAGAATATAAGAACCGTAAAAAATAATAGATTATGACTGTGTATGATTTCGTCTCCTTCGGAGGCTTTTTGCTGATTATCACTTTCCTTCTCGCCTTGGATCTTGGCGTGTTCCATAAGGATGATCATGTTGTGTCATTTAAGGAGTCCATGACGTGGACCTGCATATGGGTGGCGGTTGCCATGCTCTTCGGCGGACTCATCTATTTCTTCGGAGAATACATCCATGGCGTGGACTCGCTCGAAAGGCTTACCGAGCTTAACCTTTCGCACGGACACGGGCTAAAAATAGACCCTCAACTGGGTTTGGATGCGAACCTGCACCTCTACCGGAAAGCGCTCACGCTGGAATACTTCTCAGGCTATGTGATCGAGGAGATGCTCTCCGTGGACAATATCTTCGTGATGATCATGATCTTCATGAGCTTCGGCGTCGAAAAGAAATATTACCATAGGGTACTATTCTGGGGAATCATCGGAGCCATCGTCCTGCGTTTCTCCTTCATATTCCTCTGCTCCGCCCTAATCCAACGCTTCACGTGGGTGCTCGCCGTATTTGGTGGCCTGCTCATCTTCTCCGGTCTGAAAATGCTTGTGGGGAAAGAGGAAGAGGAGAAAATCGACACGGAGAACCACCCTATCGTCAAGTTCGCCGCCAGACATTTCAGGCTGGACAAATCATACAAAGGACATGACTTTTTCGTGCGCAATGAAGGAAAACTCTTCATCACGACCCTATTCCTCGTGCTTTTGGTCATCGAGTTCTCCGACATCCTCTTCGCAGTGGACTCCATCCCCGCCATCTTCTCCGTCACGAGGGATCCTTACATCGTATTCTTCTCGAACATCTTCGCCATCATGGGGCTACGTTCCCTCTTCTTCATGCTCAGCAACGTGATGAACATGTTCTGCAGGCTGAAGACCGGCTTGGGCGTGCTGCTGTCGTTCATCGGTGTCAAGATGTTGCTCAACACATTCTTTGAAATAGAGATCGGTCCGGGCACATCCCTGTTGGTCATCCTAGGCATATTGGCGCTCAGCATCGTCGCTTCCCTACTCTTCCCTGTCAAGAATGCGAAGAAAGAGGAAGAGTAATCCATTGAGAGATATAAAAAGGGAAGCCCTATTGCCGAATCATCGAGCAATAGGGCTTCCATTATTTTGTGAGGGAATCCGCTATCATATGAACTCCTCGCCGATCTTCACCTTCGTATCGTTCACGAATTGTCTGATGTGCTGTTCCTCGTCCTTCTTGCAAATCAGGAGGGCTTTGTCAGCCTCAGCGACGATATAGCCGTCCAAGCCTTGGATCACCGCCAATTTGCCCTCAGGGAGCGCCACAACGTTGTTTTTGCTGTCATAGAAGAGCGTCTTGCACTTCAGGGTGACGTTCTTGTCCGAATCCTTGTCCGAATGCTCGTACACGGAACCCCACGTACCAAGGTCAGACCAACCGAAATTAGCCGCCAAGACATGCACGTTTTTCGCCTTCTCGAGGATAGCATAGTCGATGGAAATATTTGTACAAGATTGATATATACTATCGATGAAAGGCTGTTCCTTATCCGTGCCATAGAATGTGGCACCTCCTTCGAACTTACGATTCATTTCGTTCAAATAGAGGTCGAACGCCTCGATGATCGTGTTCACGTTCCAGAGGAACATACCCGAGTTCCAGAAGAAATCGCCGCTTTCCAAGAATATCTTAGCCAATTCAATGTTAGGTTTCTCGGTGAAAGTCTTCACTTTCAAAATATTACTATCAGAAGTCAAATCCGCCACCTGAATATACCCATAACCTGTTTCCGGGCGACTAGGCTTGATACCCAACGTCAGGATATCGTTATGATTTGAGGTATATTCCAAACCATTCTTTATCGTCTGCACGAACTCATCTTCCTTCAGGATCAGGTGGTCGGAAGGTGAAACGACAACGTTAGCGTTTGGATTCTCTGATTTGATTCGATGCATCGCATAAGCAATACATGGAGCAGTATTTCTACGGGCAGGCTCCAACAAAACTTGACTCACCTGAATATCAGGGAGTTGTTCTAAAATAAGGTCTTTATATTGATTACTAGAAGCTATCAGTATATGTTCTTTCGGGACGATTTTCAAGAACCTATCGTAAGTCATTTGTAGCAAAGAACGACCCGTTCCGAAGAAATCCAAAAATTGTTTAGGTCTGTTGTTGGTGCTAAATGGCCAGAAACGGCTGCCTACACCACCCGCCATTATTACGCAATAGTTATTACTCATCATATATTTTTTTAATAGCAATTACCGCACAAATTTACTATTTTTCTCTAATAACTCAAGTTTTAGTAATAATTTAAATCAGATAGCTCAGAAAACATGATGTCTTCTCTCATATTCCCTTCATAATACGCCCCATACCCTCATTTTTTCAAACTGATTCACAATAGTTTACCGAAAAACAACCATAAAAACGCAAAAAAAACGTGCAAACGTGCTTGGAAGTCGCAAAAATAGACTATCTTTGCACCGCAATTGAGAACGATAGTTCTGCGAATTGCCCAGATGGCGGAATCGGTAGACGCGCTGGTCTCAAACACCAGTGGATTCACTTCCATCCCGGTTCGACCCCGGGTCTGGGTACAAAGAAAGGCTGTTAATCATTTGATTATCAGCCATTTTTATTTTATCGGGTTTCAACAGCGACAACACATCAACAAATTCCCCTATATTAAATTAATTAGTACAAAAAAGACGGTTTGAGCGCTCTTCTCATCCACGTCCCTGTATGGGATTTATTGCTCGAGGAGTCCATATAAAAAAAACATGGGCAGACCCGAATGGATCTGCCCAATTTCGCAAAGCTTACACAATACATGCAGGTAATTTTCAAAATCTCGGTCTAGAATAAACCATTATTACACTTTATCAATAATTGTTCTATTCGTCATTGACAATACAAAGGTAATCAAATTCATTTATTTTGCACAAAAACGCACAAAAAAAAAATTTCGGCACTCACCTCCACACAAAAAAACACGACACGAACGTATGATCACCCTTCTTGGGAAGGCGGATAACCAAAATATGATCTATACTTCCTGCTGAAATAGAGAGGGTCATTGAATCCCACTGAATACGCCACGTCCGAAACGCTCTGTCCCGTCTTCAACATTTCCTGCGCACGATGCAAACGGTATTCCGTAATGATCTCCAAAGGTGTCTTATCCGTGATGGATTTCAGTTTACGGGACAATGAAGATTTACTCATCGCCAACGAATCCACCACATCATCCACCGAGAACGTCGAATCTTGGTAACGACGCTCAACAACCTCCAAGAACTTCTTAAGCAAGGAGTTGGTCTCCTCATCGATTCGATTCCCCTCCAAGTTATGGGAGAGCACCGCCTGTTGCTGCTGCCTACGCCATTGAAGGATATTGTTCAACTTCATCAACAACTCCCGAGAGGCAAATGGCTTCGTGACATAATCAATCGCACCGCTAGACAACCCCTTCAGCCTATCATCTTCTTCGCTGCGTGCGGACAAGAATATCAACGGCACGACGGACGGCTGCACATTCCTCAAGCGCCTATACATCTCAATACCATCCATAATTGGCATCTCAACATCAGAAATGATAATATCCGGAGACTCCTTACATGCCCGTTCAAAACCTTCTTCCCCATTATTCGCCTCAATCACTTGGAAATATGGTTGTAGCATATTCTTCAAGTTATTGAGAATCAAAGGATCATCATCGACAATCAGCACCACGTTACCATCCATCAACTCCACATTCACCTCGAAATCATTCTCCTCATCAGACTGGATGGAAACCTCCACCACATCCTCCGACTTAGGCAAAAGGATGGTCAAGGAGGTACCTTTCCCGACCTCACTTTCCATAGAAATCTTTCCCCCGCTCTTGCGGATGAAATCCTTCGCCAACTGGAATCCCAAGCCCGTTCCGCGCTCGTTATTCGTTCCCAATGTGGATTCGTGCGCACCTTCCCTCATCAGTTCATCCACCCGATCCTGCGTCATGCCAACACCATTGTCCGAAATCACAAGATGGACACAATCCTCCTTCTCCTCCGCCACGACATCTATCGAACCGCCCTCCGGGGTGAACTTTACAGCGTTGGACAAGACATTTCGTATCGCCGTACCAATCATTCGAGAATCCACATGGATCTTATGCGCAACATCACACTTACAATTGACCGTGATGTTCTTTTCCGCCAGCACGCCAGTCAACAGATCCGTCACCTCCGTTAGGATCTGACGAAGGCTCACACTCTGTAGATTACAAGCCACATCCGTCTGCTTTCCCCTCGCCCACTCCAACAATTTAACCATCACCGATTGAAGATTAAATGCGGACAGATAGGTGTCGTTCAATATCTTCCAAGTGTTAGGGGATGTCTCCTTCTTCTTCAGGACACCATCCAAAGCTCCGACAATGGCGAACATCGGATTCTTCAGGTCATGCGCCACCACCGAAATCAGACGATCCTTCTCCCTCAACACATCCAACAATTCCAGATTCCTCTGTTCGATGAGTTCCTGCTTTTGTTCCAGCAATTTATTACTCTCATCCAATTCCTTGGTACGTTCCGCCACCTTCTTCGCCAAGAGCTCCCTTTGTCTGACAATAGTTCTAAATCGCAAATAGAAAAATGCGACCACGGCGGCCACCAACAGAAGCAACACCATAAGCGTAAACCACCACGTCTTCCACCACGGCGGTAACACTTTTATTTTCAACGATATGGACTTGGACTCACCTATCCCATCACGACGATGGGCCTTCACCTCCAACACATAATCACCAATAGGTAAGTGAGATATTTTCACCTCACGTTTCTCCCCCAAATCCACCCAGCGGCGATCCAATCCGTTGATTCGATAAGACGCATCCACATTGTTGAGTCCAGAGAAATCCAGGACATCAAAGGCGACCTCAATGTTCGTCTCGTCGTAATTAAGCACCAATTCCTTCGTTAGGGAGAGCGGGGAAGGCAACAATTCACTATTCGGAGCGACCCTCTCACCGAACAGATAGAGGTCGGAAAAAGAGAGGTAATCCACACTCGACGTCTCATGGAGCAACATTGGGTCGAAGACAATGAAACCCTCCGTGCTACCAAAATAGAAACGTCCCTTCGAATCCTGGAAGGCAGCACGGGCAGTGAAGTAGTTACGGTTCCTGCACCGTTCATCCAACAAAACCAAGCGATAGGACTTCTCCTTATAATCGAAATGGAGGATGCCATTGGAACCGCTCGTCCACATTTGTCCATCCCTACCCATCACAATCGAAGAGTAATGTCCTTCCGGCAAGAAGTCCAGCCACGCATAGGAAGAGCCGTCCGCCTCGAAGCGCAAAACACCCCGATTACTAACGA
>Ga0310695_10009555_pt1 | contig 14523 bp, 12 predicted proteins | sample RumenRJG_04DNA_FD_203882 | JGI IMG/M metagenome (GOLD analysis project Ga0310695, IMG submission 203882) | Bovine rumen microbial communities from Lethbridge, Alberta, Canada - RJG_04 (v2) (version 2) | ecosystem: Host-associated > Mammals > Digestive system > Stomach > Rumen | place: Canada... | reverse complement strand
CGTGTCGTCTGGGTGACCGAACCAGAGTGCGACGGAGAACAACAGCAACAGGCTGGCGGCGGCTGCCAACGCAGTGCGAAGCCACACCCTGCGTGGCTGATGAGAACCGGAGCCAACCTCCTTCTTCCCCCAGTCGTCTATCTGCGAGGAAAGCCTTTGGCTGAGGTTCTGGAGGTATTCATCCGCCATCCTCATCTCCTCTTCCGTAGCCTCGTTGTTGGCTATCCGCCTCAGAATATCATCTGTGTCTCTCATCTTTGTTAGTTTTTAAACATTTGTCTGATGGTTTTCCTCGCACGACTCAGAAGCACCCTGATATGTGTCGAGGTCAGTCCGGTCTGCTGGCGTATCTCTTCGTTCGAACACCCTTCCACATCGTGCAAGGTGACCACTTTGCGCTGCTGTTCTGGCAATTGTCCTATCAGCCTCATCACCTGCTCGCATGCCTGTTTCTGTGCTATGACATCTTCTAATCTGTGCCCGTCGGCAACCACATATTCTCTGGCCATCTCTGTGGTCTCCACCCGCTGTTTCCTGGCCTGATTGAGATAGAGGTTCCTGACAAGGACGCTGCAATAGGCGATGGGGTTGCTGATGGCCGACAGCGACTCCCGCTTGCTCCACAGTTGGGCATACACCTCTTGTGTCAGGTCCTCCGCCTCCTCAGCATTGCCTGTAAGCCGCCACGCCATCCAAAAAATCTGGCGTGACAGGGGCAGGAATAGTTGTTTGAACTCAGATGCTTGCATTGGTCGGTGAAGAGGACTCTTTTTGACAGGCTTCGGTGCAACAGGACTTGGCGAAAGGTTAATTGAACGAGGTCTGCAAACCGTTTATATCATTGGAACTGAATTTCCCCTTCAGCTGTATCAGTGAACATTCCGATGGTTCCAAGGCAAGAATCACCATCTCGGAGATGACATCTCCTTTCGTCTTCACCAGTATGAGGGTCTTCTCATTGTCCTCATTGCTGTTCACCATGGTCTCATAGCCTTTCTTGTTGAGATTGGCGGCCTTGGCCTTGAATTCCTTGCAGAGAGCGTCGTTGTTCTCGATGCTCAGTATACGGATGTGGTCTATCTTCTTGATCAGGTCGCTGCCTTTTTCTTTTTTCATCACTGCAGGAGCCATCGACAACATGACTTTAGGGATATTGATACACTCCACATTGTTCTTGTCCTTGAACTCCTTAAAAAGGTCATCCACGGTCTGGGCCGACAAGCCGATGATGCAACTGAAAGCACACACAAAGGTAAATATAATCTTTCTCATTTTCTGTTCGATTTTAAGTTAATAATAAAGTTGTTGCAAGCGCTTACAAGATAATAGACACCAAAAACCGCCAAAGTGTTACAAGAAAGAAACTTTTGTCCTTCATTGATGAATCGGCTAAGATGCAGCCACCAGTTTTGCTTGAGCTTCTGAAGTTGTTTACGTCACTTTCAATATAAAAGATCGACATATTGAAGCAGGCGGCCTGAAAATGTGTCCAGACCGCCTGCCCCTTACCGTTGATAAGTGTTGTTAAAACGCCAGATGGACTGTCGGACTGCTACTTTGCCTCGCCGTCGCCATAGATGAAGCCGAAGGCCCCACTGGTATAGTCGAAGATCTCTTCGTCGCGGAAGAACCGTTTCAGTTCGATCTCGGCGTTCGAGGTAGAGTCGCTGGCGTGTACGATATTCTGTTGGTTGCTCATCGAATAGTCGCCACGAATGGTTCCCGGAGCGGCCTCACGTCCGTTGGTGGAGCCAGTCATGGTACGTACCACCTGCACGGCGTCGACGCCCTCAAGGGCAAGGGCCACGACGGGCGAGGCCTGCATGGAGGCAGCCAACGAGGGGAAGAAAGGACGGTCTACAAGGTGGGCATAATGCTCGCGCAGGATCTCGTCGGAGAGTTGCATCATCTTCATGCCAGCCACGCGCAGTCCGCGCCGCTCGAAACGGTTCACAATCTCACCGATCAGTTGACGCTGAACGCAACTGGGCTTCAATAATACTAATGTTTTTTCCATAACATGATTCATTTTATTAGACACAATATTTCCGCAAAGATAGTGAAAGCCGAATGCAATGCAAAATAAAAAAAGTCTTTTTTTTAATTTTGCATTGCTGAGGCGCCTCCTATCTTCGCGATGAAGTCGCAAAGTTGTGAAAGCCGAATGCAATGCAAAATAAAAAAAGTCTTTTTTTTAATTTTGCATTGCTGAGGCGCCTCCTATCTTCGCCACGAAGTGGCAAAGTAGTGAAAGGTGAGTGGAATGCAAAATAAAAGCGAAGATTTTATTTTCATTCCCGAACCGAATCCTATCTTCGCGACGAAGTCGCAAAGTGTGAAAGCCGAATATCAAGCATTAAAAAAGACGAAGTTTCTCGCTCTCTTTGTTGAGGTGCTAACCATATTCGCTACACAGCGACAAAATAACAAATTCTTTTTGATACAACAATCTGTTATCCCTACCTATTTGTACAAGAACCGTTTTATGCTCATCTTGGGGGTCTTCTCGAAAGGCGAGTTCATCAGTTCCACTTTGTTGATCTTGCTGAACGAAGAAAGCGACTTGTTGGCCGTGGTGCGGATCAGCTCGGGGATGCCTTTCCGCGTTTCGGCATCCAGGTCTTCGGGTATGTCAGGATAGACGAGCGCCACCAACTTGCCTTTGCGGTCGACGACAATCGACTCAATCACGTAGGGGCATCCCGACAACACCGCCTCCAACTCCTCGGGGTAGATGTTCTGGCCGGATGAGTTGAGAATCATCGATTTGATACGGCCCCGGATGAAGATGTTTCCCTCGCTGTCCATCGTGCCCAGGTCGCCTGTGCGGAACCACCCGTCGTCGGTGAACGATACCGCATTGGCCTCGGGGTTCTTGTAATAGCCCACGGTGATGTTTTGTCCGCGGGCCTGAATCTCGCCGGCCACGTTTTTCGGGTCTTCAGAGTCGATCCTGATCTCATGCACAGGCTTTCCACACGAGCCCGGTACGAAATCCGTCCACCACTCCCATCCCAGCAGCGGACAGGCCTCCGTCATCCCGTAACCCACCGTGAAAGGCAGGCGCATCTCGCAGAAACATTGCTCCACCTCGGGCTTGAGGGGCGCTCCGCCCATGATGAAGCAGCGCACCTTGCCACCGAAGGCCGACAGTATCTTCCTGCGGATAATCTTGTAGATGAGTTTCTTCGCATAGGGTACGGTGAAGAGCCGTTGCATTTTTACCAGTGTAGGCTGGATGGACGAGGCATAGATTTTCTCCATCACCAGCGGCACCGTGACCACCATATATGGTCTCACCTCACGCATCGCCTTGAGGAGTCGGGTGGGCGAGGGCGTCTTGCCCAGGTAATACACGGTCACGCCATCCACATTGGGATGGATGAACTCGATGGCCAGTCCGTACATGTGGGCCATAGGCAACATCGAGACGATGGTCTCGCCGGGTTGGTTGGGGAAATGGCTGTTGCTGAATTCGTCGGTGTCGGAGATAGCGCCATAGGTGAGCATTACCCCTTTGGGGTTGCCGGTGGTTCCCGAGGTGTAGTTGATGATGGCCAACTTGTCCATATTGTCTGTGGCATAAGACACCTGCTCGGGCTGCAAGCCGTTGGGATGGAGCCGGGCGAACGACTTCTCGCGGTTTTTCCATGCGTTGGCCACCTTCTCGTCTCTGTGCCACAGCAAACTGCCATCCTTGATGTTGACAGCCGCCTTGATTGCAGGTATTCGCTCTGGATTCAGTTTTTGCCAGATGTCATCCTCCGTAAAAAGCATCACGCTGTCGGAATGCTGAGTGAGGGTGGTCACGCTGTTGGGATGAAACTCGGCCAGGAGGGGCACCGCCACACATCCATTCACATTGATGTCCCAGAACGTCAGCGCCCATCGGGCAGAATTGCGTGCGCAGATGGCAATCTTGTTGCGCTTGGTGATTCCGGCTTCGCTGAGGAAGATGCGGAACTGCTCGATGTTCGTGGCCAAATCGGCGTAGGTGAAGGCCTCGCCCTCAAAGTCGCAGAGGGCTTTTTGGTTCCATCTCTTGTGAATGGTGTTTTCCAATTTTTTCAGATAATGTTCCATGGTTCTCTTTCTTTAATTGGCAAAAAACGGCGTGTGTCGGCTTTCTCCATCTCCGACTTCATCATTTTATTGCAAAAATAGTGAAAGGTGAGAGAAATGCAAAATAAAAGCGAAGATTTTATTTTCATTTCCGAACCGCGTCCTATATTCGCGACGATGTCGCAAAGTAGTGAAAGGTGAGAGAAATGCAAAATAATAATGAATTTTTTATTTCCATTTCTGAACCGCGTCCTATATTCGCGACGATGTCGCAAAAATACAAAAAAAGATTCAGATGATAAAGAAATCTGACAGACAATTCAGCACAATGCTGCTAAGATGATTAGGAGTTCAATGTGTTCAGGAGTTCAGGCAATAGTTCGAATTCATCACATTGCACTCATGGTTAGTTGCTTTGGTAATGTCTGAACTCCTGAACTTCTGAACTCCTGAACTCCTGAACTCCTGAAAAACAAGCATAATATTAAGGTAAGAAACCCTGTTGCCGGAAGTAAAAAACGGTTCTGGCAGTTTTTCTTTGTCTGAATATATTTGTTGTTTCGAGTTTTTTTTCTATTTTTGCACTTGAAAACCAAAAAACAGATAAAACATGGACGATTACCCGGCGGAAAGCTTTAGGATGTTGGCGTGAGGATACATGGCATTTGTAATCCTCATGCGTGAGTACCTTGCACTGCGCCAAACCTTTATGGAGGATTGCAAATGAGAACTTTTTGGAACACTACCGGCGGTCTTACACCTCTCCAGGAGTGGAGGCCGAATTGCTGGATTCAGGTCACTTGTCCTACCGACGAAGACCGTCAGCTCCTGGAGCAAACCTACAACATTCCCGACTATTTCCTCACCGATATCAGCGATACCGATGAGCGGGCACGTTATGAGTACGACGACGGATGGATGCTCATCATCCTTCGTATTCCCTATGTGAAGGAAATCAGGTCGCGCACACCCTATACCACCGTGCCGCTGGGTATTATCCACAAGCGCGATGTCACCATCACCGTGTGCTATTACGAGACCAACATGATGATCGACTTCGTCAGTTACCAGCAGAAAAGGGGAGAGGGCTTCATCGACTACGTCGACATGATTTTCCGCATCTTCCTCTCATCGGCCGTGTGGTACCTGAAACGCCTCAAGCAGATCAGCAACCTCATCGACAAGGCCAAGCGCAACCTCGACAAGGAGGTGAACAACGAGTCGCTCATCGGACTGAGCCGCCTGCAAGACTCGCTCACCTATTTCGCCACCTCTATCCGGGGCAATGAGAACCTGTTGGCCAAACTGAAGTTCAAACTGCAGATCGACGAGCTCGATGCCGACATGATCGAGGACGTCAACATTGAGATGAGCCAGGCCAAGGAGACCACCAACATCTATTCCGACATCCTTGAGTCGACCATGGACACCTACTCGAGCATCATCAACAACAACATGAACACCGTGATGCGTACGCTCACCTCGGTCACCATTATCATGATGTTCCCCACGTTCATCGCCAGCCTTTTCGGAATGAACCTCGTCAATGGCATGGAGGAAAGTCCGTTCGGATTCCTCGTGGCCCTTGCCCTCTCCGTGGCCGTATCGGTGCTGCTATGGTGGATTTTCAGGCACAAGAGATTGATTTGAGGAAAAATCAAAAAAAAATTAAGAATTTTTAGGTCTTTTCAGTTTTTTTGTTTAAGTTTGCATTTTGATAATGTGAACAATCGAATCATAAACCTAATTGTTAAATGATGGACTCTCAAGAAAATGCCCTTAATCAGGGATCGCAAGTAGAAGAGAATAACGTAGTGGAAACTCCCGAAACTAACACCGAAAGCACAGCACCAGTAGAAGAAACTCCAGCCGTTGAGGAAGCCCCAGCCGTTGAGGAAGCTACTATTGTCGAGGAAGCCCCAGTTGCAGAGGAAACTCCTGCCGCCGTTGAAGAGACTCCTGCCGCAGAGGAGGCTCCGGCTGCAGAAGAAGCTCCCGCTGTAGAGGAAACCCCCGTTGCTGAGGAAGCCCTCGCTGCCGTTGAAGAGGCTCCAGCCGCTGAGGAAGCCCCCGCTGCCGAGGAAGCTGCTGCTGAACCCTCCAAGAAGATTTACAAGACCAAGGCGGAGGTGCTCGAGCGTGTGTACGAGCTGGCTCATGGTGAGGAGACACCGAGCAAGGAGGAGGTAGACCAACTGAAAACCATCTTCTACAAGCTTCACAATGCCGAGCGCGAGGCTGCGCTGAAAGCCTATAAAGAGGCTGGCGGTGATCCCGAGAAATACCAAGTGGCCCCCGACCAGGACGAGGAGAAGTTCAAGGCCGAGATGAGTCTCATCAAGGAGCGCAGGGCACGCCTGTTCCAGGAGCAGGAGAACGAGAAGGCCGAGAACCTGAAACGCAAACTCGATATTATCGAGAAGGTGAAGGGGATGGTCACCTCGCCCGAGAATGCCAATCGCTCATATCAGGAGTTCAAGAAGCTCCAGCAGGAGTGGAGGGAAATCAAGGCCGTTCCGCCAGAGAAGGCCAGTGAACTGTGGCGCAACTACCAGCTCTATGTGGAGAAGTTCTACGACTTGCTCAAGCTCAACAGCGAGGCCCGCGAGTACGACTTCCGCAAGAACCTGGAGATCAAGACCCGCCTGTGCGAGGCCGCTGAGAAGCTCGCCGACGAGCCCGACGTGATCAGCGCTTTCCACCAGTTGCAGGAACTCCATCAGCAATACCGCGAGGCCGGGCCCGTGGCCAAGGACCTGCGCGAGGAAATCTGGGGCCGCTTCAAGGCCGCCTCTACGGTCATCAACAAGCGTCACCAGCAGCACTTCGAGGAACTCCGCTCTAAGGAAGAGGAGAACCTGGTGCGCAAGACCGCTCTCTGCGAGAAGGTGGAGGCCATCGCCAAGGAGGAGAACAAGGGTGCTGCCGACTGGGAGCGCCATACCCGTGAGATTATCGAGGTGCAGGCTGAATGGAAGACCATCGGTTTTGCCCCACAGAAGATGAACGTGAAGATCTTCGAGCGCTTCCGTGCCGCCTGCGACGACTTCTTTGGCCGCAAGACTCAGTTCTTCCGCGACCTGAAGAGCCGCTTCGCCGAGAATGCCGAAAAGAAACGTGCGCTCGTAGAGCAGGCCAAGGCCCTGCAAGACAGCACCGACTGGAAGGCTACCGCCGCCAAACTCACCGAGTTGCAGAAAGAGTGGAAGACCATCGGCATGGTGCCCAAGAAACTGGGCGACCAACTCTGGGCCGACTTCCTCGGTGCCTGCAACAAGTTCTTCGAGGCACGCAATGCCGCCAATGCCGGCACCCGCAACGAGGAGCGCGACAACCTGGCCAAGAAGCGCGACGTCATCGCACGCCTGAAAGCCATCTCTGAGGACGATGAGGACCTGCAGGAGAAGGTGCAGCAACTCTGCGACGAGTACAACAGCATAGGCCATGTGCCTTATCGTGAGAAAGACCGCCTCTACAAGGAGTATCATGAGGTGCTCGACAAACTGCGCGACGAGTTGAATATCTCGGTGCAGCGCCGCCGTCTCGACAATTTCAAGAGCAACCTCAAGAATGTGGCCGAGAAGGGTGTCGGAGCACTCGACAACGAGCGTGGTCGTCTGATGAAGCGCTACGATGCGCTGCGTCAGGAAATCCAGACCTACGAGAACAACATCGGATTCCTCAGCGTATCGAGCAAGAAGGGCAGCAGCCTCATCGACGAGATGAACCGCAAGGTGCAGAAACTCAAGGACGACCTGGCCCTCGTTCGCGACAAGATCAAGGCCATCGACGCCGAGAACGCCGCTTCCGAAGAGTAAGTCTTCGAGGCATCAATAGCCGAAAACATAGCGAGGCGCATCCATCTGGGATGCGCCTCGTTTTTCGTGTATGCCAGGCAAGAGCCTTCTAGGGCCATTTTGCCTTCGGCCTATTTCACCGGCACTTCCTCGAGCGCCTTGCGCAGCAGCTGCCAGAAGGGCTCGATGCTGGGCACGAAGCAACGCTCGCTGGTGGTGTGCGGACTGCACATCGTGGGACCAAACGACACCACGTCGAGGTGAGGATACTTGCCCAAGATCACAGAGCACTCCAGTCCGGCGTGGTCTACCTGAATGATGCCGTCTTTGCCGTTGAGTTCCTTGTAGACGCGCAGCAGGTGATGCAGCAGTTCGCTGTCGGGGTTGGGATCCCATCCACCATAACTGCCAGCAGTCTCCACGCGCATGCCGGCCATGTTGAAGCAACTCTCCAGCGTCTTCACGATATAGTCTTTCATGTCTTCGCGCGACGAGCGGGCCAGGATCTTGATGGAGGCCTTGCCTCCCTCGATATTGATGATGGCGAGGTTCGACGAGGTCTCCACCACATTGGGATACGACGGTATCATGCGCACCACGCCGTCGTGGCAGGCATAGATGGCATTGATGAGGTTGTCTTGTATCTCCACAGGTACCTCGGTGGCAGGCGTCTCCACGCTCTCGCAGAAGAACTCGATGCCACTCTCAATCTGCTTGTACTCGTCGGCGAAGTCGTCGCGCCAGTCGGCCACCAACTCCTCGAGTGCCTCCACATTCTCCTTCGGGAGGGTGAGCACCACCTCGGCCTTGAACGGGATGGCGTTGCGCATGTTGCCGCCCTGCCACGATGCCAGACGGGCCTCGCACTCCTCAATGGCCTCACGCACGAAGCGCACCATCAGTTTGTTGGCGTTGGCACGGCCTTCATGAATCTCCAGGCCAGAGTGGCCGCCACGCAGACCTTTCAGCGTCACCTTCACGGCCACGTCGTCGGCGTCGGTCTCCACCTCCTTGTATTCGAGGGTAGCGGTGACGTCGATGCCACCGGCACTGCCGATGACGAACTTGCCCCAAGTCTCGGAGTCGAGGTTCATCAGGATGTCGCCCTGCAACTCGTTCTCGGGCAGGTCGTTGGCACCAAACATGCCCGTCTCCTCATCGGCGGTGATAAGTGCGTCGATGGGGCCATGCTTCATATCCTTTGCCTCCATCACGGCCATGATGGCGGCCACACCCATGCCGTTGTCGGCTCCCAGGGTGGTGCCACGGGCCTTTACCCAGTCGCCGTCGATCCAAGGCTCGATGGGGTCGGTCTCGAAGTTGTGGGTGCTCTCGGGCGACTTCTGCGGCACCATATCCATGTGGGCCTGCAGGATCACGCCCTTGCGGTTCTCCATGCCAGGAGTGGCAGGTTTGCGCATCACGATGTTGCCGGCAGGGTCTTTGAAGGCCTCTACGCCCGTCTCACGGGCGAAGTCGAGGAGGAATTGCTGTATTTTCTCCAGATGTCCCGAGGGACGTGGAACTTGGGTGAGCGCATGGAAGTTTTTCCAGATGCAGGTGGGGTTCAGGTTTTTGATTTCACTCATATTTTTTCTATTTTTTAAGGTTAATGGTCTTTGGGGGATTCAGAGTAATCAGAGTAATCCGAGTATTCAGAGTAATCTGAGTATTCCGAGTAATCAGAGTAATCCGAGTAATCCGAGTATTCAGAGTAATCCGAGTATTCTGAGTATTCAGAGTAATCCGAGTATTCTGAAAACTCTGAGATCTCTGAGATCTCTGAAAGTTCTAAGAACTCTGCGATTCATCCGACTTTCTTGGTCTGGGCAAGGGCCGCCATGGCGTAGATGCCCAGGAGCACCACGAGGAGGGTCTGCAACGAGTGCACGATAAGCACGAACGAGAGGGCGGTGGTGCTGCTCACGCCATAGAGGATGAGCATGGTCTTCACCGAGAAATGCCATGGGCCGGCACCATTGGGCGTGGGCACGATGACGGCGATGCTGCCCACCACGAACGACACCAACGCACAACTGATGCCCAGGCCAGACGTCTCCTCGAAGCAGAAAAACGTGAGGTAGTAGTGCAGGAAGTAACTGCACCAGATGCCCAGGGTGAGGGCGATATAGAGGGGGATGTTGCGCACATGGCGCAGCGACATCACCCCCTGCCACAAGTTGCCGAGCGTGGTCTTCACCTTGTTGTATACCGACATGGTGCGCAGCAGCATCCATACCAGCACGAGGGCGGCCACCAGACAGATGAACGTGACGATATAGCCCGTGGTGGTGAACTGCCCGAGGAAGGTGTCGAGGCGTGTGCCCGTGGTGACGAAGAAGTTGTGGAAGGTGGGCAGTTGTAGGAGCAGGGTGATGACGGTGATGGCCATCACCACGATAGTGTCGACGGCACGTTCTGTCACCACCGTGCCCAGTGCCTTCGAGAAGGTCACGCCATCGTAGCGCTTCAGCACCCCACAGCGGGCAAATTCGCCCACACGGGGAATAACGAGACTCGAGGCGTAACTCAGGAAGACGGCATTGACCGAGGTCGACAGGCGGGCCTCCTCGCCCAGGGGCGAGAGTGTCTGCCGCCAGCGCAGGCCTCGGAACAGTTGGGCGGTGATGCCGAAAGGCATCGATAGCAGCATCCATGTCCAGTCCATCTCATGGAGCAACACCTGACGCACCTCGCCGAAATCGAAATCCCGGTACATCCAATACAAGATGGCACCCCCCAATATCAAGGGGAGCACAATCTTTCCTGTCTGTGTGGTTAGTCGGTGTAGGTCCATTAAGAGAATATCTTCATGCCTTCGGCCACAAAAATACAAAGATTTCATGAAAACGACGAAGGAATGGCGTTATTTTGACAAAAAATTGTTTAAGGAGTTTAGGAGTTCAGACATTGTTCATGGAGTTCAGAAGTTCAGGAGTTCAGACATTACTCTTGAAGCTCAGGAGTGCGTGACAAATAAAGCATACCTATTCGAACTCCTGACGTTGAGCGTGTGAGAAACTTCGGAAGGCGTTTTTTCGGCGAACATTTGGCATTCTCGCCGAAATGGCATAACTTTGCATCATCACCATTTCGCATCGTTGATGAAAACCGTAAGACCAAAGAAAAACCTCGGACAGCACTTCCTCACCGACCTCGGCATCGCCAAGGCCATTGCCGACACCGTGGACGCCTGTCCCGACATCCCCGTGCTCGAGGTGGGGCCCGGCATGGGCGTGCTCACCCAATATCTCACCGAGAAGCCCAGGCCGCTTAGGGTGGTGGAGATCGACAAGGAGTCGGTGGCCTACCTGAACGAGCATTTCCCGCAACTGCAAGGGCAGGTGATCAGCGACGACTTCCTGCGTATGGACCTCTCACGCCTCTTCGACGGACAGCCGTTTGTGCTCACGGGCAACTACCCCTATGACATCTCGTCGCAGATTTTCTTCAAGATGCTCGACTACAAGGACTACATTCCCTGCTGCACCGGCATGATACAGCACGAGGTGGCCCTGCGCATCGCCTCGCAGCCCGGCAACAAGGCCTACGGCATACTGAGCGTGATGATACAGGCATGGTACGACGTGGAATACCTCTTCATGGTCGACGAACATGTGTTCAACCCACCGCCAAAGGTGAAGAGCGCTGTCATCAGGATGACACGCAACAACGTGGAGCATCTGGACTGCGACGAGCGCCTCTTCCGCACGGTGGTGAAGACCGTATTCAACCAGCGCCGCAAGATGCTGCGGGTGAGTCTGAGGCAACTCTTCCCCAAGGGGGCTGCCGCTGACCTTTTTGAGCACCCGATGATGACCATGCGCCCAGAGCAACTCACCATACCCCAGTTCGTGGCGCTCACCAACCTTGTGGGGCAGGAGTTGGAAAAGGCGAATCAGAATGGGGATGCTTAAGTTTTTATGGAGATTTGTTGCAGAATAAGAAAAAATATTTTAATTTTGTGCCCAATCGAAACTAATATCAAGAAAAATGATCGACGTAAAAGCAACATTGAGCGAGAGTGAGGAGAGAATGGAGATGGCCGCTCTCTTCCTTGAGGATGCTCTGGCCAAAATCAGGGCCGGCAGGGCTAATGTGGCCATTGTGAGCGGAGTGAAAGTAGACTCCTACGGAAGCATGGTGCCACTCAACCAGGTGGCCAACGTGAGCGTGCCCGACGCACGCACCATCGCCATCCGCCCATGGGACAAGAAGATGATACGCACCATCGAGAAGGCCATCATGGACTCTGATGTAGGCATCACTCCCGAGAACAATGGCGAGATTATCCGTCTGGCCATACCGCAACCCACCGAGGAGCGCCGCCGCGACCTCACCAAGCAGTGCAACAAGATTGCCGAGAAGGCTAAGGTGGAGGTGCGCAACGTGAGGGCCGACATCAAGGACAAACTCAAGAAAGCCATCAAGGACGGACTCTCAGAGGACAACGAGAAAGATGCCGAACTCGAACTGCAGAAACTGCACGACAAGTTCATCAAGAAGATTGACGACATTCTTGCTGCCAAGAACAAGGAGATCATGACTGTATAGGCCTGTGAAGGGACTCGTCATCAGAAATACCGGAAGTTGGTATACCGTGCTCACCGACGATGGCGAGACGGTGGAGAGCAAGATCAAAGGCAACTTCCGTCTCAAAGGCATACGCAGTACCAACCCTGTGGCCGTGGGCGACAGGGTTGGCATTGTGCGCAACCAAGAAGGAACGGCGTTCATCAACGAGATTGATGACCGCCGCAACTATATTATAAGGAAGTCGCCCAACCTCTCGAAGCAAAGTCACATCATCGCTGCCAACGTCGACCAGGCGGTGCTTATCGCCACCGTCAACTTCCCCGTCACCTCCACCACCTTTATCGACCGCTTCCTGGCCTCGGCCGAGGCCTATCGCATTCCCGTAGTGCTCGTGCTCAACAAGACCGACCTCATGGACGAAGACGACCTCCGTCTGCAGGAGATGATGGCCACCCTCTACGAGAATATCGGCTATACCTGCCTGCAGGTGTCGGCCGAGACGGGGATGGGACTCGACCAGCTCAAGGCGCTGCTGAAAGACAAGATTTCGGTGTTCAGCGGCAACAGCGGGGTGGGGAAGTCGACGCTCCTCAACCGGCTCATCCCCGGACTGTCGCTGCGCACGGCAGAGATCAGCGAGGCCCACAAGATGGGCATGCACACCACCACCTTCAGCGAGATGATCAGGTTGCCCGAAGGCGGATGGGTAATCGACACCCCGGGCATCAAGGGCTTTGGCACCTTCGACATGGAACCGGGCGAGATATCGGGCTATTTCCGCGAGATCTTCCACTTCTCGAAAGACTGCAAGTATGGCAACTGCACCCATACCCATGAGCCCGGATGCGCCGTGCTCAAGGCTGTGGAGGACCACTATATCGCTGCCAGCCGCTACAACTCGTATGTGTCGATGCTCGACGACAAGGACGAGTCGAAATACCGCGAGGCGTTCTGAACCTCCATTCCCTTTGCAGTGAGCGAGAAGAGATACAACGACTATGGCAGTTGGCTCAGGGGACGTTTCCCCTTCCGGGTGCAGAAGCTGCCTGTCGACGCGGGATTCTCTTGTCCCAACCGTGATGCCACGAAAGGCATCGGTGGTTGCGTGTTTTGCGACAACCACGCCTTCACCCCCTCTTTCTGCGACCGCCGCGACAGCATATCGCGGCAGATAGCCAAAGGCAAGCAATTCTTTGGCCGCAAATATCCCGACATGAGGTATTTGGCCTACTTCCAATCGTTCAGCAACACCTATGCCGACCTCGACATCCTGCGACGAAGGTATGAGGAGGCGCTTGCCGACGAGCAGGTGGTGGGCATCGTCATCGGCACACGGCCCGACTGTGTGGACACCGGTGTGCTCAACTACCTGGAGCACCTGAGCCGGCAGACCTTCGTCGTAGTGGAATATGGTATCGAGAGCGTGAACGACCGTACGCTGGCGGCCATCAACCGGGGGCACGACTTCGCTTGCAGCCGCGCGGCAGTGGAGGCCACAGCGGCCAGGGGCATTTCCACCGGCGCACATGTGATACTCGGACTTCCCGGCGAGGACAGGGAGGACATGCTGCGGCAGGCTGCCGTCGTCTCGACCCTGCCCCTCGATATCCTCAAAGTGCACCACCTGCAAATCGTCAGGGGCACACGCCTGGCACTCATCCACGAGCAGGCACCGCTGCCTGTGTTCGCCATCGACGACTACATCGCCTTGCTGGCCGACTATATCGCCCTGCTGCGGCCCGACATCATTCTTGAGCGGTTCGTCAGTCAGTTGCCTCCGGGGATGGTGGTGGCACCACGATGGGGCGTGAAGAGTCAGGAGTTTGCCCGTATGCTCGACAAGTATATGGAGCAGCACGACCTGTGGCAAGGAAAGGGGTATGCCACTCCGTGGCGAAAGTACTCCCGTTCGGAAATGCTCAAATAAATTTGGCATTTCACTCACTTATTCGAATTTTGCCACTTCGTGGCGAAAGTACTCCCGTTCGGAAATGCTCAAATAAATTCGACCTGTACGGTTGAAATTACCTCAAATCCACAGTTAAAAAAGTATAACGCATTCATTTCCGGGATAGCCAGGCAGAATGCCACAAGACTGCCCGCGGGCTTGTCGGCGACAGCCCTTCAC
>Ga0310695_10009553_pt1 | contig 14530 bp, 4 predicted proteins | sample RumenRJG_04DNA_FD_203882 | JGI IMG/M metagenome (GOLD analysis project Ga0310695, IMG submission 203882) | Bovine rumen microbial communities from Lethbridge, Alberta, Canada - RJG_04 (v2) (version 2) | ecosystem: Host-associated > Mammals > Digestive system > Stomach > Rumen | place: Canada... | reverse complement strand
TAAATATTTTTTCAGTTTTAAATTTTTTTCTAATAAAAATAGACATTAAGATTTGAAGATATTTTAGATAAAAAATGTAAAAATATCATTAAATCTAATAACTCAATTGATTAAATAAATTAAAAAACAAATGTTTATATATTATAAGATAAATTTCTATTTTTAAAGAATATATATCATAAATTCGATTATAAATAAAGAAAATTTTTAAACTAATATTAGAATAAAATTTAAACTTTTCAAAACAATTGAAAAAATGATTTTTCTAAGATAAAAATAAATAATATTTTTTATCTGTATGATTTTAGTTATTTAAATTTTTAATAATTGGCACTTGAATAATATTAAATAGATAAATTATAAACAATTAAAAGAAAAAATTAATTGAATTTGAATTTTTAAATTTTATTTTATATTAAAAAAAATTAAATTATTTCTTTTAAAATTATTAAGATATAATATTAACTAATTTTAAATAAATTTTTACTAGTCAATTTTTAATTTTTAATTGTTTATATAAAAATGTATTTTTTTATCCCCAATTAATTATTTCTTCAAGAAATAATTCCTTTACTTTTTTATTATATTTATACTTTTTTATTTTACCATTACCTTCAATAATAAACTAAAATAAATTTAAAAAAATAAATTACAATAGTTTTTTTTTTCAAAGGATCAAATCCAATAAAAATATAATCATTAAAACTTTGTTTTAAATCTAAAATATTAAAAGGAATTTTTTCTTCAGTTTTAGTAGGTTTCTAAAAAATAATAAAAATATAAATTATACTTTAAAATAAGATTTAAACATTGACATTAAACCAGTACCTTCATTTTTTTTATTAGTATTATTTAATAAATCATTATCATTAAATTTTTGACAAATACATTTTGGAATTAAATTACCTTCATTAATTGAAAATAAGCAAATTTTATTCATTTCTTTAATAAAAAGAATTTTACTCTCTTTTGAATAATTAAAATCAATATTATCAATAGCAGAAATTTTATTACCTAAATAAATACAATTTCTTAAATTTCCATTTTGAACATAATAAATATGGATTTTATTTCCTAAAATTGAAGAAACAAAAATATATTGTCCACTATGAGAAATTTTTATTGCTTGAATATTATCAAAATTAACATTAAATTTTCGATTATAAAAAGTTTCTAATTTATGATTTTTATTATAATTTATTGTCTTAATATTAATTTCAGTTTTATTTTTAAAAGTTGTATAAGCAATCATATCATAAATATTATAAGTAAATAATTTATTATTAATATTTAAACCATCAATTACTTTTACTAATTTAAAACTTATTAATTCAAAAATATAAATTTTATTCGAAGCAAAAATTGATAAAACATTCTTTGTTAAATTAAAATCAATTATTTTATCTTTTAATTTAATTTCACCAATTTTTAAATTTTTTGAATCGTCCCATATAATTAAAGTATTTTGTTTCCAATTATTATTTGTTTCATTACCAACAAAAAATATTAATGATGATTTATATAAAAGATTTGCAATTGAAATATTTCCTATTTCATTTATTTCTTTTCTTATTGGATGAATTAAAAAATATGAATTTGTTGTAAATATTCGAAAACCTTTTGTTGTTGCTAATGTAAATAATGTATTGTCTTGATTAAATTTTATGCTGTTTATTTTTACTGGATCTTCTTTATTCCAATTTTCTGAATTTTTTAACTCCATTTAAATTATTAAATAATAATATTTTTAAATTTTTTTTATTTAAAATCTATAGAATTTGTTTTATTTATTGAGATTTTATTTTTTTATTTAAATTATTTTTTTTATATGAATAAAAATATTATTTATTAAATAAGATTATTTCATTTTTTTAAAAAATAAAAATATTATTATAAATTATAAAACAGTATTTAATAAATAAAAAAAAATTATAAACAAAATTTAAAACCTTTAAACAAATAAAATTCTTTTTAAATAATTATAAAAAAAAAATTAACTTTCCCATTAATAAAAAAAAAAAAAATAAAAAAAAAAATCTCTATTTCATAAAAACGCATAAAAAAAAAAAATAAAAATCAATAAGCATCCTTCCAAAAAATAACTTCCCCATTAACACTTCCAGAAATTAAACTAAAATCTCTAAAAGTAGTAATAGCAGAAATTGATTCATTCATTTGAGTATTGGCACAATGAAAACTTAAATTATTAATTCCATACATTATCATACTTTTATTATTATAACAAATAACAATTAACCCTTTTGAATTTAATTTAGTAACAAAATTAACATTACCATTATCTTTTCCAATTTCTTTTTCAATACTTTCTTTATCTAAATTAAATGAACTAATCATTCCTTGATTTCTTATAATTAAAACTTTATTTTCATTATAAAATAATATATTAATAATTGGATCAAAGTCACTAAAATTAAAAGTTTTTGTTAAAGAATTTTTTGATAAATCCCATAACATAATATTTTTATCTTCACCTGAAGAAATAATATAATATGAATTTGTTTTTTCAATTTTTGTCACTTTTCCCTTATGTCCAGTTAAAGTTTTTAAATATTTTAAATCTTTCATAGACCAAATTTTAATATTAAAATCACCACTTCCAGAAATTATATAAACATCATTATTATTATTAATTGAAATTGATATCATTGTTGTAATTATTCCCTTATGTCCTTTTAATGTTTTAATAAAAATATTTTGATTTTTTTCTCTTTTATAAATTTTAATAGTTTTATCATTTGAACATGAAATTAAATATTCAAATTCATTAAAAATACATTTATTTAAACAATTAATTGATTCTTCATGAGATTTGAAACTTGTTATTTTTTTATATGGATATATCATTGAGTAATTATATATTAATCCACTTTCAGTTCCAATTGCAATTTCTTCATTTAATAATTCCACTATTGAATTTATTTTTTCCTTTTTTTCTAAATAAAATCTTTCTTTATCATCAAAATTTACATATGATATTTTACATTGTAAACATTCTTCTCCTAAAGAAAAATAATTTATATATTGATATATTTTTTCTAAAGAAAATGATCTTTCATTTATTTTAACATATAAATTTAGGAATTTTATTATTTTTCTATTTAAATTTTTATTATTGTTATTTTCTGGAGTTTTATTTTTTAAATTATTATTGAAATTTATTAAAATTGGATTTTTTTCTATATCATTTGAATTTAATGATATGTAATAATAATAATATAATAATTTGAATATTTTTGATAAATCAGAAATAAAAATGTAAAATTCTTCTATTTTTTCTATATATTGTTGTTTTACTTTTTTTAAATCTTTAATAATATTATCAATAATTTTTAAATTTTTCTGACATTCAATATTAATATTATCTCTCATTTCCACTTCTCTTTTATCTAAATAATCTTTAAAAATAGAATAATTACTAAATTCAACAGATTTAAAAATTTTTTCTAAAACATTATCAATTTCAATATAATTATGTTCATTATGTTCTTCACTTAAACATTCATTACAAATTCCTTTTTTACAATCTTCACAAATAAAATTAATACTTTTATCTTTATGTTTATCACATAATTTATTTTTATTATTTAAATCAGGTTGATTTAAAATTTTATGATCTTGAAAATAAAAATTATGAAATAAATTTAAACAATCATTACATAAATGAATTTTACATTCTTTACAATAAACATTTGTTTGTTTATTATGTTTTTTACAAATTGGATATTTATATTGATTATCTTTTAAAAAATTTATTAGTTCTTTACATTGAAATATACTTTTTCCTGATTTACATATATTACATATACATGTTACACCTTGTGTTCTATCAAATTCTAAATATTTTATTGTAGTTGCTATATCTATCATATAACAAAATGGACAAAAAATATGAGTACATGGAAAATATAATGGATTTACTATTTCTCTTTCACATATTGGACATTTTGATTCTTTTTCCATTTTTAATATTTTTTTTTGATTGTTAATTTTTTTTTTTTTGAATTTTATTTATTTATATAAATTTATTATTAAATTATAATTTATTTTTTATTATTTTTTTATCTTTTATTTCTATTATAAAATAAATTAATGTTTATAAATGAGAGTAAAAAGCTATAATATTTTTTAATATCCTATTTTAAATATTAAATTAACATTTGAATTTTCAAATGAATAAATATACATAAATATAATTTTATGAAATAAATAAATTAATATTTTCAATATCTATAAAAATAATATATAATTTTATAATTAGAATTATATTCCTATTTTGTCAAATCTAATATTATTATTTTAAATCTAACATTAATGAATCAGCAGCATCATGATCATTAATATTAAATTCTTTTTTTTGAAATTTACTTTTAATCAATTCTTGATTTTTATTAAACAAATTATCAACTCTCTCACAATAATATTCATTCCCATCATCACTATGATTACTTAAACTACTATTAACTCTTTCTAAAATAATACTTTTATTATTATCTTGATTTTTAGCATTAGCTTCTTTAATTTTTTTATTAGTTTCCTCAACAGTTTTTTTTAAAAAATTAAAAACTGCTTTATCATGAATATTTTTAATATTATCCCAATTAAATCCATTAAAAAATTTATGTTTTTTAATCTTATCAATATCATTATCACCCCATCTTTCATAAGGATTTTTAACAACAAATTTATTAATTAAATCTTTAGCATCATCTAAATTTTTATAAGTTGAAATTACATTTTCATCTTCAAAATGACTCCAATCAAATTTCATATTAATAATATTATTTTTAGTCTCATTTTGACTTTCACTATAAAATGGTACTTTAAAAGTGAATAATTCATAAAATAAAACACCAAAAGCCCAATAATCAATTGAAGGTGTAATTTCATATTCGTCTGTAAATAATTCAGGTGCCATATAATTTAATGTACCAACAGTTTTAATTTCTTCAATTTCTTCATTTGAAAAATCACTTGAATCACTTTTATTAATATCAATCATATTAAAAATATTTTTTCTATTATTATCATTTTGACTTAAACCAAAATCTGTTATTTTAAAATGACCTGATTTAGATATTAAAATATTTTCTGGTTTTAAATCTTTATGAATAATATTTAAACTATGTAAATAATTCAAAGCTAAAATAACTTCTGCTGAAATTAATTGAATTGTTTGTTTAGGAAGAACAATAGTAGATAATAATTTAAATAAATCTCCTCCTGGCATAAATTCCATTGCATAATAATAATTAAATTTATCTTTCCAAATATAATAACAATTAACAACATAATCACTATTTATTTCATTTAAAATTGAAGTTTCATTTTTTAAAGTTGATGATAATTTCTTTTCTTTCATACTTTGAATATCAACTGTTTTTATTGCGTACATATCACCAGTTGTTATTTTTTTATATAAAGATACACTTCCGTATCCACCTTTTGCAATTTGGAATATTAATTTAAAATTATTTATTGAATTTCCATTTGAAATATTTGGACTTTCTGAAAAAGAAACATGACGTTTGTTTGGAACGCTTATTTTTTGTTTTATTGGACTTAAAAGTTTTGATGATTTTTTTTGAAAGATATTTATTGAGTTGAAATTTGAGTTTACTAATTTTGAACTTATTGAATGAGTTGGATTTGAATTTTGATTGAAATTTAATATTGAATTTGTTAAATTTAAATTTTCATTTAAGTCATTATTTAAATTATCATTATCATTAAAATCATTATTTTCATTATTATCATCTTTGTTATTTATATTTTTATTTAAATCTATACTTTTAGTTTTATTTTTTTTATCTTTAAGGAAAAAATTAGTTGGACTATATGTTTTATTATCTTTTATTAAATAATCTTCTTTATCTTTATTTATCAAATTTAAATTTGGTTTTTGTAAATTTCGATTAATTAAAGAAATATTTTTCCCAGAAGAATTTAAAAAAGAAATTCCCTTTTTATCAGGAGAATTTTTAACATCTTGATAATTAGTTAAATTATAATCTTGTTTTTGTAATCTAATATTTTTTAATTGAAAACCTTTATTATTTTTCCCAATAATCATATTATCATCATCAAAATCATCATCATTATTATTTTTACTTTTTTTACTTATAAAATTTAAACTATTATCTAAATTACTTTCATTATCAGAACTTTGTTCGTAAACATTACTTGAACTTTTTTTTGAAATATCTCTTTCATATAATTGACAATATTCTAATAATTCAAAATAAATTTCATTCATTTCATTTAATTTCTTTTTTTTTTCATTTTTTTTATTTCTTCCTAAAACTGTATCAATATTATAAATTACATCATCATTATTTTCATTTGAATCTGATTTTTCTTCTTCTTCATTTTCTTCTATTTCATTATTTAAAAAATTATTATTTGATTTTTTTTTAGGATTTAAAAAAAAATTTACTCCAGAATTATTTTCTTCATTATCATCATCATCATTAAAAAATGATTCTAATCTTATAACAGTTTGATTATCTTCATCTTTTTTTTCAAATTTTTCATTTTTTTCATTTTTAATTGATATTGTTTTTTTTGCAAATAAATCAAAAGTTTTTTTACTTGGTTTTTTTTCAATTTCAGGTTCTTTTTTAAAATTCACATCAGCACTTTTTTTTAACATACTAAAAAATGGATTTATTTCTTTTGAATTAAGTTTATTTTTATCATTATTATTATTTTTATTTCCAAATAAACTTTTTTTAGGTAATGGAATGTCAAATTTAACATTTTTTGATTCGTTTTTTTCTTTTTTTATTAAATTTATTTTTCTAAGTGAATTGTCATCGTCATCACTACTTTCAATTTCTTTATAATTGAAGAAAGAATTTTTTTTTTCTTTTGATAGGAAATAATTATTTTTATTATTTGATTCTTTTAATAAGTTTGTGTTGATATTTTTTTCTTTTTCTTTGTTAAAATTTAATGAAAGGAAATTGTTATTTTTTTTATTGTTATATTCTTTTATTGTAATTGAATTGTTGTTATCTTGTTTGAAACTTGTATTAAATGTATTATTAATTATTCCATTTTTATTTGTATTTGGATTAAAACTTAATGATAAAAAATTATTTGCTTTTTTTTTTTCATTTTCATCATGACTTTTATTTAATAAATTTTTTTCTTTATCAAAACTTATATTAAATATTTTATTATTATTATTTTTCTCTTTATCAAAACTTTTATTTAATATATAACTATTTTCTTTATCATTATTAAAAATTCTATTTAAATAATTAATATCATTTATTTTATCATTATTATTAAAACTTCTATTTAATCTTGTTTTTCCATTACCATTTTCATCATTTAATTCTTTTTTATTTTTTTCATTAAATATTTCACTTTTTGTATGTCTATGAATTAATTTATTAATACCATTTTTTTTTCCTTTATTATCAGAATAACTATTTAAAAGAAAATTTTTTTTTTCTTCATCATTACTTTTATTTTTAGGAGGAAACATTTTTAAATTTAAAAATTTATTATCTTGTTTTTTTCCTAAAATAAAATTATCATTATTATTATTATTTTTATTAAAAGTATTATCAACAGAAGAAATTTTAATAGTAGGAATATTATTTAATCTTTTATTTTTATCATTTGTTTCATCTAAATTTTTATTATCGAAATTTTTATTAGAAAATAAAGAACAATCATCTTCATCTTTTGGAATTAATTGAAATTTTTTATTAATTTTATTATTATTTTTTTTTTTCTTAAATCCCATAGTTTGACTTCTCTTACTAAAAAAACTATTTTCATTTAAATCATCATTATTCCAAGTATCTCTTTTATTTTTAAAAAAATTACTAATAGTATTATTAACACTTAAAATATTTTTAACATTTTTTAAAGCAGAAGAAAAATTATCATCATCATCAAAATTAATAATTTTATTAATATTATTACTATTAATTGAACTATTCATTTTTTCATTTTTATCCTCATTCATTAAAGGAATAAAATAAGGATTTCTTATAGCAAAACGTGTATTTGATCTCTTTAAATAAAGAGATGATTTTTGAGGAGAATTATTTCTACTTTCAATAAATTTAATATAATTATCTCTTGAATTACTTTTTGTTAACATTGTTGCTGAATTAATATTATAAACATTACTTTTTGCTTTTGATTCCATTACTGTTAAAATAAATTGAATTGATATTAATTTCTTATTTAATATTTCAAATATTCCTCCTAATATTTCATTAAGTTCTTTTGATGAGTTTGTTGATTTATGATTTTCAATAAATAAAAATAATGTAAAGTATATCATTGAATTTAAATGAGATATTTCTTTTGGATTTCTTTCATAATTATCAAAAGGTAAATCACATTCAAATTGATATATTTTTATTAAGTTATTTAAAAATATAAAATTTTTATTTGTACTGTTATCTATTTTTACATTTGATTTTGATTTTTTATTTGTTAATAAGAAATTTGATGAATCATTTAATATTATATTTTTAGAAACTTTATTAAAAAATTTCATTAAGTCACTTTTTGGATTAAAAATTGTAATACCATTTGAATTATAAATATTTATTGTATCTCTAAAAAATTCTAAAGTTGAAATTAATTTCATAAAACCAGTTTTAATATATTTCATTTGAGTATAAAAAATTTTTTGTTCTTTACAATAATTAACATGTAAAATAAATTCATTCATTGGAACTTGTTGTTCACATATTCTACAAATTTCATATAATTTTTTAGAATCAACTTTTAAAGTTATATCTTTCCAAACAATTAATTTAGTAGTAAAATAATATTCAAATTGTTTTTCTAATTCACAATTCATATTTGTATTATGAATATAAAAAGTTTGTAAATAATCTTTATATAAAATTTTTTCTCTTCTCTTTGAATAAAATATTATTTTATTTAATTTCATTTTTCTCTTTTCAAATTTATCATCTGATGCCATTCCCAAATGAAGACATTTTGAAACTATTTCTATAAAATTATTTAAAACATATTTTCCTGAAGAAGAAAAAACATTTAAATTTAATCTTTCATTTTCACCATATAAAACACTTGTAAATGTATTTGATAAAGAAAAAATATGATCAATATAATGTAATATTTTCATTTGTTTATTTTTAAATTTTTGAATAAAAAAATTATTTTTTTTTAAATTATCAATATAATTAATCATATAACATTTTATTTTATGAAATAAACAATTCATTGCTAAGGAATAATAATCTAATCTAAATGAAATATTACTTAAAACAAATAAACAAATTTGAGAAATTGAAACAATAAATTGAGTAATTTCTTCATTATTTAAAGAAAAATTATCATCATTATTAATATTTAAATTTTGAATAAAAGATTGATTAGCATTAAAATTATTTTTTTTCCCTTGATAATTATCTAAAAATTTAGCAATTTCATATCTACTTTTTTCAAATTCATTTAAAATCATATTTTTAACTTCTCTATAATAATCTTCTGGTTTTGTTTCAATCATTGTTTGTAAAACATTATCAAATTTATCTATTTTTTTAATTAATTCTGTATCATCATCATTATCATTTAAATTATCTCCATTATCATAATTTTTTTTAAATTTTCTTATTAATTCTCTCATTATTTTAATTATGATGTCTAAATAATTTTTTTGAGATTTAATAAAATAAGAAATAACTTTAAAATCAAAATGTTTTTTAAATAATAAAACTTTTATCGTAAAGTTTAATAATTGATCTTCTATATTTGTTTGAAGGATCATTTGATTAGAATCAATTGAATATCTTTTAAAATTTTTTCTTTTTATTTTTGGACTTTGATATTCTGTTTCGTAAACTTGTAATTTATCATTAAATGACTTATATAATTTCATATTATAATGTATATTGTCTAAATATATTTTATCAGTGAAAAAATCTGTGTCACTTTTTCCACGAATATGTCTATATATTTTCATTATTTTTTATTTTATATTATATTTTTTTATTTTATAAATTTTTTTAATTTATTTTATTTAGTTGTTAATCTTTTTTTATGGAGGGAAATTCTTATAATAATTTTATTGAAAATTATAATTTTAATAAAGATATTATAAAGGATACATCATTTAAAGTTATTAAGAAATTTATGAATATATTTAAAGATGATATAAAAGATAATATTGAAAATTGTGATTATTTATTATTAGTAATTCAAAAATTTAATGAAGATAATTTAATTGAAAATATTGAAAATGAATATTTAAATTTGATTTATATTTCTTTTATAAGTGACAAAAATGATAATAAAGATTCAAAAAGAGATTTTTATATTAAATTATTATCACAAACTTTAAATAATTATTTTCTTAAAAGAATACTTTTGAATTTTTCTATTTTTAAAAAAACATTTAAAATGATAATAAGAGAGTTATTTAATAATTATGATGACTTAAATAATTATATTGAAGTAATAAAAAAAGAAATAAATAAAAATAATGAAAAGTATAAATCTGAAATTCTTTTATTTCTTTTTTATAATTTTTTATTTACAAATTCAAATAATTTATTAATTGAACCGAATTATATAGATATAAATTTTGAAATACCAAATATTTTAAAATTAACTTTAAATATGATAATAAAAGATATTGCATTGATAATAAATTCAGTTCAAAATTCTTTTAATTATATATTTAATAAACATTTTTTTTTCCTTCAAAATAATAATCCTATTCAATATGAAAATTTAAAAAATTATTTCATTGAAAAATTATCAATTTATGATTCAACAATATATGATAATTTTATATATATTTTAGGAGATCTTCTTTTAAAAAATGATATTAATAATTCTTCATCTTTATTATTAATAACAAAAAATATTTTAATTTCAAATAATAAACTTTTACATCAAATATCAATTAATATATTAAATAATATTCTAGATAAAAATATCATTGATAATAATTTTTTAAAAAAATATATTTCAGTTTATGATGTTTTAGATGGATTTAATAGTCATTTATTTAAATCTTTATATAAGGAATTAGAGTTTATAATTGAATTTATTAATAAAAATAATGAACATGAATTTAAAGAAAATAATTTTTTTTCAAATCCTATGAATTATTTTATAATATTAAGTAAGAAAATATTAAATAATACCAATAATCGTATACAAAAATTTTTTGTTAAAACAATTTGTAAATTAAATATTACAAATAATATTTTTATTCCTTATTTTTTAAATGATTTTTTAATGATAATTAACAATCCACTTTTATATCCAGAAAATGAAACTAATGTTTATCATTTAAAAATGGGATTAATTATAGAAAAATTTTATTCTGATTATTTTTCAAATTATCCAAAATTTATTTTTGATTTATTGAAAGGAATTAGTAATTTAATAACAAATAGGAAAATATGTTTTTATTTAATTCAATCAATTGATTCAATCATTAAAAATTTAAATTTAATTGAAAATGAGGATAATACTTTTTTAATTTCAATTGAAAAAATTCTTGATAAATATATGAGTAATAATTCTTCATATTATAATAAATTTTTATATTGGAATTTTTTTTGTAATTCAATTTTAAAAACTAAATTTTTCCCAAATAAAGATTATTATAATATATATTACAGAATTTATTATGAATTAATTAATTATATGATTTATAGTAATAGAGATACTCTCTCAATTGAAAATTTATATTTTGGTTCATATAAAAAAAATATTAAATTTGATTTATTTAATCAAACTGTTCAAAAAATGAATTTTGATATTAAATCAAGTTTAAAATTGGAAAATTTATATCTTAAAAATTTATTTCTTCAAGAAAATAATTTAAATAATTTTCCTTTTGAAATTCAAAACTATATTTATTATTCTTTATTAAATTCAAATTTAATTGAAGATTATATTAATAGCAATATATTAAAAATCTTTAGTTCATACATTGACCAAAATTCAAAAAAGGAAATTTTAATAAATATTGATTGTATTATGGAATTAAATTTAATATTTAAAAACTATAATAATGTTAATAATGATTTGTTTAATGATGTTTATTCAAATTTAAAACATTTGTTAAAGTCTAATTCAAATAATTCTTTTATTGAAGATTTCGATTTATATGAAAAAATTCTTTTTAATTATATTTCAATATTTAAAAGTTCATTTTCAGATTATTTAATAAATGAAATTGAATTAACAAATTCTTCACAATTAATTCATTATAATTTATATTTTTTAAAAATGTATCTTTTTAATTTATTGACTTCAATTCATTTTAATATTTTTACTGAAAAAGATATAATGAAAAATAAAAGGTTAATTGAAAATTTGAACTATATTTACAATTTCCTAAATTTAAATTTTGCAATATTAAATGATATTAATAAAAATTTACTTCTCAAAAATTTAACTTTAACAATGTTATTAATGGATTATATAAAGATTGATTTTAATTTAAATATTGATATTAATGAAATATTTTTATTTTTTGAAATAGTGAACAATAAAGAAATATTTTATTTGATAAAATATTTTCAAATTTTATTTGACAAAAAAAATAATATTGATTTAGAAATATTTAATAATTTTATAGATAAAACATTAAATCTCCTAAATGAAAAAAAAGAAAATTTTACTTATATAAATGTTTCAACATTCCTATTAACATTATTAAACAAAAATAAATTACAAAATGAAATATATACTAAAATAATAAAAGAAAACTTAAATAATTTCATAGTCTTAAATGATAATAGAATTTGGTTATTAGTAAAAATTTCTTTAGAAATTTTAATAGAACAAATCAAAGATAATAATAATTTAACAGAAATATATGATGATATCTTAATTCAATTTTCAAAAGTAAGAGAAACAAGAGGGCAAGATTCATTTATGATTCAAACTTCAAATTTATATTTAAAAAGTCCATTTAATATAAAAGTAAAAAAATTAATGTATAATGAAAATTTATCAAAATATGGATTTTATGTTAGAATTGGAATTTTAGAATTTTATAATGAATTAATTAATAATGTCAAAAATGAAAATGAACAATTAATTTTATCAATATTAAATACTATTAATAAAGTTATTTTAGAAATTAATAATTTATCTTCTTTAAGACCTGAAATGGAATTAACTGATAAACATAGGAAAAAATTACGTTTAAGTCAATTTTTATTTACATTAAATACTATTTTTCAAAAAGAAAATTTAGACTTTTCAAATAATAATTACAATGAAGTAATAAATGAAATTTCGAATTCTTATTCTTTACTTATTCAAAAATTAAATTTATATAGTGTAGATTATTATATTATTTTATCTTCAATTTTATTTTTAAAACATAGTCAAAATTTCAGAAATTTCTTATTAAATATATTAAAAAATCCAGAATCAAAATCTTTTATTGTTACAATATGTTTAATAATTACTTCAATAAGTATAATTGAAAAATTTAATATAATTGAAAATGAAATCATAGAATTTATAAATGCTATAATTATACAATGTACTTCTAATATTGTAAATATAAGAGGGTATGCACAATTTTTTTTATATAAAATAAACAAAATTTACAATTTAATAACAATTAATTATCTAGGTCAATCATTTTTAGATTATTTAAATAGAAATAAAGATATTTTATCATTTTTTAATAAATTTGAATTAATATATACTGAATTTATTTTCCTATTAGAAAACTTTTCAATAGAAAACTTAATAAAAAATAATTTTAATGAAATAACCAATGAAATAATCCCAATAGACATATATTCTAATTTTAAAAATTTATCATTTGATTCAATATTATTAGACAATCAAGATTATAGTAAAGTTTCAAGTAGTTGGAGATTTGTTTTTGATACAAAAGAAGAAATAAAAAAAATAACAGAAAAAAAAATAAAAGATGATTTTCAAAAAAAATATCGTCCATTACAAAAAGATATATATCATAATATTCCAAAAAAAAAATTTGATATTATAATTATAGGTTCATATATTGATAATTTACCAAATTTAGGAGGATTAGTAAGAACAAGTGAAATATTTAATATAAATAAATTAATAATTAATGATGAAAAAATTATTAATGATAAAAGTTTTTTAACTGCTGCTTCCTCAGGAGAAAAATGGATTAATTTAATTAATGTTAATGTAAGTAATATGAGAAATTTTATTATTAAATGTAAAAAAATGGGATATTTTATTTTTGGTATTGAGGAATGTAATATGTCAATTGAAGTTAAAAATATTCAATTTAAAGAAAAAAGTGTTTTTGTTATTGGAAATGAAAAAAATGGTATTGGGAAAGATATTATTGATTTAATTGATACTTTTATTTTTTGTGAAAAATTTGGACAGGGTAGATCACTTAATGTTCATATTAATGCTGGATTGGTAATTTGGGAATGTATAAATTGTATAATAGAAAAAAATGGTATGGATAATAAATAATTATTAAAAACATTTTTCTTTTTTTTAGAATTTTGTTTTTATT